>B570J14230_10001306_pt1 | contig 10039 bp, 12 predicted proteins | sample LakMenepilimnion_3_FD_14230 | JGI IMG/M metagenome (IMG submission 14230) | reverse complement strand
TGGTTTTTTTGAGGAAGTTATTGGTGGATGGGAAGGAGAACCACTAGTTAGGGAGCATCAAGCAGAAGCGCAGGAGAGAGATTTTTTGTTATGACATATTTACTTGATACTAATGTTTGCATCAAGTTGCTTAATAATAGCAATCAGTTAGTTGTTCAAAAATTGTCAGAACAAAGCCCTGAGAATATTAATTTGTCTACAGTAGTTGCATTTGAACTTTTTTATGGAGCTTTTTGTAGCCAAAAAATAGAGAGTAATATCAAGAAATCAGAGCGTTTTCTGAGTCAGTTTAGAATTCTTAGTTTTGATAAAGATGCAGCAAAAGTTTGTGCTTATATTCGTTCTGATTTGAAGAAAAAGGGAACACCAATAGGAGTTTATGATTTACAAATTGCTGCAATCGCTATTGCTAATAATTTAGTTTTGGTGACTCATAATGTGGGAGAGTTTAGCCGAATAGAAGAGTTACAATATGAGGATTGGGAGATGGAGTTATGAAATTATAGGGATTTGTTCAAGATTTAGAACTTAAATTAAATCCCGGTTCTAAACAAACAGGAATTGCTTTATTATTTAAATAGAAAGATTAAGGAACATTTAGCAAAGATTGGTTTTTCTTTAGAGGAATAGAAATGATACAGGATAGTGATCGAAAAATTGTTTCAGAGTTTCGCTCTCGACTAGAAGCGATAATTCCCATTTTGGATTTACGGGTATTTGGTTCAAGAGCGCGGGGTGATGCTACAGAAGAATCAGATTTAGATGTGTTTATTAAAATTACTGAATTAGATAGATCATGCCGAGAAAAAATTAGTGATTTGGCGTGGGAAGTAGGTTTTAAATATGATCTAGTTATTTCCACCTTTGTCGTCACAGAAGCACAGGTAGAAACGGGAGCTATGGGGGCTAGTCCCTTACTGTCTAAGGTGTTACAAGAAGGTATTGCTATATGATAAATCAGCAACTAAAGTTATTAATTGAGTACCGTTTATCTGAAAGTGAAGAAACTTTAAGAGAAGCAAAGATTTTACTCAATCAATCAGCTTTTCGTGGTACTATCAATCGCTCTTATTATGCAATGTTTTATGCGGCACTGGGTCTTTTGGCAACTAAAGGTTTAGGCAGTTCTAAACATAGTGGAATAGTTAGTTTTTTTGATCGTGAGTTTGTGAAGACAGGAATTTTTTCTAAGGAGTTATCGCGGAGTTTTCATCGGGCATTTGATGAACGACAAGCAAGTGATTATGGAGAAATGTTAGAACCAGATATGGAGTCAGCAATGGCTTTATTTGAGAGAGCGCAGAATTTTGTGGATGAAATTACACAGTATTTAAAGTCTTGGATGGAGGTTAACTAACCTTCTGGTACTAAGATTTCTGTAGATAACTGTGGTAATAGTTTGGCTTGTTGATTTTTAAACAACATAATTAGAGGTGAGGAATTAATAGTCAGTAACTGAGGGCTAAAGCCACTGAGCTTGTAAGAATAATCAAGCAAGCTATACTGACCAGACCACCCTGAGCGACTTGCCCATAAGCGACTTGCCCTGAGCGGTGTCGAAGGGTGTCGAAGGGTAGCCGTTATTTGAGTCAAGACACCACATAATTGTACCTTGAGTTCTTGATGATTATTAATAGTTAAAATTAAATTATTGTCCACATCTGTTACCGTATAAATTGCGCTATTTGATGGAATTTCCTGACAAGATACAATACCCAATAACCCAAATAAACTTAGTCCCCAAATAATTTTATTTATGTTATAATGTTAGAAAAAAATGATGATTGTACCAAATCAAAGAATCAAACCCACCCTGAAATTTATTGCTGATGGGGATACCCTCAAACTCAATTATGAAGGACAAGATTTTCATGGTCGTGCCAGGTGGATTGATGCCCCAGAAATGCAGAAACCCGGACAATATAGTGATAACCCCCCAATATTAAAACATTGGGAATGGGCAATAAAATCTAAAGAGTTTCTTGGAAGTTTAATCACTAGAAAACCCTTGATAATTATTCCCTACGAACTTGATCAATATAATCGGTGGTTATGTGATTGGTATGTTGGCACAGTTTCAGCATCAACTAATATTCAATTACAAATGTGTCTGGCGGGAATGTGTGCTTATTATTTACCATTTCAATATTACAGTTTTCCGACGACAAGAGAATTAAGTTTGTACACAGGAATCATTAAAAACTGTGCAAAAGCTTATAAATTAAAGTCTGGGTTTTGGAAAGAGGATAAATTCATGTTACCCCACGAAATCAAAAGCTTAAAACTATAATTACTGTTTTCTTTCAATGGGTATGAAGTGTTCTAAGTTCAATAATCTCACACCCAAATCTATAACAAAGATTCCTGTCATTTGGAGGATAATAAACACTATTAGCCAAGATTTTAACCCACCAGGGATGCTAGTAATAATCTCCATAATTTTAGATAAATCATTGATTTTATTTCTGCTTTCTGCAAGTTGTTCCCAGTTCTCATCATCGTTTTGTTGATAAACCTCTAATGCTTTGACTCTGCTCATCAATGAAGAATCTTCCCATAAAAGCATTTTTTCGACTTGTTGCAGTTTGGCAGAATTTTCCCTAACTTGAACTTCTAATCTAATTAATGTTTCAATTGATTGTCGGTCAACAATGGGATTTTCAGTTAAAGATTTAACAAGAAATTCTAACTCATCAGTAGAATGTCTTCCAGCCCCTGATTTGATAGCTTCGGGAATAGCCCTGAGTAATATTCCATTTCTCTCATTAGATGCTTTAAGTTTTTCCTCTAGATTTTTTCTTTCAGTAATATCAACAGCTTGATTGACAATAAAAAACTCATGTCGTTTAGAGGAAACAGCTAAACAAGTACCTTCAAAATAATACTCCCAAGTTATTTCAGTTCCTACTGGGGAGTCAAGTAATTGCTGCATTTGCACACTTTGCTTTTTGCAACTTCCACCCGCCAGCATTCCCTTAATATTCTCTTTCTCTAGGTTAAACAAAGCAGATAGTTTGTTATTAACCGTAAGATACGTCAGATTTAAGTCAACAATTGAAATAAACCCCGGCATGGCTTCTATAAATTCAATTTGATATGCCTCTTGTTCTGGATTCATAATTTTAATTGAAAAACTTAATTTCTATTTTATTCCTAATATTTTAATTTAGTTCCAAATTTAGTGTACAATTAATGCAGTAATTAAGTAATCAATGCAGTATGGCAGCAAGTAAGTCAGTGATTGCATTTATCAATCAGAAAGGGGGCTGCTCAAAGTCCACCTCAGCCGTGCATTTAGCCTATTGGTTATCGCGCAAGGGTCATAAAGTCAGATTGTTAGATGCCGACGCACAGCGCAGTAGTTCGGTATGGTTGAAGTCTATGGAGTCGGAAATTGCCACAACGGTATTAAACGTACCCGATGAACTTTTAGAACAAATCCCAGAGTTAGCAGCCGAATGTGACTATTTAATTGTGGATGGACCAGCAGGTTTATCAGAAGCAAGTCGGGCAATATTATTTAGGACTGATTTAGCTGTTATTCCCTGTCAACCGACGGGTCTAGATTTACAGTCTGCCAGTGATGCCGTGCGTTTAATCAAACAAGCTCAGTCAGTACGGGGTGGTTCGCCAACAGCGGCAGTATTTATTAGTCGTGCTGTTAAGGGTACTAAGTTAAAAGATGAGGCGATCGCCCTACTATCAAAAATCCAAGAAGTGTCGGTATTAAAAACAGTGATTCACCAAAAACAAGCAATAGCCGATACCTTTGGCCAAAGTACAACCATTTGGGGATTGTCCGGTCGTCCGGCGACAGAATCACAAAAGGAATATGAAAAACTGTTTAAAGAAATTGTGGGGATGCTGAAGTGAGTACCAAGAAACCTCGAAAGTCCCTCGATGATGCCCTGGCAAATGAGTTTGTCTTTGGCAGTACACCACCGGAAACAGAACAGCCCCAGGTTGATACAGTGGCAGAAACTAGATCAGCGCTGACAATCGAAAATGATTCCTCAGTCGTCACGCAAGCTATCAAAACTATCACCCCATCTCCACAATCTAAATCATCAATTATGTCTCAACTTCAACAAGTTCCCCCCAAAGAAGCAACAGTGCGTTTAACCGTTGATTTAACTGAATCAATGCACCGCAAATTATCCATGCTGGCTGCTAGAACGGGGCGTAAAAAGGCTGAAATTGTTCGCTTCTTACTTGATGAAGCACTTCAGGAAGTAGAAGAGTAATGCAGTAATTCAGTAATTGATGCAGTATAGCAGTAAGTAAATAATGCAAAAATATATTGGTTTAACCTTGCTGGCAATTTCGTTAATGTCCATACCAGTTCAGGCACAGACACAGTTTCAGAAACTTTTTTAACTTACGTGACGCAGTAAGTAATGCAGTAATACAGTAATTAAGATTGAGTTAGTACCAATTTAAAACAATTTAAAACAGGAGATGCACTATGGCGAGAAAGTCTAAGGATTTTAAAGATTTGATGAAACAAAAACAGAGTTCCCAAGATAAGCAGAAAAACCTGGAAGCACTTAGAAAGAAGATGGAAGAGGGGGGATTTGGGGAATTGGCTGCAAATATGCCCATAGAACCCAAGGGGTCTACCAAAATGTCAGAAATTTTGCAAGAGTTCGTTGCTCCGTACTTAGATAATGTACACACATCAAAACGACGTAAATCATTATTTAGTTTGGCTGTTATAGCCTGGAATGCTGCGGTGATGCCTGAATCTCAACAAAAAACAACACTTGATACTTTCTTGGAACAACAGTTATCAAATCAGGATGCAGAAACTCAACAGGGGGTTACACAAATGATTGCTGAACTAATTGCTAGAAAACATCAGTATTTTTCTGATATTAAATATTTTATTCTGGACTTTCAAATCACAGAAACACGACAAAGATATGATATTTCTGTAGCTTCAACTTTGTTAGAAAATCCTCAATGAATTATGACTGTAGCACCCACGGCACACAATTTTCTTAGAGGAAAGTAAAATATTAATATCTAGCGTGTGCATTTCATTTTGTACCAGATAGTTGAGCAAAGTGCTGTATCATTTTGGCGATGCTAACGGCTCGCACAGCGCTAGTTCCCTCAGTGACGCTCCGCGTAGCTTGCTTCCCCGCAGGGGTACGCTATCACCTGGAGAATCATCATCTTTGATTTAGGAAAGAGTGGATTTGTTTGTGTTCGCTGCGAAGAAAAGCGATTAATTGTCATTCCCAGTCTTGTTGAGATTCGCTAAATCTTCTAGTTGTCTTGTTTAAATTAAAATCAGCCGCCATTAAATCAATACCATCAATAATTTTACTGGGTTCGGCAATTCTCAAAGCCGTAAAACATTTGTCTCGATAATTGGGGTAATTTTGAAAAAAGGATATTGCTTTTTTTAAAGGTTCAATTACAGGATAAGCTGATTCTGCCTTCTCAATAGCTGCTTGAGGAATGGGAGAATTGAGCCTTTGCATAGCCAAATCAATTAAATCTCTCGACTCTACCGAGGAATCATTCCATCTGTCAGAATTAGCTAAAAGTTTTTCTGCAAAACTGTCAATTTGATTTAAGCATGGGACAGGCGACCAACTGGGATAATCTGCCTCTCCCAATTCAATCCGTCCTTCCATAATTATCTCAAATTTAATCAGAGTTTCATCAACTACAATGGCAAATCTTACTCCGTACTGGTCAGCTTTAATTTCTCCGGGGAGGTTGAGATTATTTTGAGTCTTAAAAAGGGCATTATATTGATTTTCAGCTATTTTTTGTCGTAGTAATCGGTAGCCAGTACCAGTGGAACAGAGAAAATCTATATCTTTGCTTAATCTATATTCCCCATGATTTAAACTAACCAGAGTCCCACCGCCAAAATACGCGCCACACTCTAATAAAAAATTAGCATTTAATTGATTAAGAACAATTAAAATTTTTTGATGAAATTCCCTCTCAAACATTTTCGCTCCTAACCATGAATGATAATATTCAGCTAATTGTTGCACAAATAAGGCTTCTGTATGGATCAAGTTGCCTAAAACTCCCCGGTAATGCCACCCGCGTTCATATATTCTCAGCATTTCTAAAGGAGTCAGATTTTCTATATCTTCTCTTTGCCAACATAATTTTGCTAAAAACGGTAATTTCTCTGGAGTTTTAATTTGAGGTTTAATTAACATTGGGGGTATACTGGAGTTGAGGATTTTGAATCAGGGAATAGGAAGAAAATTGAAGCAGGAGTCAGGTTTCGCATTGATAAATAATTATTATAATTGTCAATTAAAGCAATATTGCAATTATACCCCATATATCTATTTATCAAAAACATTAATAAAATCCTAATTGCAATTATACCCCAGATATTTATATTAATAAAATCCTAATAATAAGGAAAAGATAGTAATTTATTGGGACATTTATCAGCAAAAATGTTATTATTTAATAATAGTAAAGTGCTGATATTAAGATTCAACAGTTATCATGGGATACCCAAAATACTGGAAACAACTAGCCAAAACCATTAAGGAAAAAGCTGATTGGTGTTGTCAAAAATGTAATCGTGTTTTACCTCCAGATCAATCAAAAGAATCCCGTGCATATTTACAAGTACACCATTGGAATCGTGACCCATCAGACAATAGACCCGAAAATCTAGTAGCCTTATGTCCAAAATGTCACCTTAGTTATCATCGTGGTGGTAAGGGTAATATTTCGGTGGGGCAATTGTCGCTGTTTGATATGTCAGGGTTTGAAAATCGTTAAATTTTCTTGGGGGAAACTTTGAACTGGATGCTTGTAGCAGCAATTCCTGTCGCACTTACAAGTATCCTGGCAGTAACTAGCAACTTGCGTTAATGCCGAAACTATAGGGTTGCAAAGGATTATTATTTTTCTTGCCTTTCATAATACGAAGCGACTACCATTTTCAGCTAACCACTGCTTCCTTAATCCAAAGTCGGGCAAAACACGCTCTATATATTTCCAAAACTGGGTATTGTGATGAGATTCATGTAAATGCACTAATTCATGAACAATAATATATTCTATTATTCGGGGTGGTAGGAGTATAGTTAACCAGTGGAAATAAAGGTTTCCTTGGCTACCACATGATCCCCAACGAAAACCCAAGTCTCGGATTTTGATGATGCTCGGAGCTACACCTAGCCTGGGTGAGAATAAATTTACCCAACGTTGTAACCAAAGTTCCGCGTGTTGTGTGTACCAATGAATAAAATGCTTTCTGGCATGGTCTTGTTCATTAGACCTAAGCATAAATCTACCTTGGTAAAGGCGTAAAGGAGTGGGAGATTTTGTTGATACTAAGAATAAGCGATAACTGCGACCTAGATAATAAAATCCTTCACCGTTGATAAATTCTTTCTCTGACTGATTTTGGGCAAGTAATTCTTTTTCTGCTAATTTCGTGTAAATCCAAAAGCGTTTCTCTAAGGCAATTTGCTCAATTATTTCCAAAGGACAATCATAAGGAGCATTGACGATTAATTCTCCACCTCGGTCAATGGTAATACCTACTGTTTTTCGTTTGTTACTCCGATTTAATACAAAGTACAAATCATCAATTACCAGGGATTCACTCATATTATGGTTAATTTCCCATGAAGGTGTTTGGCTAATTCTAGGATGCGATCGCTCACTGCCTGTTGTCGAGAAAAGGGTATCACATCTTCGTCATCTAAGAATCGGACAATCCACCCCCGCAATAGGTTTTGAGCATGGGCATTTCTCCAGAAATCAACTATTCTAATCTCTTGACGGATGTGTTCTACCATTTCTATGGTGATCGCTGCCAGTTTGTTAAGTTCTATATCTAGTAATTCCTGTCCTGGATGAACTTCTTCTACCAAAATGCCTAAAAATGGCGCTTGGGTTCTGGGGTCAAGGCCAGTTTCATCTGCGGGACGACCTTGGCGCAAATCTTCAGTAAATTGGCGTAATGCTTCTACTAATTCTGCCCATTTATCCTGAAACCTTTCTAAAATCTCTTCTAGGCGTTCGCTTAATTTTTTGTAATAAGACGGGTCTTCCTGAAAGTTTTTGCTGATATGGTAACGGGCAGCGTGTTCCATTTCCGATGCTTTGGCACGATCTGAGGTTCGAGAGTTGACAGCACTCTCAAAATCGGCATCCATAATCGAGATTGGGGGGACTTGAGGATCTATGCCACTGGCTATGATGTATTCGTCTATGAGTTGCCGGACTTTATTTCCTGCACCATAAATATTCAGTTGGAAGTCCCGGTAAAGATTGGCAGCAGCCTTATTGATATAGCCGAGGATTTTGGCATCTTTTATGTAAGGTAATGCTTCTGGGCGGGGCATGACAATATCTAGACTTTCCAAAAATTGCTTTAACTTGACTACAAATTCAGCCCGGATTTTGATATCTCGTAGTAAGTCAATGCAACTATGAACATCGGTAATGTCGGGAATACTCCGACTTTGAAAAACTGCAAGTACACGCTGATAGCGATCGCTCAATTTGGGTAATTCGTCTGTCAGGCTAATTAAAGCCCCTTGAATGTCTTCAGCACTATAAACTGCCAAAGCTGTTTTCAAATGCCGTGCCACGCCATAGTAGTCTACAACCAAGCCACAGGATTTACGGGAATAGGTGCGATTAACACGAGCGATCGCTTGCAGTAATTCATGTCCTTGCATGGAGCGATCCAAATACAATACTTGCTCAATGGGGGCATCAAAACCAGTCAGCAACATACTTTTGACGATGATGAAAGCCAAACTATCTTGTTTGCTTGGATCAGGATGTAGCAGTGATTTTTTAAATCGGTTGATGTAGTCTTCTACTTTGGATTTATCACTCCACTGCTTCCAAGCCGGATCGTCATTGTTGCCACTGGAAATTACCGATGCAAACTCTAAACCTTTGATTTGCGCTAATTGGGGATAAATCCGGGTGAAGAACTCAGTTTCGGGATCTAGTGATGGTTGAGAAGGATCAAAACTTTCCAATTGGGCTACTAATTTTTGATGTGCAGCAACAAAAGCCTGTTGATAGCGGACTGCTGCCAGGCGACTAGTAGCTACAACTTGGGCTTTAAAGCCATTGGGTAGAACTGTTTCTACATAATGGCGTAACATATCCTCAGCCTTGGCTGCTATGAGTTTTGGAGCTTCCAAGACGTTGCCTTCTGTGGCGTATTTGGCGCGAATTGCTGCTAATTCTTGAGGAGTTCGTTCCCGAAACATATCCTCAAAAAGTTGATCTAGCGATCGCCCATCTGCTACTTCTGCCTCAGCAGTACGTCCTTCATAGAGAATCGGTACAGTTGCCCCATCTGCCTCTGATTCTTTAATGGTATAGCGATCAATAAACTCCCCAAAAATTTCGTAGGTACGCTTGCGGTTTCCTGCCAAAATCGGAGTTCCTGTAAAACCAATCCTGGCACAATTGGGTAAGGCTGCCATTAAGTTAGCGTGTAGTTGACTAGCTTGGGTGCGGTGGGCTTCATCTACTAAAACTAGGATATCTTCAGAATCATTCAAGATTGGAAATTGCTCAGTTTCCGTCACCAGACGAACCACTTTTGGATTGAGGTTATAGCTAGAAGAATTTTCTGCCACTTTGCGAACAGTATTCTTGCCCTGACTAGATGGGTATTTTAATATGCTGCTACTGCTTTCTGTAGTATCCTCATCTCGCTGTTGATATTTCTGAATTGTGGCAAAGATTAAATCTGGACTAGATTGACGCAGCAGGGTTTTCAGTTCTTCAGTATTGATTGCTTTTAAAACTGTTTCATTGGTGAGACTGGCAGTATTACTAAGTTGTTTTTGTAAATCTATTCTGTCTGTGACGACAACAATTTTAAACCGCCGTAATTTTGCTAAAGTTCTCAACTTTCGTACCAAAAACACCATTGTTAAACTCTTACCAGAGCCTTGGGTATGCCAAATAATTCCGCCCCGTTGGTCACTTTCACCATGCTGACTACGAGTTTTACCATTTTGCAAACGGCGCACTGCTTCCTGCACGGCTCTAAACTGCT
>B570J14230_10001305_pt1 | contig 10041 bp, 10 predicted proteins | sample LakMenepilimnion_3_FD_14230 | JGI IMG/M metagenome (IMG submission 14230) | reverse complement strand
TTTTATTGATGCAAACCCTAGCTACTCATCTCTTAATTTAGCTCAAGCCGTGCAGGTGGTATGTCATGAATTAAGACAAGCGAGCATTTCAAGACACCCGCCCAAACTCTATACCAAAGACTTAAATCTCTTAGCGGATCACGATAGCTTAATGGGATTTTTATCTCATTTAGAAGTAGTGCTCGAGAAAATCGAATTCTTAGATAAAGTGCAAGGCGAACGGTTAATGCAGCGACTGCATATCCTTTTTGCGAGATCCCAACTTGAAGTAGATGAGGTTAATATCTTGCGCGGCATCTTAACGCAGATACAAAAAAAATTAAAGACTTGAAGCAATTCGTATTACCCTAGTAATTTAGTCAGGTTAATGAATTTATGCGATAATGGCACTCATGTTTAAAAAAATTCGAGAAGATATTGCTATTGTGTTTGAGCGCGACCCAGCCGCGAGATCGACACTTGAAGTTTTGACGACCTACCCTGGTGTGCATGCATTACTCATTCACCGATTAGCTCACGCTTTTTGGCAAATTAAATTTTACTGGCTAGGTCGAATGATTTCTCATATAGGTCGTTGGTTCACTGGTATTGAAATTCATCCAGGTGCGACGATTGGTCGTCGTGTATTTATTGACCATGGTATGGGTGTTGTGATTGGAGAAACCGCGATTATCGAAGATGATTGCACGCTTTATCATGGAGTGACATTGGGTGGCACTTCTTGGAATAAGGGGAAACGTCATCCGACTTTAAAACAAGGTGTTGTGATTGGGGCGGGTGCCAAAATCTTAGGCCCTATTACGATTGGGCGCGGAGCCAAAATCGGATCGAATGCAGTGGTGGTGAAGGATGTCCCAGCTAAAGCAACGGCTGTCGGTATTCCAGCGCGTATTGTCGAAGCAGAAGGGCAAACTAAACAAAAAAGTGCAGTGCAACTTCCCGCCTTCAACGCTTATGCGGTAGGTCGAGATGAGGACGACCCTATGCACAAAAATCTTGATCAATTGATGTTAGCCATCAAAAAACAAAATCAAACCATTGAGCGTTTAGAAGATCAAATTAAATCCTTGAAACCTCGCGCCAACGAAGATCTTAAGCTCGCTAAAGCCTTCTCGCACAAGAAAAAGGCGTCCAAATAATACTTGATTAAAATCGTAGGTTATTCTATAGTTGAAGCATCAGAAACTTAACGTTTCTTAACTGAGCCTTCAAGATATAAGGATCTTATTTTATGCGTCTAACCACTAAGGGTCGTTTTGCAGTTACTGCTATTTTAGATCTCGCACTGAACGAGACAGAAAAGCCTGTGACCCTAGCTGAGATCAGCGATCGACAAGCGATCTCTTTATCCTATCTCGAACAACTCTTTAGTCGTATGCGTCGTGGGGGCATTGTAAAAAGTATACGCGGGCCTGGCGGCGGGTATCACTTAGCCAAAAAACATCAGGAAATTACTGTGAAAGATATCATTACAGCAGTCGATGAAGAGATTGATGCGACGCAATGCTCTGGCAAAGAAAATTGTCACGATGGTGGTCGCTGTATTACCCATGATCTTTGGGTATCCATCAATCATAAAATTTTAGATTATCTTGAAAGCCTAACCTTAGCTCATTTAGTTGAGGCGCAATCTAAAGATAGCAAGAACCGTGAGAGTGCGATTTTTTTCTTAAACGATAAACTCAGCCAAGGAAATGTAGCGAAAGCGGTTTAATGGCCATCATGCAAAAAGTTTATTTCGATCATAACGCGACGACGGCTTTAGACAAAAAAGTCTTAAGCGTCATGATGCCTTACATGGAGATGCAACAAGGCAACCCTACGAGTCAACATAGTTTTGGTAGGCATGCCAGAACGGCGATTGAAGAAGCGCGAGAACAAGTAGCATTGGCTATTCATGCACACCCGTCTGAAGTGATCTTTACCTCAGGAGGCACCGAAGCCAATAACATGATCGTGCATGGTGCTGCGATCAAGTATAGAGAAAGTACTTTAGTGAGAAGTAATATTGAACACCCTTGTGTCGCTCGTCCAATGGAAGCTATGAAGCATCAGGGTTGGAAGCAAGCATTATTAAATGTAGATCAAGATGGTGTGGTGAGACAAGAAACTTACAAAAATATCTCGGCTGAAAATATCAGTCTTGTATCGGTGATGTTAGCTAACAATGAAACAGGCACTATTCAAGACATGGCACTCCTCCGTGATTTTGCAAAAGAAAAAAAAGCACTCTCACATACCGATGCGGTGCAAGCATTCGGAAAAATAGATGTGCGTTTTGATGAGCTTCATATTGATGCCATGACGCTCTCAAGTCATAAAATATATGGTCCACAAGGTGTAGGTGCATTAATCTTAAATAAACGAAGCGATATCGAGCCTTTGATTTACGGTGGCGGGCAGGAAAAGAACTTAAGAAGTGGCACTGAAAATATTGCAGCGATTGTAGGATTCGGTAAAGCGTGTGAACTCATTTCAGAATCTATGAAGGCGACTTCAATGCATACATGTGAACTTCAAAAAACTCTTGAAGTCCATTTAAAGGATTTAGGTGCTGTGATTTTTTCTGAAAAAGTTACACGTTTAAATAACACAACCTTTTTTGCTTTTAAAGATATTGAAGGATCGACACTGCTCACCGCTCTGGATAAAAAAGGCTTCGCTATTGCAAGTGGCTCTGCATGTTCAAGTGTAAATAAAGAACCGAGTCATGTGTTACTTGCGATGGGCATAGATGAAGATTTAGCACGCGGTGCATTGCGCATTAGTTTTGGACAAAAAAATTCAGCGGCTGAAGTAAAAACTTTTATAGAAGTATTAAAAAAAGAATTGCAAACCTTAAAACAACTTACAGCGATTGCGGCATAACATATGACAAAAGACATAGTACGTAAACCGATTTATCTCGATTACTCGTCGACGACGCCAATCGACCCTCGTGTTGCTGAAAAAATGATTCCATTCATTACAGAGCATTTTGGTAATCCCGCATCACGAAGCCATAGCTTCGGCTGGACTGCAGAAGAAGCTGTCGAAGAAGCGCGCGAAGAAGTAGCTAAACTTGTCAATGCAGATCCTAGAGAAATTGTATGGACATCGGGCGCGACTGAATCAAATAACTTAGCTATCAAAGGTGCGAGTCATTTTTATAGCACCAAGGGCAAGCATATTTTAACGATTGCGACTGAACATAAAGCGGTGATTGATGCAGTGCGCGAACTTGAACGTGAGGGATATACAGCCACCTATTTAGAACCTGAGCCGAATGGCATGGTCGATTTAGAAAAATTTAAAAAGGCAATTCGGCCTGATACAGTCTTAGCCTCAGTGATGATTGTAAATAATGAGATTGGTGTCATTCAAGACATTGAAGCGCTTGGCAATATCTGTCGTGAGCAGAATGTCATCTTCCACGTTGATGCAGCTCAAGCAACTGGAAAAGTGGATATTGATTTAGAAAAACTTCCTGTCGATCTTATGAGTTTTTCTGCCCATAAAACTTATGGGCCTAAAGGCATCGGTGCGCTCTACGTGAGACGTAAACCACGTATTCGTATTGAGGCACAAATGCATGGAGGTGGTCATGAGCGCGGTATGCGTTCAGGTACACTCGCTACCCATCAAATTGTAGGTATGGGTGAAGCTTTTAGAATTGCGCGCATTGAAATGCAATTAGAAAATGAACGCATCAGAAAATTACGCGATAAATTATTACATGGCCTGCAAGATATGGAAGAAGTTTATGTGAATGGCGATTTGAAACATCGTATTCCACATAACCTTAATATCAGCTTCAACTATGTGGAAGGTGAGTCGCTTATTATGGCGGTAAAAGATATTGCAGTCTCCAGTGGATCTGCCTGTACATCAGCGAGTTTAGAGCCAAGTTATGTATTACGTGCTCTAGGGCGCTCGGATGAATTGGCACATAGCTCCATTCGTTTTTCTATTGGACGATTTACAACAGAAGCAGATGTGGATTTTACGATTCAATTACTTAAAGAAAAAATTCAAAAACTAAGAGAGCTCTCACCATTGTGGGATATGTTTAAAGACGGTATTGATATTAGTAAAGTGGAGTGGGCTGCCCACTAAAATTTTAAAAAGGATATATATGGCTTACAGCGATAAAGTATTAGATCATTACGAAAACCCAAGAAATGTGGGCACACTTGATAAGGATGACCCGCATGTAGGGACTGGTATGGTAGGTGCGCCTGCCTGTGGCGACGTCATGAAATTACAAATTAAAGTAAGTGATGATGGTGTCATTGAAGATGCAAAGTTTAAAACTTACGGCTGCGGATCTGCGATCGCTTCAAGCTCTCTTGTCACTGAGTGGCTCAAAGGTAAAACATTAGATCAAGCCTCTGAAATTAAAAATTCTGCGATTGCCGAAGAGTTAGCATTGCCGCCTGTGAAAATTCATTGTTCAGTCTTAGCAGAAGATGCTATTAAATCTGCGATTGCTGATCTAAAGAGCAAACAAGGTAAATTAAACTAAGATGACAATTTCGTTAACACATAAAGCTGCAGAGCGTGTTGAAAAATATCTCAAAAATCGAGGTAAAGGTTTAGGACTTCGACTTGGTGTTAAGACAACTGGCTGCTCTGGTATGGCATACACGCTAGAGTTTGTCGACGAGGCCTTGCCTGAAGATCAAATCTTTGAGAGTCATGGCATAAAGATCATGATCGATCCAAAAAGCTTGGTCTATATTGATGGGACGGAACTTGATTTCGAAAAAGAAGGTTTAAATGAAGGCTTTAAATTCAATAACCCTAACGTCAAAGCAGAATGTGGCTGTGGTGAAAGCTTTACAGTGTGAGCCTAAATTTTTTTACTCTCCTCCAACTTCCGGAAACATTTGTTATTGATTTAAAAAAGCTTGATCAGAATTACCAGAGCATCCAAAAAGAAAATCACCCTGACCGTTTTGCATCCCTTGCTGATGAAGAAAAAAAAGCATCTATCAAAAAAACAGCAGAAGTGAATGATGCTTATCAGACTTTAAAATCTCCGACTCGACGTGCTGAATATTTACTTCACTTACATGACATCAATATTCATGATGAGAAATATATAGCAGTACCGCAAGATTTCTTAATGCAACAAATGGAATGGCGTGAAGAACTCGAAACGCATAAACAAAATAAAGAAGCACTCGAAAAGTTAGCGAGTGACATTCAAAAAAATAAAAATGAAATCATGAGTCAACTCCCCAAATTTTTTGAAAATAAAAATGATCTTAACAATGCTATTAAAGTCACCCGTGAACTTAATTTCATTGAAAAAATTGAGCAGCATATCAATGACGCTTTAATCGAAATCATCTAAATCATGGCGCTACTTCAAATCGCAGAACCTGGCCAAAGTACCCTTCCTCATCAGCATAAACTTGCAGTAGGTATTGATTTAGGCACAACAAATTCTCTGGTTGCGACTGTTCAAAGTGGACTACCTACAATCTTAAAAGATATGAATGAACATAAACTCATTCCCTCTATCGTCTATTACAGTAAAAATGAAACTAAAGTAGGTCATGAGGCATTATCTTATTTGTCCACTGACGCTAAAAATACGATTGTGTCAGTTAAAAGATTTATGGGTCATGCACTGTCTGATATTCAATATCGAGAATCTCTCCCTTATGAATTTAATGACGCGAGTTCCGATATTCAAATTAAAACTGAGCAAGGCTATAAACACCCCATTGAAATTTCATCTGATATTTTAAAAAAATTAAAAGAAACTGCTGAAGTTTCTTTATGCGGTGAAATTACTGGCGCCGTCATTACAGTCCCAGCTTATTTTGATGATGCACAACGCCAAGCTACAAAAGATGCTGCAAAATTAGCAGGGCTAAATGTGTTAAGACTCATTAATGAGCCCACAGCAGCAGCAGTTGCATATGGGTTAGACCAAAAAAAGGAGGGTACATTTGTCATTTACGACTTAGGCGGCGGTACTTTCGATGTTTCTATCCTAAAGCTTCATAAAGGTGTTTTTGAGGTCTTAGCAACCAATGGTCACCCGCATTTAGGTGGCGATGATTTTGATCAAGCGATAGCCGAGATGATGAGAGAAGATAACCAACTAACTCAACTTTCACATGAAGATAAACGTTCTTTAATCATGCATGCTAAAAGTTTAAAAGAAAATCTTACAGAGAACTCTTTTACCAAAACAACAATTAAATTTTCAAGTGGTAAAGAAATTACATACTCACTAGATCAAGAAAAATTCTTTAAAGCAACACACAATCTCGTACAAAAAACTATTCAGCCTATCCGTCGCGCATTAAGTGACGCTCAATTATCAATAGAGTCAATTGATGGCGTTGTGATGGTGGGCGGGGCTNCACGTATGCTTCATATACAGTCTGAAATTAAAACATTCTTTAAGAAAGAATTGCTTAATGACCTCAATCCTGACGAAGTCGTAGCTTTGGGTGCTGCAAGACAAGCACATACATTAGCTGGCAATAAATCAGATCAAGACCTTCTTCTTCTTGATGTGACTCCTTTATCCTTAGGAATTGAAACTATGGGCGGGTTAGTTGAAAAGATTATCCATAGAAATTCTACTATACCAATTGGGAAGGCACAGGAATTTACGACTTATAAAGATGGGCAGACTGCAATGTCGATTCATGTATTACAAGGCGAACGTGAGCGTGTATCTGATTGTAGGTCACTTGCAAATTTTACCTTAACTGGCATTCCTCCGATGGTCGCAGGTGCTGCAAAAATTCGTGTAACCTTTCAGATTGATGCAGATGGATTGCTCTCGGTATCGGCTACCGAATTATCAACAAACAAAGAAACAAGTATGACTGTCAAACCTTCTTACGGTTTGTCTGAAGAANAAATTACAAGCATGCTNAAGCAGTCNTTTGAAAAAGCTAAAGAAGATAAAGAAATNCGTGCTCTCAATGAAGCTAAAATTGAAGGAGAACAAATTATTNCAGCTGTTCGAAATGCATTGGATAAAAAAGGCAGTCAATTATTGTCACAAGAGGAAGTTAATAAAATAGAAGCTGCAATACTTTTACTTTCATCCTCACTTCAATTAAATGATCCTGATTTAATAGTTGGTCATACAAAGAATTTAAACGCTCTCACAGAATCATTCGCCGCTATGCTCATGAACGAGTCAGTTGGAAAAGTCCTCAAAGGTCAGTCAATAGATAAGGTAAACTTATAATATGCCAAAAATTATTATTTTGCCTCATTTTGAAATTTGCCCTCAGGGTGAAGTGATTGACGCCAAGCCAGGACTTTCTATTTGTGAGAATTTACTACAAAACCATATTGAAATAGAACATGCCTGTGATCAAGTATGTGCTTGCACTACTTGCCATGTGATTGTGCGTGAGGGATTTGAAACACTAAATCAAGCCGATGATCTCGAAGAAGATCTTCTTGATAAAGCATGGGGTTTGGAACCTAAATCGAGGCTTTCTTGTCAGGCGATTATTGATCAACATGATCTCACAATAGAAATTCCTCGCTACACAATCAATATGGCAAAAGAAGGTTAAGCTTTAAGTTTTCTTTTTGCTGACTGAGCTGTAACACTATATTTAAGCAATAAATTCTGCTGCCCCGATAATTTAACGTTTGAAGATGAAGTTGATTGTTTGTAATGTCCATCGGCATTCATATTCCAGCTCGAAACATCTTTCAATAATTCATTTAAACCCTCATTAATTACTTTTTGTTTTAACTTAGGATCTAGTATTGGAAATGCTACTTCAATTCTTCTAAATAAGTTACGATCCATCCAGTCTGCAGAAGACAAATAAACTTCTTCTTTACCATGAGCGTAAAAATAAAAAATACGATGGTGCTCTAAAAATTGTCCGACAATAGATCGCACACGAATATTTTCAGAGAGCCCTTTGACTTTAGGTTTCAGTGCGCATACACCTCGCACAATCAAATCAATTTTAACGCCCGCTTGTGATGCTTTGTAAAGCTCATTAATGACAGCAGGTTCCAAAAGCGCATTGACCTTTGCAACAATTCTTGCGGGCTTGCCTAACTTTGCTGCCTTAGCTTCATTTTGGATATGCTTCACAATCTGATCAAACATAGTGAATGGCGAATGCCATAAGGACTTCAATTTGATTAAACGGCTCGTGCCCGTGAGCTGCATAAAAATCTTATGCACATCGTCACAAATGGATATGTTTGATGTCATTAAACCAAAGTCTGTATATAACTTTGCTGTTCTTGGATGGTAATTTCCAGTGCCTAAATGAACATAGCGTTTTAAGATGTGCTCTGGTTTTCTTTTGCCTTTTGCGGGCAGCAATTCTTTTCTCACTATCATAATCATCTTCGCGTGACATTTATGCTTTACCACACCATAAACAACATGAGCACCGACTTCTTCTAATTTAGCGGCCCATGAAATATTTGTTTCTTCATCAAAGCGCGCTAAAAGTTCCACAATGACTGTCACCTCTTTACCATTCTTAGCTGCTTCAATGAGAGCGTCCATGACGGGCGATACATTGCCTGTTCGATAAATAGTTTGTTTGATCGCTAATACATTAGGGTCCTTTGAAGCTGTCTTAAGCAAATTTAAAACGGGCTCAAAACTTTCGTAAGGGTGATGAAGTAAAATATCCCGTGCTTTAAGTTCATCAAAGATAGTGCCTTTGATTAGGGCTAACTTTGGCGTATGAGCTGGAAACTTAAGATCAGCTCTGTTTACAATGTTAGCTACTTCTATCAAGCGCATCAAATTCACAGGACCATCAACGCGATAACAATCTTCAGCATTTAAATCACAAGATTTCCTCAAATATTTTAGGAGGTGATCTGGAATATCTGAAGATATCTCAAGCCTGACTGCGTCCCCTAAATGTCTTGTAGATAACTCGCCCTTTAAAGATTCTTTTAAATCAGAAATATCGTCATCCGAAACAAATAAATCTGAATTTCGTGTCACTCTGAATTGATAACATCCGGTAATTTTCATACCTGGAAAAAGCTCATGCACAAAGGATTGCATAAACGTCGATAAGATCACAATCCCGTAAGGTTTTTGACTAATACGAGCTGGCATCTGAATGACACGAGGTATTGATCTTGGCGCTTGGACCACAGCTAATTTAGGGGTTCTTCCAAAATCGTCTTTGCCTTCTAGGGTCACGAAAAAATTCAAGCTCTTATTAATGACTTTGGGGAAGGGGTGTGCGGGATCTAAAACGATAGGCGTCAGTAAAGGAACTAATTCTTTTTCAAAATAAGTTTTAGCCCAGCGATGTTGACTTGGTGTCCATGCGCTCTCGAAATGAAGGTGAACCCCTTCCTTCTCAAGTCTCGGCAAAATATCTTTCTGAAATATTTTGTATTTGTGACTAACAAGTGTCTGCGTCTCTTTGACAATGTTTAAATACGCGTCACCCACTATGAGGCCATCTTGCGTCTTACTTTTTGGATTTTTTCTTAATTGCTCTTTGAGGACCGCAATACGAATTTCAAAAAACTCATCTAAATTACTAGAAACAATACAAATATATTTTAAGCGCTCTAAAAGCGGTATTTTAAGATTTTGAGCTAAAGCTAAGACTCGTCGATTAAATTCTAGTGCCCCTAGCTCACGATTTAATAAATTAAGTTTTGATTTCACAACATTCATACTATCATTGTGATTACTGAATGTGACATTTACATGACATTTATAAGATATGTCATCGATATGTCATAAACTTGATTTAAATTACTGTCCTTTATGATCTTACCTAAACTCAAAACAGAAAAATCTCCAGAACACGTCAACGGTTTATATGCTTCCATTGATCTAGGGTCCAATAGCTTTAGGATGATGATTGCTAAAATTAACTACTTTCCCACAGGTGTTCAATTTCAGACCATCGACACCCTAAGAGATACCGTCAGGCTAGCCGGTGGGCTTAATAAAGATAATGAATTAAGCGAAGAATCCATGACTAAGGCGTTGGCCGCCATTTTAAGATTTGGTGATCGCTTACGAAGCTTTAGTCCTAACCAGGTTGTGGCGGTTGC
>B570J14230_10001302_pt1 | contig 10045 bp, 7 predicted proteins | sample LakMenepilimnion_3_FD_14230 | JGI IMG/M metagenome (IMG submission 14230) | reverse complement strand
CCTTTAATTGAACTAGGAGCAGGTTTTGATTCAGAAATTTCTGTGATGGACAATATACTTCTCTATGGTGTATTATTGGGTTTTTCTAGGGCTGAGATGAAAGGGAGATCACGTTCTATTTTGGAGTTTGCAGATTTGGAGGATTATGCTTTAGTTCCAGTTAAGGGGTTATCTTCGGGTATGGTGGCTCGTTTGGGGTTTTCTATTGCGACTGATGTCCAGCCAGATATTTTAATTTTGGATGAGGTTTTATCAGTTGGAGATGAGGGTTTTAAGAATAAGTGTAAGCAAAGAATGGATAAGTTTTGGGATGATAATGCTACTGTTTTGGTAGTTTCTCATTCAATGGATTTTATTCAACAGTCTTGTAATAAAGCTGTTTGGTTAAGTAAGGGGAATATAAAATTGTTTGGAGAAGCAAATGAAGTTGTAAGATGCTATCTGGAAGGTGTAAACAATTCTCCAATAAGTTCTAGTTAAATTTTCAGAAGCAACTTAAGTTACTGTATTTTTAAATAATGAAATGTAAGTCTATTTATGATTATGACTAATAATAAATATATTGAGTTGAAACACTGTCCCTTTTGTCAATCTAAAAATTTTAAAAAACACCAGAAACGAGCAGACGATATTTGGGTTTTACTTTGCCAAAATTGTGGTTTAGGTTTTGTGGAAAAATATCCAGAAAATCTACAAGAACTTTATAGTTTAGATTATTATGAAAAACGAGGGATTGAAAATCCTGTCATTGGTTATACTAACTATAAAGAAATCAAGTATGACTACTTTTTATGGTCTATTGCACTTGTAGCAATAACAGAAAAGAAAGGTAGTTTATTTGATTTAGGATGTAGTAACGGTTTATTTTTAGATTTAGCTAAAAGTCATGGATTTTTTCCTTTAGCAGGACTTAAATTAAATCAATATTATGCCCAAATTTGTCAAGAGAAAGGCTATGAAGTATTTAGTGAAGACTTTATCACCTTTCATCAGCCTCAAGAACAAAAATATGATATTATAACAGCTTGGGCAGTTTTAGAACATATTCCACAATTGTTAGAAACATTAACTAAAATAAAGTCTTTATTAAATGAAGGTGGTTGGTTCTTTTTTGAAGTTCCTTGTTTAACTTTCACAACAAGAGATCAATACTGGTATAACTCATCTTTAGAACATATTTATTATTTTACAGAAAAGAGTATTCAGAATATTCTCAGTGAATATTTTTCTGATAATTGTTCAGGAAAAGTGGTAGCTATACAAAACTTTGGAGCAACTTATGTAGGAGTAGCTAGTCATCAATCTAACTCTAATTCCATCCTGAATATTTTTCATGCTATTTTTCAAGATAAAATCGAAAAATTAACCAGGGATAATATTTCAGCAGAGCAAATTACTCATGCTTTAATTTTTTCAATCCGCTACTTAGATGATCTAGCTATTGCTAATAAACTACTGAATTTATTAAATCAGTATGAAAAAGACAAATTAACTTTGTTTGAATATAAAATTCAATATTTAACTCAGCAATATATTAAATTATATCAAGATAATATAAGTTATTTGCAAGCAAAAAAATATTTTATTCAAAATAATGACCTACTTCATAATGAATTATCAGCTATTAAAAGTAGTAAATTCTGGAAAATAAGAGAAAAATGGTTTCAATTTAGGAAAAAAATAGGTATAAACGATAATAGTACATCAATTACGTTAAAAGGACTAATTAAAACTTTAATAAAAAAAATTATAGTTAAATTTCAGAATCCTAATCCAATCCTTAAATCAATTAGGCAGGAAATTTGGAATTCTGAGAAACCATTAGTAAGTGTAATTATTCCCTGTTTTAACTACGGTGAATATGTTGAAGAAGCAATAGACTCTGTTCTGAATCAAACATTTCAGGATTTTGAAATTATCGTGGTAGATGGTGGTTCAACAGATAATTCGACAGTTACAATCCTAAAATCTTTACAGAAGCCAAAAACAACTATTTATTACAGGGAAGATCGTCATTTAGTAGGAGATAATAGAAACTTTGGTATAGAAAAAGCGCAAGGAAAGTATATTTGTTGTCTCGATGCTGATGATAAAATAAAACCAACTTATTTAGAAAAAGCTCTCTTTTTATTAGAAGCTTACGCTTATGATATTGTATCCACATCAGTACAATGTTTTGGTAATTCAATAGAAACTTGGAATATTCTAGCCCATCCTACATTAGAGGAAATTGTTAAAGGGAATCAAGTTTCCACTGTGGCTGTATTTTCTCAGCAGATGTGGGAAAAGGCTAATGGTTATCATGATTTTGGTATAGGTAAAGATTATATTTCAGAGGATTGGGATTTATGGTTAAGAATGATGGCTTTAGGTGCAAGGGTTATTAATATTTCTGACCCTCTAATGCTATATCGTATTCATGGTAGGCATATCAGCTTAAGTAAGCATCCTGAAAGTCTTAGTATTAAAGATCAAGCAAAAGCCATTGCATCTTTTAATCAAAAATATCTCACTCATCAAGCCTATAAATCTTCTGGGAATAATAATCAGACATCCTATCAAGTTATTAATGGTAGTATCAACTTAAATCAATCATACCTAGCACAAACAAAAGAAAAAAACAAAATTAAAATTCTCTTTGCTTTACCTTTTGTAATCACAGGAGGAGCAGATACTATATTACTTCAGATTGCTAAATATCTCAGTGAAAATAATTTTGATATATCAGTAATGACAACTATCAAAACTGATTCTAATAAGTTTGGTGATAATACACCTAGATACCAGGAAATTACTCAAGAGATATACCATCTATACAACTTTTTAGAATCTCAAGAAAAGTGGAAAGATTTTGTTTACTACTATCTTGAATCTCGTCAAATTGACATCTTATTTATTGTTGGTGCAGCTTATTTTTACGATTTATTACCAGATATAAAAAAAGATTTTCCTAATATCAAAATAGTAGATCAATTGTATAATGAGTTTGGACATATAGAAAATAATCGTCGGTATGCAAATTATATAGACATGAATATCGTCGAAAATGAATTAGTTGAAAACTGTTTAGTTGTGCAACACAATGAGAAGAGGAGTAAGGTTTGTTTAATACATAATGGAGTTGATATTAACTATTTTAATCCTAACTCTATCAAGAACACAACAATGATTGATAAATCTATCCCAAAAGAAAAATTTATCATCTTTTTTTTGGGAAGATTTTCTGAAGAAAAATGTCCAGATATGTTTGTAAAAATTGCAAATCATTTTAAAGATAATGATTTTGTATATTTTATTATGGGTGGTAACGGTGGTTTATATACTGAAATAGTAGAACTGATTAATAAATATGGATTAGAAAATAAAATATATTTACCTGGGTTTGTAGATACGAGAGAATATTTGAGTATTGCTAATTTGCTGATTTTACCTTCTCAAATTGATGGCAGACCTAATGCTGTTTTAGAAAGTTTATCAATGGGAGTACCTGTTATTGCTTCATCTGTTGGTGGTTTGCCGAATCTTATTAAAGATGAATATAATGGCTTTTTATGCGATCCTGGTAATGTTGATGGTTTTATTCGGCGCATTCAAGAAGTAATGAATAATAACAGCCTTTACCTGAATATGAGAAAAAATGCTAGAGATTATGCTATATATAACCTTAATATTGCTATCATCCTTACTAAATATCAAAATTTATTTGAGGGATTGTTGACATGAAACAATTAAATCTTTTGATTTCAATAAACAAACTTAATATCAACAGGAGAATAAGTAATTACATCAAATCAACTATATCTAAAATAGTAAAAGTTTAATATAAAGAGAGGAAATTTCCATGAAAATTGTTAGAGGATTAAGCCAGCAAATAGTTAATAAATTTTCAAATTTGTTAAGAGGATATTTAAAACCCAATACTGAAACAGAGATTAAATGCATATTATGTATCGAATTATTAGCTAAGGAAAAAGATTTAGATATAATAACGTGCTATCACGCTTTAGAGCATTTTTTGAATCCACAGGAATTTATTGATGTAGCAATATCAGCTTTAAGAAGTAATGGCCTTTTATTTCTTGCTTTGCCAAATGGTGGATACTACCCAGCACAAAAAGATTTTTTTGGTAAATTTGACTGGTGTTTTTTTCCTGAACACCTTCACTATTTTACACCAAATTCTATTCAAAATATTTTAATTAAAAATAATTTTGAAGTTATTTCTATGAAATCAAATTCAGTTGCCGAAACTCAATTAGATTGGTTTCAAAAATGCTCAGTTGGAAGTAATTGCGATATATCAATAATTGATATGGATGAATTTTATAAATTTCATGATACTAATCTTTCCTCCAGAGATTTAAGAGTGATAGCTCAAAAAAAATAAATCCACAGTTCTGGAAATTTTCAAAAAAATATAAGTCTGAATCCTAAGAATTGACAAAAAACAAAAATAGGAATTTAATAGTTTCAGTAGCTTTAGATACAGTTAAAATAATATTCTATAAGGTATGCAAAAATGTCCAATGTGCTAAATCCAACAAAGTCAACTATAATTTTACCAGTACATAATGAGGAGAAGAATTTGGCTAAAGTTCTTGAAGAAATTGACTCTGTATTTAATTCTTCAAAACTTGTAGAGCCGTTTGTGATTTTTGTCAATGACGGTAGTTACGACAACTCGCTAGAAGTTATCTATCAAATAATTGCTCAAAGGGGTAATAGTTGCTGCTTGAACTTTTCGAGAAATTTTGGATATCAAGCTGCTGTTATGGCTGGGTTAGCACATACACCAGAACAATCTATAGCAGTAGTAATGGACTCAGATGGACAAGACCCACCAGATGTAGCGCTGGAACTAGTATATCAAGTTATGAATGGTGCAGATATTGCTTATGGTATTAGAAAACAAAGAAAGGGCAGGAATCAACTCAAAAAATTAGCATACTGGCTATTCTATCGCCTTCTATCTAGCTTATCACAGATTAAAATTCCCTTAGACGCTGGTGATTTTTGTGCATATTCTCCCAGAGCAGTCAAATTTCTATCCAAGATGAATGAAAATCACCCTTATGTTCGTGGTTTAAGGGCTTGGATTGGACTAACTCAGGTTGGTGTACCTTATAATCGTCCCGAACGTTATGGAGGTGAACCTAGTTATAATTTTGTACGATTAGTTAAATTAGCATTAGATGGTATTGTTAGTTTTTCTCTACGGCCATTAAGACTATCAATGTTCTTGGGATTTATTACTTTCATATTAAGTATGATTCTTGCGATTTTTTACCTAATAACTTATGTTTCTGATGCGAGATTTGGTAACTTTAGAATGCGGGATGTTCCAGGATTTACCACTTTAATTCTTACTAATTTGTTTTTTAGTGGTTTACATATGATGATGCTAGGAGTAATTGGTGAATATCTTGGTAGGGTTTTTGAACAAACTAAAGATAGACCATTATTTATTATTGCTGAAACTTTTGGTGAATTAGGTTATCAAGAAAAACAGGAAAAACAATAATTAATTATTAAGAAAACAATGAACAATAATAACCGGATTATTCATCTCAATACTCCTTGTTCAGTTAGCATGGCTGACGATTGGTATGACTATGGCACAATGGATCACTTCTGGGTACGCCATCGTAATGCTGTTTTTGATCGGCATTTTGGTGATATAATTCGTGCTTCTCAATTTATTGGTGAAATTGGTTGTGGTAACGGTTTAATGCTATCTTATATCGCCAGCCAATATAAAAAAGCTGCTGATGGGTTTGAATTAAACTTATCTGCTCTGGAAATATGTCCAACTATTCCTGGTACTCTCTATGTCTACGACATATTAACCAAAAATCCTGACTTTGTAGAAAAGTATGATCTAATTATGCTGATAGATGTTATTGAACATATTGAAGACGAAACTCAGTTTTTATTAGCAGCTAGAGAGCATTTAAAACCAGGTGGATTACTAATTATTGGTGTACCAATGAGGCAACACTTATTTTCAGCTTACGATGTGGCAGCAGGTCACTATCGCCGTTATTCTACGAGGAATCTCAAGTCATTAGTACAAAGCTCTGGATTTGAAGTCAAGAAAATAGTTCAATGGGGTCATCTTTATATACCTCTTTTGATGTTGCGTAAATATATGCTTGCAGGTGCTAAAGAAGAAGATGTGATTCGTAAAGGTTTTGGCTCTTCAAGTATTATCAATACTTGTTTATCTCCATTAAGATATTTAGACTTTATTCCTACTTTTGGCATAACTGGTACTTCATCCTTTTTACTGGCACAGAAACTTAATGATGTTTAAATTACTTAACCAAGATTTTTCTGAATTCAAGTTCTATTGGGTAATTCCTCTAACAGTTTGGCTATTACTTTATATTTTTCGTCCTTTTGTATTGGGTTTTTATAGTGATGATTGGTTTGTTCTACTTTTACCATTGAGGGATGGAACAGTTTTTTCTCCGGCAAGACTGAACTATTTAATAGAATTGTACTCTAATCGTCCATTAACAGGACTATTTACTTATATTTTATCCCTTTTTTGTAATGGTTCAGAATTTTTATGGCATACCGCTATAATGTTCGTAAATTTAGCTACAACATTTTTTATTCGTCTATTTATTAGACGTTTTTTAATTCTGATTAACTCTAATTTACTTATTATAGCTGAAATTGTAGCTTGCTTTTGGTTGGCATTTCCTTGGACACTGGGATTTACTGCTTGGCCAACCTTAGTACCATGTCAAATAGCAATCATTTTTTTTAGTTATAGCGGTATTTGCCTTTTTACATCTTGGAAAAAGGGAAAAATAAGCTCGTGGAAACCATCTTTGTTTTTCTTATTAAGTTGCCTAAGTTATGAGTCTTTTTATGGACAGTTTATAATTTTCATCGCCCTTGGATTGATTTATGGTATCCATAAAAGATTAGGATGGAAAGCAATACTATATCCCTCAATCAGTTATATTATTGCTCAATTTTTAGCTATAGCTTGGAATAGACTATCTCCAATTTTATTTCAAGGTACTGCTGCTACTAAGTCTTTGTATAAGGATTGGTATGTGGTATGGGTTAACTCAGTTGTTGATTTACCCACTATTCTTTTACAAAGTGCATCAATCTTTAAAAATTATTTAATATATCTTCTTTCCATAGGATTGATTATTTTTGTAATTTCTATAATATTTTATGGCAATCAAGGTAGAATGATTCAGGAAAAGATTCAGCTATTTTTGACCATCTTGGTATTCTTTATTGGTGGTCTTTTAGCGATCGCAGTTTATTGTTCTGCCGGTCCTGGTTATAGTATGGCAAGTATTGGATTAGCATCACGAGTAACTTTAAGTTTAAGTTTTTGGCTGGCCATGATACTTGTTCCTATGTATCTGATATTATTTAAGTTACCGCTCAAACTTAAATTATCTATGGCAATCGTAACATTAGGAATAATTATATGTTTAGGAGGTGCAACACTTATTCAAATCCAACCTTGGGCTAAAGCATGGGAGATTCAAAAAATTATGTTGGCATCAGTACCGATTCAAGAAATCTCAAAAATTAATAGAAAAGCATATTTGATTCTTACAAATTCTCCTCAAGAATATCAAGGTATCTCTATATTTAATGCTCCATGGGATTTTGATGCCGCTATGAAATATACATACCCGAATGTGAAGGAAATGAAATTTTTAGTTGATGCACAATCGGTGAAAACATCCTGGGATGGTAAGATTTTAGAGCAGACTGTTCCATTGGCATGGTCATTTAAATATACCACCACAGAAGTATGGATTTGGAATTATCAAACTAAAAATTTATTACAGGTTTTTCCACCACTTAAATTAGATCATGCTCAATAAAATCACCAACAGAAACAAGTAGGAGTTAATTTATGAAAGCTGTTATCACTGGTGGAGGTGGATTTATTGGTTCTCACCTTGTATATTCTTTATTACATAAAGGCATCGCTCCGATTATTTATGACAACTTTTCTACTGGAAATCTTGAAAATTTGAAAGATTCCCAAGAGCAAATTGAAGTTATATCAGGCGATGTTCGTGACTTAGATACGCTACAGAAAACCTTGAAAAATGCCGACTGGTTATTTCACCTGGCTGCACATTCTTCTGTTTCAGGTTCTTTGCTAAACCCATTTTTAACCTATGAAATCAATAATAGGGGTACATTAAATGTACTTTGGGCTGCTTTACAAGCAAAAGTATCAAGAGTCATAATTGCCACCAGTTCTTCAGTTTATGGAGATATTCATCAACCACCATTACAAGAAACCTATTTACCTGATCCTAAATCTCCCTATGCAGCAACTAAATTAACGGCAGAAGCATTAGCTCACAGCTTTTATTATTCATACGGTTTAGAAACAGTTTGTTTAAGGTATTTTAATGTATATGGCTTACGACAAAGAGCAGATTCAGATTATGCGGCAGTAATTCCTCGTTTTGTAGAATGTTATCAACAACAAAAATCTCCTCAGATTTATGGTACTGGTAAACAAAGCAGAGATTTTATTCATGTTTCTGATGTTGCTAGAGCTAATATTTTGGCTGCAAGTTTACCAAGTAATATATTAGAAAAACATCGAGTTTTTAATATTGGTACAGGAAATAAAACTAATCTATTACAATTACTTGATTTAATTTCCATGCAGACAAATTATTATTTAAACCCCACTTTTCTACCATCGCGTCAAGGAGAAATTGAACATTCCTGTGCTGATATTACTTTAGCTCAAGAAAAATTAGGTTTTCAACCCTTAATTAGTTTAGAAGAAGGAATTAAATCATTATTATGAAAATTGTTTATGTGCTTCCGTCTAATTTAGTTTGTGGAGGGCATATTATTATTCTCCAGCATATTAATCGTTTAGCAAAAAGGGGATATGACGTTTCAATATGTCTATTAAATGAAAGTATTCCTGCAAAACAAAATTCTTTTTCTTGGTTTCCCAATTTTAACCTTCCTGTTGTTCATCCCAAAGATTTTCCCGATGCAGTTGATATTTGTGTCGCTACTTTTTGGGCTACAGTTATTCCGGTTTTAAAATTTACAGCCCAACACAAAGTTTATTTTGTTCAATCAGATGAAACTCGTTTTTATGATGATCCAATTATCAAAAATTGGGTTGTTTTAAGCTATTTATGTAATATTCATTATATGACAGAAGCAAAGTGGATTGTTGAATGGCTTAAAGAAAACTTCGGGCATCAAGCTGTTTATATACCCAACGCTCTTGATTCTGATATCATTCATCCTGCTAAACCGATTGAAAAGAAACGAGAAGACAAATTAAGAATATTAGTCGAAGGTACAATAGACGCTCCTTTTAAAAGGGTAAAAGAAGCTATTGAAGCAAGTCAAGGATTAGATTGTGAAGTTTGGTGTGTTTCTAATGGAGGTGAACCTTCTCCAGATTGGAAAATTGATCGCTTTTTTTACAAAGTAAATTTTAGTCAAATGAAACATATTTATTCAAGTTGCGATATTTTAGTTAAACTTAGTAGTGTTGAAGGATTTTTTGGACCCCCTTTAGAAATGATGGCTTGTGGTGGAGTTTGTATTGTTAGTGATGTGACTGGATATGATGAATATATTAAGGATGAATATAATTCTTTAGTTATACCTAATGGAGATGTTAATTTAGCTCATCAAGCATTAAAAAGATTAATAAATGATAAATATTTATATAGAAAGTTGCAAGAAAATGGAAAAATAACTGCTGATTCAATGAAGTGGGAAGATTCTATTAACAAATTGGAAGTTTTTTATCAAAATTTATCTAATCAACCAAAAACATTTCATGTTCAAGGTGAAAGGATTGAGTTTTTACAGCAGTTATTAGCAGATTATTACTCTTTGATACAAAAAAAATCAGAAATAATTGACTATTATAAATTATCAAGATTGGAGTTAACTATAATTAAAACATTCAAAAAAATTAAACAACTAATCCCTTTACATCCTAGATTGTGGATTAAACATAAACTCAGTAAATTTATCAAGCAATAAGTAATATATT
>B570J14230_10001300_pt1 | contig 10055 bp, 5 predicted proteins | sample LakMenepilimnion_3_FD_14230 | JGI IMG/M metagenome (IMG submission 14230) | reverse complement strand
CATAAATGCAAATAAGCTTGATGAAAATTGGGATCGGAAAACTAAAAAAATATTTTTTGACGAAAGTCATTGGAAGTTTGGAAATTTATTTTTCAAAAGTTGGGCGACTTTGTGCGAAAAGTTGGAAAACGGAAACTTTTCCTCGAAAATAACAAGCAATAAAATTAATAATGGCAGACACTCGTTGTTGTGCAATTAAGTCATCTGACGGAGAACGTTGTTCAAAGAAGAAAGGCGCAAATATTACTCGTTGTAATGCCCATCAGGCAATTATGATGCGCGAAGGACCTAACCGAACAGAGCTTAACGAAGTTACTTATGTATTTAAAGTTAGAGCCAAAGCGTTAAGTACAGAGTCCCGACTTGCCATTGAAGCACTTGGTCCACACCCGTGGCGAGATAATCGTGACGCATACGTTGCCACTCTTCAGCTTGCGACGGCGAGACAGAGACAGTTGGGAGAGCAGAGAGAAATACAATATAATATTGTTCGTGCACGACAGGCTGCGGATATTGCTAGAACGGGAATTAATCCAGATGCAGTTCAGGATGCGGCTCGACTAGCTGAAAGACAGAGACAACGTGCTGAACAAGACGCACGCATTGCAGAAAATCAGGCGCGACATGCCGCTTGGCAAGCAGCTCGTGACCGAGCCCTCGGAGTAGTGAATAATCAAGGTCAAGCGGTTGCCCACGTGGCACCGGTTAACGGACGACCGCTTGCAGCATTTGCAAATGATCGCCAGAATGTTCACACGAGTGGAGCTGTTAAACAGACCATGGATGTCATCAAGGAAATTTTGAAGATTGAAGTTCCTGTCGAATACCGATGGAATATGAAGACGGTTTCAAAGACAATGTCAGAAATTATTTCAGAATGTGAACTATCTCCTGCGTCTGCTTGGCAGATGGTAGCAAAGTATTGTTCGGATGAACGTATTTATGATCTACAATCTGGAATCTATGGAAAGGTTCTAGACTGCGTATGGCAGTACATTAAGAACTCGTCAGATAAAGAAGATCTAAAAAAGATTCTAAAAGCCGAGATGAGAGATAATATTGGTATGTGCGCGCAGGGAAATCTGAGCCGACTTACAAATATTCTAGCAGGGTATATCGAATGTGTTGTGGTTGTAGAATCAATGGCTGATAAGCTAGGAAGACTACTTCCTCCTTTGATGAATATTGATGATTTAGATGAACGTCTCATTGCTGCTGCTCGTATCTTTGTACAAGTTGAACTTCCCGAAGACCAATGGGAAGCATGGGCGAGTGGTCTCTTGATTGATCAGGAACCGGAGGATGCGCGTGAGATGTTTATTCACGACGGAGTGATTGACTTTGTAGTCTTTAATTAAATACCAAAAAATCCAAAGATTAAAGGAGTATTTTTTATTGTATCTGTTAAAACAGGTTGACCCACTACTACTCCTCTAGCAAATAAAATAGGTAACACCGCCCATATATAGGAGAACGGTAGTAAGCCAAGAAGAAATCCAAATATAAATGTATTAAACATTGCAAGAGAGATACGGCAACATGCAAATACATTTAGTAGAATTACAAACGTTGACACAAAGTATCCAAAATTTATTGCCAATATACCCATTCCTGTCAGTGCGTGCTGACGAGGCGTCTTTGTTGACGGGGCATCTAACGGAGGAGCAGAAAGAGTAAACTTTTTACCATCATCAATTGTCTCAGTATTACTGGAACCATTGAGAGTGTATGTTACTTTTAGACTCTTCTTCTTGGCCGGATTCGGATCAGGAACTCCTGCAGTAGATGGACCAACTGTTAAATCAATCGAACCATTTGACACGTATGATTGAATAGCATCCGTTACGTCGGTATAGTTACCAGTATAACCATACTCCGCTTTTGTGATCACTAAGCCATCGGCGGTTTGTTGACCGGGAGCAATTATATGCAAAGTATTACCTTCAGTTACCGTCTTGCTATTTGTGGATCCACTGTTGATAGTGTATGAAACTGTTAGCTGCTTGGGCTGTCCAGGTGCCGGATCGGTAACATTAAGAGATCCAGCAGACACGAGTAGATTTAGTTCGCCATCTTTAATGTGAGATGTCACTATAGATGTAACATCGGTTGTTGCTGAACCGCTTCCATATGAAGCACTCACAATTGTAATTCCAGTGCTCATCCCTTATTATGAAGAGAATACGACATTTGCTACGCCTCCGAGAACTCGCAAGAAGTTGTACGACTCAACATATGCTCGAACGTCGAATGTATATAGAAATGACTGTCCGTTTGATTTTGTAATTACAGTTAGAAGCTCATCTTGTGTGTATAGTCTTTTTCCAGTTTGAGGATTAGTTGCATTTGGATTGAGAATAACTGTTGGATTAGCACTGCCTGCGGTTGACTTCAAAACGCAAACAGATGTTGCTGAGGGCGGAAGAGCAGAATATTGCGGTTGAACATACGTATTACGAAGAATAGTTCGGTTAAACATAGAACCGTTAATGTGTCCAGATGGTTGCTGATCATGATGATCAGAAGCAAAAGAGTATGTATAAATACCAGGCAGTTGTGTTGTACCCTCTCCCGATTGGTGGCGATAATGTTGCAAAGTTGTAAAAAACTCAGTTTGTTTTACATTGAAACGATCCTTGCCGTCTAGAACAATATTAGATTCAAGTAGAATATCTTTTTGTGTAATATTTGTGGTCTGTAATCCACCGGATGAATAGGCAGGTGTTAGATATGTAGCTGGTAAACTTAACGGAGGATTAAACGCATCTGCCCAGTTTGTATAATTATCATAATCATTTAGTGCAACGCGATCACTACGTTGGGCTACCCAAACCACTCGAGTACATAAGTTACGCATAGTAAGTTCCAAGTCATTACTAGCACCATATTGGCCATTCGCTTGAACCATATCAACTTGACGAATAATGAAAGAATGATCTGTCTTTGCTATATGTGTCAATTCGGCGTCACTTAGCCAAATATAGTTTGCTTCAATGTAAGGGTTTAGGTTCCAGGAACTTAGATCGGGATTTGTAGGTGTAGGAGTTAGTGAATATGATGGGGGAGATAGGAAATTGTTTATAAAAAACTTAGATGAACTTGTGTCCGGTGCGATGCGTGTTCCGAACGTAGATGATCCTTCACGAACGTCTAATGTTGTAAACAGTGTATAGATATTGTGCAACTCAACTACAATCTGAACCTCAGACTGCTGAAGAGCTATTAGGGGTAATGCAGAACCAATTGATTCACAAAACCAAAAGTGAAGAGGAATTGTAAGAGTTCGTCCAGGAATAGATGGAGCGGCAAGAGTTGTTGACGTTGAAATAGAGTGAGGGTACTGATTAATGCGACCATAGATATTCGCAGGATCGTACAAGTCTGGAACATTTCCCGTCATCTGGTTTAGAATAGCCTTCTTAGTTGCATCAAACTTTAACTCTGCATATAATTTCATCCATTCACCAGTGTGTGACACAATTGTTTGACCGTTGATCAGAAAAGAAACCTTACGTATCATATTATATCCAATATTTCGGATCCACTGGAATTCATAACCTATTGCACTTGAAGATGAATTAATATTTGGATCACTAGCCGGTGTTATAGAGGAAACCGGTGAATAAATATCAGGAAGTGTAAGACTTAAATAACAATCATTTACTAATTGAGCATTACGGTCTACTTTAGTTTGAAGAGTTATCGTTCCTGCTGCAGGAAGAACTACTTTTGTGGTCTTGAAGTACAAACGAAAGTGTTCCATGGCAAAGTCAGTATGACGCTTATACATTGATCTAAAGTGTGTAAACGAAGGATTTCCAATTACAAGCTGATCCTGGGCACCCTTGCCAACTAATTGCATGAGACCACCAGTCATTCTGTTATATTTCTTACAGATTTGAATGTATAAATTTATACTGTGTGAATTAATAAATGTCCTCTGGAGCTACGGGGCCTAACTTCAACATTCGTTCTATGTTTCCCAGTGCTACATCTGGCCCCACACCTGCTCCGATAGTTATAGATATTACCGAACTCCTTGCAAGTTATGGCGGGGTACAGACAAAAGAAGGCGAAGATCGGTCTGCACTGAAAGTTCTTTTAAATGAAACTCGGGATACACTTCGTCCGGCTATGTTTACATGGGCAGCTGCGGGATTCCCCGCAATTTACGTACTTCAAGAATTTACTCTTACACCACCTGCTGTTTGCTCAGATGGTGTAACACGTAGTATTACTCAGTATGTGCCTTATTTACTTGGTCAGGATATGGGTAAGACCATTGCCGATATTCAATCGTTATGTATGGGTGTAATAATATCATATTCATTTAATGGAAACACGCTCAGAATTCACGTGTCGAAGTCTTAATTATTAAGCAGGAGGACCATATGAAGCCACTGCTGATATAGTGGGTATCCCGGCCGTTCCTGTAGAACTAACTGGGATAACCCATGCGTAATAGTCTATATTTTCTGCAAATGAGTAGGAAACAATTCCCGAAAGAACATCGCCCCTGTAATCCCTTGCTACTTCACCTGTTCCGGGACCTGTACCGACAATCATGATATAATTAGTTGCGTTTGTTGAGACTGTCCATGTAACGGTTCCATTATATCCATTCAAGTCTTCCAGAATAACAGTAGCTATTGTGCTTGGTGTAAGTGGTTTTACCGCTAACTGTGAAGTCCTAAATTTATAGTACGGATGTATGAAGGGAAGCTGCGATTGTAATCCCCATTTCCAAGCAAGATAGCCTTCAATTTGTTGACGTTGAGTTGTTGATAGAGATTCATTAAAAATAATAACTTCTCCTACGTTTCCAGGCCAATATGTATATGATCCTCCTCCATCTGTATTACCTACATCGCGTCCAATACTATATGATGTTGTTCCAAAAGAACCAGTTGACTCAACTGAACTAGCGGACCCTCCATTTAAATAATTAATTGAGTTTGTTCCATCATATTGAAGACACATTAAAAAAGTAGTATTTGTTGTAACTGTATTATAATTAGTATCATTATTTCTATAACCGCCAATCTCTGTAGAACTAGCATTATGAAGAATAGAAGTGTATAAAGCACTATCATAGTCGTTTGCTTCTGTTGAGCCAACGGATAATAGACGATAATAAGATGCATAAGTTCCTTGTGAAAAATCCACACTAGCAATAACAAACATTGTTAAAAATTGAGTTGCATTTACATACGGGCCAACTAAATAGGTGCCAACACCATTTAAGTTTATAAAATTGGAACTATAGGTAGGAGAACCTCCAATTGTAGTCGTATTTCGTCCATTTCCGGATTTATCATTCCACTGAGTAACAACTGGATATGAAAGTGTAAGCGTGCTAGAATCAGCTGCATCCAACCATAATTCACACCCTGGAATAGAATTAGGTAAAAATGATAAGGGAGATGACGGTGGAAAGTTATAAAAAGGATGACTAGCTGATGAAAGAGTAACTCCCCATTTTTTAGAAAGATATCCTTCAATTTTCTGACGTTGTGTGGTTGTCATATATGTGTCATAGTAAAGGATTTCCTTAATGCTTCCGTTAAAGTTAAGACCATTTTGTGCCCCAACTTTTAGAACGGTATTCGAAAACGCACCCGTTTCAGGTGCCGTCCAAGCAGAACTGTTTGATCCATTAAAACTGTAAGAAAGAGTTGGAAAAGTATCTGTGTTCACTGAATATAAATATGTTTCGTTCGCACTATAATTTATAGGACCGTAATAATAGCCCTCAGATGAATAGCCTTCAGATGAACTGTGATTCAGATACATATATGTGGTATCAAGATATCCTCCTGTAAATTCGCTTAGATACTGAACAGAGACAATTGTCCCTCTTGTTAATGCATCAGATGAAGACCATACCGCAAACAAATTTGCTCCAGCAGTTGAACTATAACCCGTTCCATTACTTAGACCAACTGATCCGGCAAATGTCAGTCCAGTTGTTGCGTATGTAGGTCCATCAGATCCATTCGAAACATTTAATTCTCTTCCGGACTTGTCTTTCCAACATTGAACTGTTTGACCGGGTGCAGTGACCGGTGTCGTTCCTGCGCTATTCTGAAACATTGAACGCGGGTCTGCCCCATCTAACCATAAGACACATCCAGGAACATCGATAGGGTTAAAGTATCTGCTAAACGGTTGAATAGGATAGTATGGATGGTTAGAAGGAAGAATTTTTGATGAAAATGTTTCAAGCCCCCATTTCCAAGCAAGATACCCCTCAATGTTTTGGCGCTCGGGTAACGTAAGTTCCGTGTCATATACAATAATTTCTGCTAAATTTCCTGAAAAAAATAAAGAAGTTGCATAACCACGATTATCAAGGGGATCGGGAAATCCACCAATTGTAATACCTGTTGTGACGACACCTGGAGCATTTGAGGCATAATCTATTACATTAATTGAACCATTTCTCAAAGAATTTTGTACGTTAGATCCTATAACAAGTGAAATAAGATTATACTGGTTTGCTACATTATTATTAATATTATTCCCTATCCCAAAAGTTGAAGTACCGTAATAATCCAATTGATAGAGGGTGTCTATGACAGAAGCAGCAAAAGGGGCTATAAAAAAATTACCATTTTCTGCAGGGTCGCCGGAAAATATAACGCTTGTGTTCCCAAATCCAATTTCTGATGTTGTTGTTGGATTATGTACGAAAAAAATTGTTGAAACAGTGTTTAACACCGCAGTTGTATTATATAACGATTGTCCATTAATGTCGTTCGATGAAGTGGCTGTAAATGTCATGACCTTTTTTCCATTTGTGTTTGATGTATATGTTGGACCTAGGTTTTGTGAAATGTTAACGTTTGAAAAAACATATAAATTACTAGATTTATCCTTCCAGGTAGAAACATTTCCAGTTCCAGTTAATTCTACAGTACGCTGATCGGATGCATCTAACCACAAAGAACACGAACCAATAGTACGTGGGTCAAACCCAAAAATACTTTTAGATGTGCCTTGCAGTGACATTGTTTAGAAGAAGGTATAATTTGAAGATCCACCTACCCCAGTGGCTCCTCCTCCAGGAACGCCGTTCCATACAATAGTTGATGATGTATCTGGTGCAATTGAAATACTATTTGATCCGCCGCCGCCACTTCCTGTAAACGTTACAGTTATGCTCAAAGTGCTACCTGAATTATTTCTAAATACCCAGAAAGATCCACCTTCCCAATTTTTAGATGTTGGTAATGTTATTGCACTAAAGGCCGAATTTGTAATATTATAGTATTGTGTGTATGCTTCAGTTGTTATTGTTAAGTTACTACCTGTTACGTTACTGATGAGAAGACGGCTTGTATTTGTAATTTGTGATGTTTCGTTTATGGCTCCAACAATAACATTTTTAAATCCTGTGTTTGATCCATTAAAAATTGTCATAGCTACACGCATATTGGCAAGATCTCCTGGAGTAACGCCAGCTGCATTAGAAACGGAAACAGATCTTGAGAAAAAATTTGAATTATTAATATAGTGTCGCACAGTATATCCGTCATATGTCACTGTTAAATAATCATCAACTGTAGCGTTCAAACCAGTATTACTAGCATTTGATCCGCTTTCAAATATAAAAATACTTGTATTAGATAGATACAATCCATATGTAAGGTTAAAATAAGCATTTGAATTATAGTTAGACGTTGGGTTAAGAGAAAATCCCATCATGCCATTTAGTGTTTCGTCAATTTGTCGGGCACTAACGTAAGCATTACGAGAGAACGATCTCAGTGTATATAGTATATTATCCCAATTTGATGCAGCAACTGTTCTTCCGTAAATAAAATTATTTGCCTCTGTGTTCTCAACAATCATATCATTACTCGCAGAATCAACCCTGTATTGTAACCCAAGAATTGGTATTGTTGATGGAATTTGAGGAGCCGGACTTGTTGTAATATAAGGAAGAACTCTTCGCGATGCTACACCATTGGCACGTGCACTAAATGTACTTCTACCTTGTCCGGTCCAAGTAATTCCATCAGGAGATGTTGCAATTGTATTTGTGCCTGCTTGTCTTCCTACAGCTACCCATAATGATCCATTCCACGTTATACCAAGACCATTACTCGTAAATATACTAGTGCTAGCAACAGTCCAATTACTTCCGTCAGAAGAATAAGCAATTTTATTTGTTGCTCCTCCTACAGCTACCCACAATGATCCATTCCAAGCAACTCCAAACCCACCTAAATTGCTAAAAACATTTGTCGTTGCTCCAGACCAATTAATTCCATTGTAAGAATACGCAATTGAAGCAGATGGTCCATATCCTACAGCTACCCATAATGATCCATTCCAAGCAACATCATAACAGACGTTAAATAGAGACGATGATGTATTATTCCAATTAATTCCATCAAAAGAATGTACAAGTGCTTCTGTTGTCGGTGCACCAGTATTTTCTCCTCCAGCTACCCATAATGATCCATTCCAAGCAACAGCATAACCGGCACTAGTAAACATAATTGTCCCCAACCCGGTCCAATCAATTCCGTTATAAGAATACGCAAATCTGTTACCCCCCGATCCTCCTACAGCTACCCACAATGATCCATTCCAAGCAACATCAATCCCACTGTCGTTAAAAATACTTGTTCCCAACCCAGTCCAATTAATTCCATCAGGAGAATACGCAAGTGAATTTGAACCATAACCTACAGCTACCCATAATGATCCATTCCAGGCAGCAGCATTACCGTTACTGCTAAAAATACTTGTTCCTATTCCATACCAATCACTTCCATTATAAGAATACCCGAGCGTATTGTTTGAAGCTCCTAGACCTACCATAAAATTTTCCATTGCATTCGTACTTAGTCCTCCTGGTCCCGTAGCACCTGTAACTCCTAAAGCACCAGTAGGACCTGTTACACCGCTTGCGCCAATAGGTCCTTGGGGTCCAGTAGGGCCTGTTACACCGCTTGCACCAGTAGGTCCTAACTGTCCGGCATTACCGAATGTTAAATTCTTAACACTTGCTCCAGTTTCATAGAAAGATGTATCGAGATATAAGTTAGATCCAAGTGCACGTGCAGTTGTTCGTCGTAGTGTACCATTCTGATAGTATCTAACATATGCACCATCATAAACAATTTGGAAGACGTCTGTAGATACATATGCAAATGATGCTATATTGGTCCCACTTTCGAATATAAATGCATTTGCACTACTATTATTGAACCATGCGTATTGAATATCAAGATATCCACTTGATGAAGAAGGCGTTGTATTAAACCCTACCATTTTGCTATAGATCGTATCATTGACTGAGTAACTCAAAAATACAGTTGCAAATCCTTCAGCGGAATATACGGATGAATCGTATACAGAACTTGTTCCGCCTGTCTTCGTAAATGTTCCTGAGTTTGTTCCAGATTGTGTAACATTTACTAATACCGGTGTCCATTGAGAAAGTCCAGCAGGACCTGTAACTCCACTTGCTCCAGTAGGTCCTGTAACTCCACTAGCACCTGTAGGTCCTGTTACTCCTGTTACTCCACTAGCTCCTGTAGGTCCTGTTACTCCGCTTGCGCCTGTAGGTCCTGTTACACCTGTTACTCCACTTGCTCCGGTAGGTCCCGTTACACCGCTTGCACCTGTAGGTCCAGTTACACCTGTAACTCCTGAAGCTCCAGTAGGACCTGTTACACCTGTAACTCCTGAAGCTCCAGTAGGACCTGTTACACCGCTTGCGCCTGTAGGACCTGTAACTCCTGTAACTCCACTAGCACCAGTAGGACCTGTTACACCGCTTGCACCAGTAGGCCCTGTAACTCCTGTAACTCCACTTGCTCCAGTAGGTCCTGTTACACCTGTAACTCCACTCGCTCCAGTAGGTCCTGTTACACCGCTTGCACCTGTAGGACCAGTTACACCTGTAACTCCACTAGCTCCCGTAGGTCCTGTAACTCCACTAGCGCCTGTAGGTCCTGTAACTCCTGTAACTCCACTCGCTCCAGTAGGACCTGTTACACCGCTTGCACCTGTAGGACCTGTAACTCCTGTAACTCCAC
>B570J14230_10001294_pt1 | contig 10072 bp, 5 predicted proteins | sample LakMenepilimnion_3_FD_14230 | JGI IMG/M metagenome (IMG submission 14230) | reverse complement strand
GTATCCACGTGTGCTGAAATTTTACTTCTAGGAGGACAATCCCATACTATCATTCTACCAAATGGGCCTGTTTCTTTATTAAATTCTCTAGCTATTTCAAATAATTCTAGTGACTTTGTAAACAATGGATTATATTCATAACCATTCAATGCTAAGTGTATTGTACTTTCTTCATATAAAATGTTAAAATTTCTATTAACAAAATGCAATCTAACATCGTCAAATACACCCTTTGTTGTATTAGATGGGTCTGTTGTTCTAACCCCATTTTTATCTACACGCCAATTATTAGCATAATGCCAATCTGGATCAAGTTGTTTAGCAGTTTCAATTTCTTTAGAAATAGTTTCTGCCCACTCAGGGAACTGATGCACATTAAATATTGGGGAGTTCATCATATTCAATACTATCAGTCATTACACCAATTACATAGTTAGTTGATTCATTTTCTTGCAATGCAGTTTGTTTCTTACTTGTATCAACGTGTTTATTGAACCAAGGAATAGGTGTCGTTTTAGGTGCTGGATTATTATATCTAATACCAATTTCTTTTAATGCGGCTATAGCAGTATAATCAACAAAATCTTTCAACACTGTTGCATTCAATCCAATTACTGGACCCATCTTAAACAAGTAGTCTGCCCACTCTTTTTCTTCACGTATAACATCCAAGTAGAGTTGATAGACTTCTGCTTCACACTCTNATTTAACTTGTGCAAAACGACTATCTTCTTTTACTACTTGATTAATAAGGTAGGCAGTCCAGCCTTTATGGAGAAGTTCATCTTGGAGAATTAAACTGATAATATTGCCATTACCAATAAAGATTTTGTTCTCAACCATTGCTAACGATGTAGCGAATGATACCATAAAGCGGAATGCTTCCAATGCGTAACTGGCGTGTAATGCCATATAAATTGCTTTGATGTGTTCTTTCTCGTTCACATCTTGACCTAACTCTTTGCGACAATTAACTTTGTGTAGTTCATCATAATAACGACCAACACTACTTGCCATATCTACAATTTCTTTTGTATCATGGATAGTATTGAATACATCTTTTGGTACGTTATAAATATTACGAATGATGTGACTATAACTACGACTATGAATGTTAGTCTCAAAGAAACTCCAGTTATAAATTAACGCTTCTAGTTCAGGTAATGATACTACTGGAGTGAACACTTGACTAGGTGCACGACCTTGCAAGCTATCTAATGCAGTTTGACGCAATAGGTTACTGGTAAAGATATGCTTGACTGCATCACTTGCTTCTTTAAAATCACTAGCATCTTTGGTAAGACTAACTTCTTCTGGTACCCAGAAGAAACCACGTGCTGTTGTTTCAAAGTCTGCAATCTTTTTATATTTTACTTCTTCAAATCTTTGAATGGTTACGGGACCTTCCGGGTCCAAAAACATTTTTCTATTCAAATAATCTGTCTTAGTGTGTAGGTTGTATTGTTGTTTTGACATTGTTTTTCCTTAAAGCTTACAAGCTTCGCAATCTTCTTCATCCATATCATTAAAGCCACTTGGCAAATCTAATACAGTTTCATCTTGGCTCTTACTACCTGCTTTGTTAATCAAGCTGTAGTAGAATGTCTTTAGTCCCCAATAGTGCGACTGCATCAAGTTCTTAGCAATCAATGTTGTTGGGACTTTACGGTCGGGGAAATGTGCGGGATTATAGAATGTGTTAGTTGATATAGATTGGTCAACATAAGCCGCAATCACTGCCGCTGTCTTTAAGTACCCGTCACAATCTTTCTGTTCCCACATCATTTGATATTTGTGTTTTAACTTATGATATTCAGGTACAACTTGTACAAACGATCCTGCTTTGCTTTCTTTAACTGAGATTAAACTCATTGGCATTTCAATACCATTTGTACTATTAATAACTACTGAACTAGATTCTACAGGAGCAACAGCCATTTGCGTAGCATTACGGACACCGTACTCTTTCATTTGTGTACGTAGTGTTTCCCAATCTAATTCAGGAGCAAAGTTTGTTAATTCGTTAACACCATTGGCACGTAGTTCCCAAGGAAATACACCTTGTCCATAGCGAGTCTTATCACTACCCTCACACTTACCACGTTCTTTAGCAAGTTCTACGCTAGCCTCTGTCAAATAAAATGACAAATGTTCCATCCAAGACTTAAGTTCAGTTAAAGCATCCTTCTCACCGTATTTGAAGTTTCTNTTGGCGTGCCAGTANGCTAAGTTAGTTACACCAATACCCAGTGGACGAATCTCATCGTTACTTAATTTAGATTGGATACTCAAAAAGTCTTGATAGTCCAATATATTATTNAGGCTACGATGTAGAATCCTNCAAGCNCGGCGCATATCTTCAGGATTGCGGAATGCACCCCAGTTAATANNTCCGAGCGTACATAAAGCAATACGACCGTCAGGATCATCAAGACGTTTAAAAGATTTAGTAGGAAGAAGAATCTCACAGCATAAGTTACTCTGGTAAATTGTATGATACTCAGGNTCAAATGGACCTTGATTCATTACATTGTCAATGAACACTAGATAGATACGTCCTGTATCAGTGCGCTCTTTCAATATACCTGACTTGAATACTTCTTCAGCACTCATTGTTTTCTTACGTAAGCCTGATTGCTTTTCGTATTTTACATAGAGTTCTTCAAACAATTCTGTATTACTATAGAATGCTTGGTATAAATCAGGAACTTCGTTAGGATCAAAGAATGTTATTTGTTCTTTGTTTTTAAATCGTCTCCAGAAGAAAGCACTAAGCACAACCCCATAATCCATATGACGGACTCGGGTTTCTTCGGTTCCTTGGTTGTTCTTAAGAACAATAAGATCATCAAACTGATGATGCCAAATAGGATAAAAAACAGTAGCACTTGCATTACGAATACCTCCTTGACTGCAACTACGTAAATCGCCAAACCATTTCTTTAAGAATGGTATCATGCCGGTGTGCATAATTTCACCACCACGAATAGGACTACCTAATGGTCGTAGTCTGCCAATCTCTAAGCCAATGCCAGCACGTTTACTAGCATATTTAGCCATCATTTCACCTGAAGCAAATATACTGTCCAAATCATCGTCACTCCTGATAAGTACGCAACTACTAAACTGTTTAGTAGGAGTCCCAAGACCAGCGAGAACAGGAGTAGCAAGAGTGAACAACCCATCACTGGCTGCGTTATAATATTCTTTGATATAACGCATACGGGCATTATTAGGTTCTTCTTTATGAAATACAGTGGCGGCTGCAACCATATATCTAATTTGAGGTGTTTCATAGATTTCTTTTGTTGAACGATTCTTTACTAGATACTTTTCAATCAGTTGTTCAATGGCGGCATAACTATATTGTTCATCCTTAGAATGATCTAACATATCATTCATCTTGTTCCAATCTTCTATCGTATACCAATCTAGTAATTCACTAGTATACAATCCTGTAGCTACATTTTTTTTAACGATTTCATACAAGTGCGGTACTGTGTAACTTCCATATACATCTTTTCTTAACATACTCAATCGTTGCTTACCTGCAACATATTGATAGTTAGTGTGACCTACATCTGGATTTTGTTCTACATCGATTAAATCTACAATAGCACGTAATGTTATTTCATCAATCTGATGGGTGGTTATACCATCATAAAAATGAAGTTGTGATTTTATTTCTATCATTGATGGGCTAACGTCTGCTATCCCTTTACATACTTTTGCTACTTGTGCTTGCCATTTTTCTAAATCTAGTGGCTCTTTACTACCAGAGCGTTTGATAACGTTTATCTTCATGTTCTACCTATTTTTTTAATTATTGTTTGTAAATCTAATTTTTGTACTACTTTAAAATCTTTTAGTTTATTACTTATGACCGTATTAGGCCAGTAATTCAGTATATATTTTGCGTTATCAACTAGGACTAACACAACATCTTCTGCTGTATCATTTCTTGCCAAAACTAATTCTATGTCGTTTACTCCAATTAGATATAGAGTATAACACATTCCTAATGCTCTTGCAACCTCACAGTAAGTATTTTCGGACAAAAGTTCCCAAGGATCAGGCCAATTGTCTATATCTTGCGGGTGTAAATGATGGGTAACCAATGGAGCGTGTTGCCACCATTCATCTATGGTTATACATTGTTGTTCTATGGGTAAACTAGTTACGGATTTCCGTAATTGAAACCAATCTTGAAGCCTCGCTTCATAAGTTGATTGAAAGATATTCATACATCACTACTTATCATTTGTAAGTAGTGAGTATGAATTTGATATTATTAAGCGTAAGTTGCTTGGAATCTTGAACCAGCACTTAATGCAAAGTTACCAGTTACTGTACCAACTGTCGTGTTAGCACCAGTAGTGAATGTGTTACCTAGATGTGTTGCACCTGTACCACCAACTTGACCAGTAGAAACAAGATTACCTGCAGTTACATTACCTGTTACAGTAATTAAACCACCTGTACCCAAATTACCAACGTTAGCATTTGCTGTTACTGATAGTGAAGCTAGTGTGCCAACCGCCGTGATGTTCGTCTGCGATGCAGTAGTTAATGTACCAACTAAGTTAGTAGCACCAATATTACCTACGTTAGCGTTACCACTTACGCTTAATGAACTTAATGTTCCTAAGCTCGTAATGTTTGGTTGAGCCGCTGTTGTTACAGTACCTGCACTTGTAGCTAATGGTACAGTACCTGTTACGTTAGCACCTGTAATTGCAGATAATGCAGAACCGTTACCTGAAACACTTGTAAACACACCTGCGGCCGCACCAACGTTGCCGATGTTTGCGTTACCACTGATACTCAATGAAGTCAATGTACCAACAGTTGTTAAACTAGAACTAACAATTGTTGATTTTAATGTTGTACCTGATAAGTTTGCGGCGTTAGCTGTAATTGCAACGTTAGCGGCAGCACTTAGTTGTCCTTGACCATTAACAGTAAATGTAGCGTTGTAATCTCCGTTACCGTATGCACCTGCTGTTACAGTTGTATTAGCGATACTGAATACACTACCGTTTAATGCTAATCCAGTGCCAGCAGTATAAGTACCTGCACCACTGAACTGTACCCAAACAACTGGACTTGTTCCAACTGTAGTTACTGCATCAGGCATTACCCAACCAGTGTTATCATATACTGTTCCTGCAGTAACGAATGTAAAGTCACCACCTGCCATTTCAGCTGGCGTGTTAAAGTCATCTGCACGTGTTAATACTGTACTACTTGTTCTTACATAGATACCGTTATTTGCAGTAGTTACTTCGTCCTTAACAAGAATACGCATACCATCTGACAATGTAACACCATCAATAGTTGTGTATGATCCTGTTGTAGTTAATGTTGCACCAACACCACTTGTACCGTTATTATATGTAACAGTACCACCTGAGATTGTTGCTAATGTAGTTGTTGTGGCTGCGTTACAACTGTCGTGCGTATGTAGACCTTGGGCTACGTCATCAACGTATTGCTTAGTTGCCGCATCAGTACTTGCTAATGGAGTTGCAACATTAGAGATTATAAAGTTACCAACGTTAACTGTACCAGTACCTGTAGGAGTTAAGTTGATGTTTTGATTAGTACCGGCAGCAGTAATTGAGACACTAGATGTTCTACCAACAATCAAATCTGTTACTACGTTTGCATTAGATATAATATTACCTGCGGCAGTCACTCGACCCGTAGTGATAATATTTGCACCAATAACATTTCCAGTTGCAGATATTACATTTGCTACTAAAAGACTTACAATGTTTGCTGTATTAGCTTTCATTTCACCTAATGACGCATATACATTACCACCACTAATGTCGCCGGTTGCATTTATAGCACCAGCTGTAGAAATATTACCACCGGCTATGTTACCGGTAATATTAAGAAGACCGCTAGCAGAAATATTACCTGCTGAAACATTACCTGCTGTTGTAATACTACCAGCTGTAACATTACCTGTTGCACTTACAAAGCCACCAGTAGAAACATTACCTAATGTAGCAGTACCAGTAGAAGTTATTGTACCACCAGTAGTTACATTACCCAATGTAGCAGTACCAGTAGCACTGATATCACCACCTGTTCTGAGATTTCCACCATCAATATTACCAGTAGCAGTAATTAAGCCGCCTGTGCTTAAGTTTGCACCAGTGATGTTTCCACTAGAAGATATTGCACCACCAGTAATATTACCGCCTGCACTAAGACTAGTAGCCGCAACGTTAGTTACACTTAGTGTAGCATTACCTGCAGTAAATGTGAACGCACTGTTAGCACCAAAATTATTACTATTATTATACTGAACATATGTGTCTAAACCTGCAGGTTCTTGTAAATCCCAAGCATTACCATTTGCATATAGTAGATTGTTTGTTAAAATATTACCGGCTGCTACGTTACCAGTAACACTTAAACTTGTTAGTGTACCTGTACTTGTAATGTTAGGTTGTGCCGCTGTTGTTACAGTGCCAGCTGTTGTTGCATTACCACTCAATGCACCAGTGAATGTTGTAGCACCTACATTACCAGCAGAAATATTACCTGTAACAGCTAATATACCAGTCGTCTTGTCAAAAGTAAAACCAGTGTTACCACCTAATGAACCTGCGTCATTAAATTGAATTTGCGTGTTGCTACCACCTGGTGTAGCACTATCATCACCCCAATATACGTGTCCGTTTGCACCAAACGATTTAAGTACTTGACCATTTGCACCATCAGCAATAAAAATATTGCCTACAGCACCTAAATCAACGTTACCAATCGCAACGAAAGAACCGTTGAATGAACCGTATCCCCCGTTACTATTCAGTACGTTGAAGTTACCGTTTGTGTCAACAAATAACGTTGATTTGCCTGCGGGCGGGTTGGGGACATTTGCACTTGCTCTTTGTAGTAAAATCAGCATAATTTTTTCCTATTATATTATATTTATCTCTTTATCATTTAATACTGTAATTTTACAATATTATGGGCTATAATTCAATATTGGGTATGCGCTTAAGATCCAACCACGTGGACTGTTGTAATACACCAATGTTACCGCAGAGTCATTAACTCCCAATACATAAGCATTAGCATCACCTAATATGTTAGAGCCGTTGCCATTAATTGATATTGGGCTTAGATACGCATTTCCCGTACCGTCAATAATTGTCACTTGATCTCCAAAACCAACATTAGCAGATGATGGTAATAAAACTGTTCTTGATACTGTTGTATCTACAATATATGATTTACCAACTTCCATCAGAACATTATTAGATGTAACCGATTCAAACAAGGCTGCAGGATCTGCTGTACCTACTTCAATCAATTCACCATCAATTGTAAAATCACCGTTGATAGTAATTGTGTTTGCAAATAAACCTTGAAAGTTATCATTAACTATGTATGATTCACCGTTAGGAATAAGATAGGGCATAGGTCCTGCACTATTACTAACTGATGTGGGAACAGCAAATGATAATACTCCATTACCATCAGTTTTTAAGAATTCACCGTTTGCACCACCAGTAATAACGATGTTTGCTACGTTACCTAGATTTGCATCGAGACTTACTGTTATAGCATCAGTGGTAATATTGCCAGTAGAATCAATGATAACAATGTTAGCATTTGATCCTACTGCGAATCCACCTAGCGAACTTAAGGGTTTTTGTGCCATTTTTATTCTTTACTAGTTATTAAATTGTTCTAAACTGTGTTGTCCAAACAGTACTGTTAGTACTTGCTGGAGTTACTTGCAATTGAATGTTACTACCGCTCAATGCAACACTTAGATTTCCAGTTGGTGCACCATTAACTAAAACAGTTCCAAATATTGCATAATCTGCAACAGTTGTACCATCTGTAACTGCTTGAACAGTTGCAATAGAGTATTTACCACCAGTTGCATCTACACCTTTAACTAAGAACTCTACACCAGTTATACCAGAAACCGGTACACTTGCAATTACCTGATCTGCTGTAATTGAAGTTGTTGTTGCTGTTCCCCACTGAATATTAGTATTACCCAATTGTACAAAAGTAGAGATGTTTGCAGTGTTAGATTGAACAACACCAGTAGTTATTAAGTTAGCGCCAGTTGTATTACCTGATGCTGATAGATATCCATTAACATTTGCACCGGTGCCTGTAAATGTAACAACGTTTGCATTTCCAGCTATTGAGAATTCAATATTGCCGTTAGCATTTGGAATACTTACATTACTATTACCATTACTGATACTTGATGTGCTGATTGAAACGAATGACAATCCACCTGCACCGTTTGTAGTTATAACTTGACCGTTACTACCACCAGTAATTGTAACATTACCGATTGGACCTAAGTTACTTGTACCAACCATTGACAATGTGCCAATATTTGCTGTACCAGTTGTTGTTATGTTGCCACCAGTTATATTACCTGTAACATTTGCAAATGCACCAATATTTGCATTACCAACAGCTAATAAATCTACAACTACATCGTATGTAAATGTTGATGCGTCAACTAGTTGTCCACCTGTATTAGAGAATGTAACACGGCCATTTGACAAGTTGTTAGAGGTTAAGTTTGCCGCTATTAAGTTAGCAGTAAAGTTACCTTGACCAGTTGTTATTCTGTCCCAGAATGAATCAAACAATAGATTTCCACTGTCAGCCAATCGGCCGTTTGTGTCAGCAAACGTTATTCGTCCGGCTGTTAATGCGTTTGATGTTACGTTACCAGCAACCAAGTTGCTAGTAATGTTTGCAGTATTTGAACTTAGTGCATTGTTAGCAGTAATGTTATTAGCAGTAAAGTTTCCAGTGAGACTAGAATTACCGTTAACTGATAAGTTACCAACTGATAAATTACCAGTAATGTTACCACCGTTTGCACCAAAGTCATTAGTAATACTTAAATTATTACCACTGATATTACCTGTTGCAGTTAAGGATCCTACGTTTGCTGAGGTTGTAATAGTTAACGTATTACCAGAAACTAAACCATTAGAAGCAATGTTATTGACTAATACATTACCTGTTAAATCAATACTTGTACCAGTTGCCGCACCAATGTTTGGTGTTGTAAACTGTGCATTAGCTTTAACAACAATGTTACCACCGCTGATTTCAGTTGTAATACCATCGATGTTTGCTGTGAATAATGTACCATTTAATGCAATACCGTTTGCCGCTTGATATTGACCAGCACCACTGAATTGTACCCAATCTACTGGGCTTGTACCTACGGTAGTTACAACGTCAGTCATTACCCAACCAGTACTATTATATTGAGTACCGGCAGTAACGAATGTAAAGTCACCTCCTGCCATTTCAGCTGGAGTATCAAAGTCATCTGCTCGGGTTAATACTGTTGAACTTGTGCGAACATATATACCATTATTTGCGGCATTTGCTTCGTTCTTAACAAGTATACGCATACCATCAGACAATGTAACCCCGTCAATAGTAGTATACGATCCAGTTGTTGTCAATGTTGCGCCAACTCCTGATGCGCCATTATCATATGTAACAGTACCACCTGAAAGTGTTGCCAATGTACCTGTTGTGGCAGCATTACAACTATCATGTGTGTGAAGACCTTGAGCAACATCATCAACATACTGTTTAGTTGCCGCATCAGTAGCTGTAGTTGGTAATGCAAGACTTGTGATTCTTACATTACCTACATCGACTGTACCATTACCAAAAGCGTGTAGGTTAATGTTTGTATTACCAGCTTGCTGAGAATAAAGGTCTAATGCACCTGTTTTAGATGTTAGTGTTGTAGAGTACAATGCACCTGCATTAACATTACCATTAGCATCAATATAACCTGTTACGTTTGCACCAAGTTCAGATACAACAATAATGTTAGCAAAACCATTTGCGCTGAAAGCAATATTAGCATTTGAGAATATTTGTATATTCGATGTGCCGTTTGCTAATATACCATACAAGTAATTAGCATTAACAATATTAGCATTTACGTTACCAGAAACATTAGCAAAGTTTGCTGTTACTAAGTTACCTAAATTAGCATTTAATGCTGTTACATTACTACTGAAATTACCATAACCTG
>B570J14230_10001286_pt1 | contig 10103 bp, 9 predicted proteins | sample LakMenepilimnion_3_FD_14230 | JGI IMG/M metagenome (IMG submission 14230) | reverse complement strand
AAATCCAACCCCAGGTTCTAAGTGGACAGCATCTAGAGCTGAGGATGAGGCAGCCTTTGTTGAGATTCTAGAAGGCTATGGCGTGCCGGTTACGGTGCGAGATACCAGGGGTCGAGAGATAGATGGTGCGTGTGGTCAGTTGGCAGCAGCTGAGGTGGATAAGTAAGAGTTAATCAGGTGTGAGAAATTACGCAACATAAATGTTGCGTAATTCCTTAAAGGGTAATAACCTTCTAGTCATGATCAAGGTGTTGCGGTTGGGTTTACTTTCAGCTCTGGTGCTATCGCTAACAACTGGATGTAGCTCTGAGTCGGCAAACTCGAATCAGGTAAGTCAGTTAACCATCTACTCAGGTAGATCTGAGAACTTTATTTCACCTTTTTTAACCCAGTGGAGTGAGCAAACTGGGATCAAACTAAATGTTAGATATGGTGATTCAGCAGAGCTAGCTGCCCAAATTTTAGAAGAGGGAACAAACTCACCAGCTGATCTATTTCTTGCTCAAGATGCTGGCTCACTTGGAGCAGTTGCAGAGGCAGATTTGTTTATACCTTTAGCAAAAGATGTAGCCAGCCAAATTCCAGATCAGTTTAATCAAGCCAATCGCTTGTGGGTTGGGGTTACTGCAAGGGTAAGGGTATTTGCATATGATCCACAGAAGATTGCTACGTTGCCGAAATCTATTTCTGATTTAACCAAACCAATTTACAAAAATCAGATCGGTATCGCACCAACTAATGCATCCTTTCAAGCATTCCTAACAGCTGTCATTGAAGATAAAGGTGAGACTTATACCAAGAGTTGGTTAACTGCATTAAAAGCAAATGGTGTAAAGATCTACCCAAAAAACTCGGCAATTGTTGAGGCAATCGATAAGGGAGAAATATCACTGGGCTTAGTGAATCACTACTACACATGGGAGGTTGCGCAGGCACTTGGCCGAAGTATCAATGTTGTAAATGGATACTTTGCTGCCGGAGATCTAGGAAATCTGATTAATATTTCAGGAGTGGGAGTTTTAAACTCTAGTCAGAAAAAACAGGCGGGTATTGATTTGATTAATTTTCTAACCACAAGAGATGTTCAAGGTAAGTTTGTAGAGCAAACACATGAGTACTCACTAATCCCCACCGTTACAACACCTAGAGATTTAGTAGCACTAGATAAAATTGGGGCACCTGCCATAGATTTAGGAAGTTTGAAAAACATAAGAGCAACTCAGGATTTATTAATTGATGTAGGTCTGCTATAACTACCCCTCTACTTAAGCAGCCCTCTTCCCTTAAATCACTAGGGCTCTATCAACGCCAAGGTAAGTTGGGGACCGCCTTAGTTTCTACAGCTGCAGCCGTTGTGGTTGCTCTCTCACTTATTCCATTGGTTTATTTGTTAATTCGATCTAGTGAGAAGTCAGCATCTGAAATTACTGGCTTACTCTTTAGGACAAAGACTTTTGAGGTTCTAGCTACAACTTCATTGCTGGTGGTAATGGTTATTTTGCTAACTGGTTTTTTTGGGGTATTAATTGCAGCCGGATTACACTTTTTAGAACTACCAAAAAAGGCCTGGTTGATAATTCCAGCTGTACTACCGCTGGCAATTCCCTCCTACGTATTTACCTATACCTGGATTGCATTTGTGCCGGCATTTACTGGATTTTTCGCCGCACTATTTATCTTATTTTTAACCACTCTTCCATACGTAATATTGGCATGTTTGGCTGGACTTACCCGAGTTGATGCATCGCAGATTGAAGTGGCAAGATCCTTAGGATTTTCCTATCCAAAAACTTTTTTCAAGGTGGTACTTCCACAAATTAGAACACATCTAAGTGGTGGTTTATTGCTTGCCGGTCTTTACACTATGAGTGACTTTGGCGCAGTTTCTTTGTTAAATGTTGATACCCTGACCGTAACAATTCAAAATATGTATCGTGCGTCTTATGATCGTACTGCTGCTGCGGTAATCAGTTTGGTTCTGATCACCTTATCTGCCATTTTTGTAGTTGCAGATGAGAAGGTAAGAAGTAAACAGCAAAAAGGTGAGGTGATTAAATCCACCAGCATAAAATCTGCTCTAATTGATAAAAAGTCTTCCAAAGTAGTTACAGTACTTTTGATCGCAGCATATGCACTTTTTGCAGTTTTTATACCGATTTATGTCTTACTAAGTAGATTTTTCAGCAATACTGTAGATATNTCTTGGCAAATACTACTTCAGGCAAGTCTTTCAACAATTACTGTGGCACTGCTCGGCGCAGGCATTGCACTTATTTTATCAATTCCACTTGGTATCTTACTTTCAGAAAGATCTACTTTCTTTTCCAGAGTAAGCAGTAGGGTTATTTTAATTGGGCACGCACTTCCTGGTGTGGTAATTGGTTTGGCGTTAGTTTCCTTTGGCTCAAAGTTGGGCCCACTTTACCAAAGTACATTTTTACTAGCATTTGCGTATGCACTTTTGTTTTTAGCTAAATCAGTTGCCAGCATGAGAGCCTCAATAAAACAGGTACCAACTGGTGCGAAAGAGGTGGCTGCCACCTTAGGACTTAATAAATGGTTAGTCTTAAAGAATGTAGTTACTCCAATTGCTGCCCCTGGCATTGCACTTGGAGCGGTATTAGTTTTCTTAACTGCGATGAAGGAGTTACCAGCAACCTTGATGCTGAGGCCTACCGGATTTGAAACCTTAGCTACTCAGATCTGGTCATACGCTGCAATTAATCGATTTAATGAAGCTGCCCCCTATGCACTAATCTTGATATTAATAGCAGCGATTCCAACCTTTATTTTAAGTAGGCCAGATAGGTCTGATAGAGGCAGAATTAACTCTGGGTTGGGAAATTAATCATGACATCAGTTGAAATTAAGAATTTAGATGTTGAATTAGGTAAGCGAAAGATTCTAGATAATCTCTCATTTAATCTAGGTGCTGGCCAAATTGCGGCACTGCTGGGTCCATCTGGTTGTGGTAAAACCACCTTGCTGCGGGCAATTGCTGGCTTAATTCAACCAATTGCCGGAACAATTAGATTTGATAAGCAATTAGTCTCACTCTCAACACTTGTGCTGCCCGCTCATAAACGAAAGATTGGTTATGTGCCACAGGAGGGAGCATTATTCCCTCATCTTAATGTGGCAGAAAATATTGCATTTGGAATTGATCGCTCTTCACTAACAAAGGAGCAGATTAAGCAGGTAGTAAAACAAATGTTAACTCTTACTAACCTAACTGGCTTAGAAAGTCGGATGCCAAATCAATTATCTGGTGGTCAGCAAACCCGCGTAGCACTTGCTAGGGCACTGGCAGTAAAGCCGACAATTATTTTGTTAGATGAACCATTTTCGGCACTTGATGCCCAACTTCGGATTGAGTTGCGGGAAGATGTAATAAAACTTCTGCGCAGCCAAAATACCACCGCAATTTTAGTAACCCATGACCGAGAAGAGGCTTTGGTATCAGCTGATTTGGTGGCCTTAATGCAACTAGGAAAAATTATTCAACAAGGTTCTCCAGAACAGGTTTACACCTCACCGCTTTCTGCAACCACTGCGATGAGTACGGGGGATGCCTTGGTTTTAACGGCAAATAAATTAAGTGATGGCACAACTGATTACATTTTTAATCCAATTTCTTCACCAACTCAAGTTACTGAAGTAGGTCAGGTTGTAATTAGGCCAGAGGAAATAAAGATTTCTCATGACTTAGCCTTTGGTAAGGTCTCAGGTCAAATAACTAAGATTGATTACTACGGCCATGATGCGATGATTGCGGTGAAGGTAGATGATCAATTGCTACAGGTAAGAATTCCAGGCCCACTTGATTTTGCAGTTGGCCAAACGGTAGGACTTGATCACCAGGGGCCGCTTCGTTTCTTTATCGCCATTTAAATAGTTTGAGTAACCTTAAAGTTATCTAATAGCTTACTAAAGTAGGCGCAAGATCTGTAGGTGGGTGGCCCGGCGAACAAAATCCATGAACTATTGAAATGCCGATTATTTGTAACTAGACTTTTAGGTAACTATTTAAGAAACTAATGCCAAGGAGTGAAATTGAAAACGCTGCAAAACTTTGTCAACGGCAAGAAGGTAAGTGCCACCTCAGAAAAGGTTCAAGATTTAATTAATCCAGCAACTGGTGAGGTATTTGCTAAAGCTCCAGTATCTAACGCATCCGATGTTGATAAGGCGATGAAGTCAGCAGCTAATGCTTTTGAAGTTTGGAAAGAGTCAACACCAGGTGAGCGTCAAAAAGCGATTAATAAAATTGCAGATGCAATTGAAGCCAGAAGTGAAGAGTTAATTGGGATTGAATCAGAAAATACTGGCAAACCAATTGCAGTAACTAGGGCAGAAGAGATTGGCCCAATGCTTGATCAAATTAGATTTTTTGCAGGGGCGGCTAGAAATTTAGAAGGAAAATCTGCTGCAGAATACTTTAAGGGACACACATCATTTATTCGCCGCGAACCAATTGGAGTTTGTGCGCAGGTAACACCATGGAATTACCCAATGATGATGGCGGTATGGAAGTGGGCACCAGCGATTGCTGCGGGTAACACAGTAGTTTTAAAGCCAAGTGATACAACTCCAGTTTCAACACTTTGGATGGCAGAGTTAATGCAGGAGTTTCTTCCTGAGGGTGTAATAAATGTTGTAATAGGAGATCGAGATACTGGTCGGGCATTAGTTGAGCATGAAATTCCACAGATGGTTTCAATTACTGGTTCAGTTCGTGCTGGTATGGAAGTAGCAGGAAGTGCTGCAAAAGATTTAAAGAAATTACATTTAGAACTAGGTGGTAAAGCACCAGTTGTAATATTTGATGATGCTAATTTAGAAGCAGCTTGTGAATGGATTGCAGTTGCTGGCTACTTTAATGCTGGTCAAGACTGCACAGCAGCTACTCGAGTAATTGTGGAGGCAAGTGCTTATGATGATGTAGTAGCACTACTTTCTGAGCAGGCAAAAAACGTGATCAAAGTTGGTATGCCAAATGAAGATGTATTAGTTGGACCAGTAAATAATGCTAATCAATTAGCTAGAGTGCAAGGCTTTTTAGATCGAGTACCAGCTCATGCCAGAGTCACAGCTGGTGGTACTGCCATTAAGCGCCCTGGTTACTTCTGGAACCCAACTGTGGTTGCAGATCTAAAACAAGATGATGAGATGATTCAAAGTGAAATATTTGCGCCAGTTATTACGGTACAAAAATTTAGCGATGAGGCTCAAGCTGTTAAGTATGCAAATGGCGTTAAGTACGGGCTAGCTTCAAGTGTTTGGACTAAGGATCATGGCCGGGCAATGAGAATGGCCAAAGCCTTTGACTTTGGTTGCGTCTGGATTAACACCCATATTCCTATGGTGGCTGAGATGCCACACGGTGGATTTAAGCACTCAGGCACAGGAAAAGATTTATCTTCCTATGGATTTGAGGAATACACCCGCATCAAACACGTCATGACTAACCTAAACGCCTGATAGATTTCCCCACAACCTTTCCGCCAACTCCTTAGCCAAAAAAGAAAAGAGAGAGAAAATGAAGAAAGACATAAACTCAATATCTCCTGAAGCTCGCGCAATAATTCGCGCCCAGCTCTCACGCCGTTCTTTATTTGCTGGTGTTGGAGCAGTATCTGCAGCCGGATTATTAGCTGCTTGTGGAACTGGTTCATCTACTGGAGCGCAAGCAGTTGTTGATGTTAGTGATAGTGAAAAAATTGTTCGCTGGGCAAATTGGCCACTTTATTTAGATTTTGATGAGGATACAAAGATTTATCCAACTCTTGCTGCATTTGAAAAGCAAAGTGGATTAAAGGTTACTTATGAAGAAGCAATTGATGATAACAATACTTTTTATGGCAAAGTGCAGGGTCAATTATCAATTGGTTCAGATATTGGATATGACATAGTTTCACCAACTGATTGGATGGCAGCAAGATTTATCGAACAAGGTTATGCACAAAAACTTGATCCTGCTAATGTGCCAAACAAATCAATATCCGAGCAGTTCTAGCTGATGTTGGTTATGACAAAGGTCGCCAATATTCACTAACCTGGCAGTCCGGTTTTGCAGGTTTTGGATGGAATACCCAAAAACTTCCTAAGGGTGTTCGAACAATGGAAGATTTATTTGCACCAGCAAATAAAGGAAAAGTTGTGGTGCTCTCTGAGCTTCGCGACACAATTGGTGTGATCATGCTCTACCAAGGCGTGGACCCATCCTCTAACTTCACTGAGGATCAATTTATGAATGCAATTGATTTCTTTAAGGGAAAGATTGCTGATGGATTTATTCGCCAAGTAAAAGGTAACTCATACTCTGAGGATCTAAAGCGCGGAGATGCTAACGCAGTAATTGGCTGGTCTGGTGACATATTTATTCTTAAATCTGAATCAGATGGCAAGTTTGATTTTGCTATTCCTGAGTCCGGTGGCACATTATGGAGCGATAACATGTTGATTCCATCAACTTCAACCCATAAGAAAAATGCTGAAAAATTAATGAACTATTACTACGAGCCTGCAGTAGCCGCTGAAGTTGCAGCTTATGTAAATTACATCTGCCCAGTAGAGGCAGCGCAACCTGAGTTGGAAAAAATCGATCCTAAACTTGCAGAGAGCCCATTTATATTCCCAGATGCGGCAACTCTGGCAAAGGTTAAAGTCTTTAGATCACTCTCATCCGATGAGAGCACTAAATTCCAGACAGCTTTTGACGAAGCTATCGGAAATTAAGGAACGATAAGTATCTAGTTATGGCGAACAGTAAAGTTTCGCAAGATACTGGTGATTTAAAGTTAGATCGTATTTCCAAACACTATGGAGATTTTTGTGCTGTTGATGATCTCTCATTAGTTGTTCCAGATGGTTCATTTTTNGCNCTCCTTGGACCATCTGGTTGCGGAAAAACTACAACACTGAGAATGATTGCAGGCTTAGAAGAGCCATCAGCAGGAACAATTTCAATTGGTAATACTGATATCACTACCCAAAAACCTTATCGACGAAATGTAAATACAGTTTTCCAAAATTATGCACTTTTTCCTCATTTAACAATCTTTGAAAATATTGCTTTTGGTTTGCGCAGGCGGGGTATTAAAGATCTTAAAACTGAGGTCGAAAATGCTTTAAATCTAGTTGAGATGGGCCACCTCGCTGAGCGCAAGCCAAATCAATTNTCAGGTGGACAGCAACAAAGAATTGCCGTTGCTAGAGCAATTGTTAATCGGCCTGAAGTTTTACTTCTTGATGAGCCGTTGGGCGCACTTGATTTAAAGCTGCGTAGGCAAATGCAGATAGAGTTAAAACGTATCCAAACTGAGGTTGGAATTACATTTATTCATGTTACTCATGATCAAGAAGAAGCAATGACGATGGCTGACACTATTGCGGTAATGAATCAAGGAAAAATTGAGCAGATGGGTAGTGCGACTGATCTTTATGAGGCGCCAAAGACTGCATTCGTTGCTAACTTTTTAGGCCAATGTAATTTAATTAAAGGAAAGATCACTTCAAGATCTGCAGATAAGGCAACAGTTACGGCAAAGGGATTAACTTTTGAGGTACCACTTTCAAGAGTTGCCACCACAAATGATTCAGTCTTTCTTGGCGTGCGACCTGAAAAATTAAGGCTTGACGATACTGGAGTTAATTCAATTAAAAATTGTGTTGTAATTGATCGTTCATTTGTTGGAACTTCAACTCAGTATTTAGTTAAATCACCATGGGATTTAGATCTTGTAGTTTTTGAGCAAAATGATGAAGGATTACATGATCTTAGAGTTGGCGATACGGTCTCACTTGAGTGGGATCCAGAACATACATTTGCATTAGATGGTGCTGGTGATATAAATGCTGGCGCTGATCTTGATGATGACGAGTAGTAGATGGCATTTTTGCATGCAGTAGGAAGTAAGGGATCACAAGCTAAGGCCAACCTTAAAGCCCGCTCACTTACTCCATACTTACTTTTAGCTCCTGGATTAATTTGGTTAGTAACCTTTTTTATAATTCCAATATTTTCTTTGGCAAGTACTTCTACCATGGTTCGCCCTGAGGGCGCTCAGATCGGTACCTATGTTCAAGAGCTTCGTTTTGCAAACTATATAGATGCATTTATGACAAATAAGGATCAATATTTAAGATCCTTTGTCTATGCAGCTTTTGCCACAATATTGGCGTTAGCAATTGCTTATCCACTTGCATACACAATTGCCTTTAAATCTGGCAAATACCGCAATATTTTATTAGTGCTTGTGATTGCACCTTTCTTCACTTCATTTTTACTAAGAACTATTGCTTGGACTCAAATTTTATCTGACTCAGGTCCAGTAGTTTCAGCAATTAAAATTTTGCCATTTGTCGATGAACTATTTCGAATAAATAACACCTCAGCAGCGGTTGTGATTGGTCTTGCCTATAACTTTCTACCATTCATGACATTACCTTTATATGCAAGCCTTGAGAGGATTGATCCGCGCACACTTGAAGCAGCTGGGGATCTATATTCAGATGGATTTACTACATTTAGAAAAGTTACCCTGCCATTATCAATGCCAGGCGTCGTTGCTGGCACGCTTCTAACATTTATTCCAGCAGCTGGTGATTATGTAAACGCAGCAATTCTTGGTAACCCAAGCACAAAGATGATTGGAAATGTGATTGAATCTCGTTTTTTTGCAGTCGTAGATTACCCAACTGCAGCTGCTCTTTCTTTCACATTAATGGCGACTATTTTAATTTTAGTAACACTTTATATACGAAAATCTGGAACGGATGAATTGGTATGACAATGACATCTGCGCCAATGCCATCACTTCGCCATCGCACTTCAAGGTGGTTTTCAAGGAATTTAATTAGAATTTATGCAGGCCTTGCATTTATTTACTTATTTATTCCAGTTGCCTATACCTTTGCATTTTCATTTAATAATGCTGGAAAAAGTAATTTAGTTTGGCAGGGATTTACCTTAGATAATTGGAAAAATCCTTGTGGCGCCCCACAAGTTTGTGAGTCAGTTGCTAATTCATTAAAGATTGGTGTGCTGTCAACGGTAGTAGCAACTATTTTAGGAACGATGATTGCCTTTGCAATAGGCCGGCATAAATTTAAAGGCCGCACTACAACTAATCTTTTAATATTCCTGCCTATGGCTACCCCCGAGGTAGTACTTGGAGCATCACTTCTTGCTATGTTTTTGAATTTAAGAATTAACCCAGGATTTTGGACAATTGTGATTGCACATGTGATGTTTTGTATCTCATTTGTTGTTGTTACCGTTAAAGCGCGTATTGCATCCCTTGATCCAAAACTTGAGCAAGCTGCAATGGATTTATACGCCAATGAGCGAGAAACCTTTAGATATGTGACTTTGCCATTAGTTATGCCTGGAATTGCTGGAGCTGCGCTGTTGGCATTCTCTTTATCTTTTGATGATTTTATTATTACTAACTTTAACTCAGGTGTGGTTTCAACCTTTCCAAAGTTTGTTTATGTCTCAGCTGCTAGAGGAATTCCGGCCCAAGCAAATGTGATTGGTAGTGCGATGTTTTTCATCGCTTTAATAATTGTAATTGTTGGTCAAGTAGTTAGCCGGCAACGCAAGAAGGTATAAAAGGATTACTGTATTAGCCATCTAATCCGTATGGATCATTTTCATTCATATTTCGTCTTCTAATTCTTATTTTATGAACAGGCCTATTAGTTTCAGCATCGTAGAGTTCAATTCTTTTACCGAAAATCAGATTAGCTAGCCAATCAAGTATTTTCATTTATCTCCTGGCTTAATTGAATAGGAACTTCTGTTTGTAATACTACTACTAATAGGTTTAACTGACGCTAACTTTAATGTTATTTTTACCTTTCTTTTTTAAAACTTCAATTTTTACATTATTATAAATTAAATATGATCCAAGTTTAATCGGTTTCATATTATTTAATACCTTTATAGGATTCTTACCACCCTCAATTGAGGAATCCACCACATATGCGATTATTCCCGGATTAGGTATCATTTTATCGATTCCTTCTTTAGTTCTATTTTCTACTACTAATACTTCACTAGAAGAAATTGGTACGGCAATCATTTTAAGACCACTTGT
>B570J14230_10001285_pt1 | contig 10103 bp, 7 predicted proteins | sample LakMenepilimnion_3_FD_14230 | JGI IMG/M metagenome (IMG submission 14230) | reverse complement strand
ATAACTAGTAGCGTTAGAGATAAATTTATAGGTAGTTGGACGCGTAGTATAACTTTACAATTACCAGATTTTGTTTTTAATTCTAGGGACTCGTTAAATCCTGGTGTTATTAAATTTATAGATTCAATTAAAATTAAGAAATTGGTTGATACAATAAAAGATAAAAGTGGGGCAACTTATTTTTTAGATTCATTGAGAATCATATATCCTAGAACACCTGGAAATATGACAGAATTGGATAGTGTAAACATACCAATTACGGATAGTGCTACTTATACTTATAGATCAATTTTAATTAATGTGAGGTACAACCCTTATGATTCAACTTTTAAATCAGTTCTCTTAGATTTTGATGGTCAAGGAAAGCGAAATGCGAATTTCCCAGCTGGATTAATTTTAGAATCAGGAAACTTATTGTATAAAAAGAATGCATCTATTTTTATTGGATTTTGGAATAGTTATTTAACTAAGTATAGTAATAATTAATTTCAAAATCAAAAGTCATATCAATAACGTGCAATTCATTGTGCGTTATTTTTTTTACAAAACATTACAATATGAGTACGAAACAAGTTGAAATGGTTTTAGCGCCTAAACAACCCCATTTTGTGGGTGATGGATTTAGGGTACATAATTTTATTCCAAGTGGTTATGGTTTAACCATGGAAAGAATGGATCCTTTTATTATGTTGGATTATGCATCTAGATATCATTTTCCTCCAACAGGTAAACCTAAAGGCGTGGGTGTGCATCCACATCGTGGATTTGAAACAGTTACTATTGCTTATAAAGGAAGTGTAGCACATCATGATAGCGCAGGTGGTGGTGGTGAAATTAAGGAAGGAGATGTTCAATGGATGACTGCGGCTAGTGGTGTTTTACATAAGGAATATCATGCCGAAAGTTTTTGTGCAAGCGGTGGCGATTTTCAAATGGTGCAGTTGTGGGTGAACTTACCCGCGAAGGATAAAATGAGTACTCCGAAATACCAAGCGATTGAGAATAGTAATATTCCAAAAATAAAAGTAGACGGAGGTATCGTTGAAGTGATTGCAGGTGCTTATCAACATCATAAAGGAGCGGCAAGTACTTTTACACCAGTAAATATGTTGAATGCGAAATTAACTTCAGGCGGTAGCGCAACATTTAGTTTTCCTTCCAATCATAATACTTGCATCTTAGTGATTGAGGGGGAAGTGATTTTAAATAATACCGAAGATGTTCCATTAGATCATCTGGCTTTATTTAAAAATGAGGGGGAAACATTTACTATTAAAGCATCTCAAGATAGTATCGTATTAATTTTAAGTGGAGCGCCTATCAATGAACCAATTGCAGCACACGGCCCATTTGTAATGAATACCCGTGAACAAATTATGGAAGCTTTTCAGGATTATGAGTTGGGAAAGTTTGGGGAGTTGGCGGATTAAGGATAAATAGAATTAGTTCTATTAAATTATAGCTTTAGGATTATTGTAAATAATCTAAGTATTTTTACCATCTTAAATCCCAAAAGATGCGCAAACAATTGTTGCTATTATTTTTACTTTTTTCTGTTTTTGCCAATGCGCAGTATCAAATAAAAATTAAGGCTGTAAATACAATCGACAGTATTGCCTTTTTTAGAGGAACTCTTTTTGATGATAAAAATTATATCCCAAAAGATACTATTAAATTATATAAGGGGAATTATACAGTCACTTCAAAGAAACCAATTATTGGGGGCATCTATTTTTTGTATTTCCCAAAATCTAAACAAAAGATTTATTTAGCACTTGAGAATTTGGATTCAATTAAGCTTGAATTAAGAGGTAATGATTATATAGATAGCATAAAGTTTAGCAACAAACCAAATCAACAATTTACTGAGTATCAAAAATTAGAAAAGAAATTAGCTAATTATGATTCCATGTATGCAGCTGACTTAGCCAAAGGTAAAAAGTTTAATCTCGCGCAAAAGGCTGCTTTTTTTCAACCAAAAACAAGTCAGTTGTCAAATTTTAGAACAACAGTACTTTCTAGTTTAAAGCCAAATACTGTATTGTATTTACATTTGAATACATTAAATATATTAGACAGCTCGGTGCCCAGTCGAAAAAATTATATTGGCAGAAATGAATTTATAAAACGTTTCGATTTTAAAAATCCTAAGTTATTATTTACGCCTAATATTAAAAATGTACTCAATGAATATTATTCTTATTACCCTTTGCAGGCGGATTCATTGAATAAAGGCCTTGATACGGTGATGAAAAAAGTGGATGGAAAATCGAATATGAGTATGTATATCACTGACTATTTTATTAAGTTATTGCATAATCGTGAAATTGTGAATAATACGGAAGCGTATACCTATTATTTAGAAAAATATATTTTAAATCAAAAATATAAAATTTCAGACATCAAGCAATTAGATCAATTAAAAACTGAATTAGCTAATTTAAAATCCTTGCAATTACAAGATACCTGTGTAAATATGATTTTAAAGGATACGGCAGGACAAATGCAAAACTTACAAGAATTCGCAAGTCAAAATAAATTTACATTAATTGTATTTTATGATCCCACCTGTGAACACTGTAAAGTTGAATTGCCCAAAATGGATAGTACTATAAACTTACTCGAAAATACCTATAATATAAAAGTGGGCAGGTATGCTGTTTGCAATGAGCCTTCATTACCTGCAAGTATTTGGAAAGATTTTATTGTAAAGTATAATTTAAGTAAAAACTATATCAATGTGAATTTGGGTAATAATATGGATTTGAGGAAAAGTTATGATGCTTTTACAAATCCCATATTTTACTTGGTCAATAATAAAGGGATTTTATTAGGCAAAAAGCTGAGCCCACAAACGGTCAGGAATTTGATTTTGGCTAATTATTTGAAATAAGCTAAAATGGTTTTATAAACTTTTTCAGAAGTGACCTCATTAATGCTGCTGATTTTTTTTATAAGTCTTGATTTATCAATGGATCTTATTTGATCAATCACAATTTGACCTTTTTTGCCATTCACATTACAATCAATTCTAGTTGGATACTTTTTTAAAGTAGAGGTGAGTGGAGCAACTGTAACTGAATATTTGTTTAAAACATCAGGGGAGAGTATCACACAGGGCCTTGCTTTATTAATTTCACGTCCAATAGTTGGATCCAAAGAAGTGAGCCAAACTTCATTTTTTAATACTACCATGTCCAATCCTCCGGAATTGGATCTTCAAAATTCAACCAATCTTTTTCATCTTTTGTGAGTTTGTTATCTACTTTCTTATAAATCTCTTCCCAGCCAGCTCTTGGATCTTTTTCCACTGGTTTTAAAACAATGCAATCTTCACGAAGTTCAATTTGTAGTTCATCGGCTAACTTATAATCAACAATGATTGATTTAGGGAGTCTGATGCCTTTTGAATTACCAATTTGTATGATTTTAGCCTTCATTTTCTAAAGTTATTACAAAGTAATTACATTATATAATTTTTTGGCAGTTAATTTTTTATTATTTCTCATAACTTTTTATTCATTTATGCAACTAGCTATAAATAGAATTAAATCTATACCCTTTGAATATCAATAGTTCAACAGATAAGTTCCTTAATTTTAGGTTGAAATTTATTTAAATCACTAAAATTAACCCCATGGAAACCAGAGTAATTATAGCAGATGACCATAGTATTGTGAGAATGGGGTTGAGTTCCTTAATTAAACAATTCAATGTGCAAGTGGTGGATGAAGTGGCTACCTGCAATGAATTAATGCAGGCGTTAAAAAACGATACTTACACGCATTTAGTATTAGACATAATTTTACCAGATGGCAATACTTTAGAAATCATTGAGAATATCAATAATCTATACCCTAAATTATCTATTTTAATTCATTCTATGCAGCCCATAGAAGTGTATGGAAAAATTCTAAAAAAATATCTAATACATTCCTATTTATACAAAGGGGTCTCTGAGAATGAGATTAAATACCATTTAGAGTCATTTATTAAGTCGGTGCCATTGGCAATGTCAAAGGTGGTGGACAATGATGTAAATCCATTCTCTACATTAGCCGTTAGAGAATTAGAAGTTTTACATTATTTATTGAATGGCTATAGAACCAAGGAAATAAGTACCCTTTTAGGGCTTAAAATGAATACTATATCTACTATTAAATCGGTTATATTTGACAAGGTAAAGGCTGAATCATTTACGCATCTTTTACAATTGGCACATGCGCATCAAATTAGTTATTAGAAAGACACTATTTTTATTTTTGCTCCTATTGATAGGGGCTTCCTCTTTTTCGCAATTGGCCTATACTTTTGAAAGGCTTAATACAGAATCTGGATTACCTACTAATACGATTAAGGGATTACAGTTTGATGAAAAGAATCGTTTTTTATGGATTGCCACAGAGTCCGGAATTGTAAGATACAATGGTCATAACGTTCATAATTCTGGAGATCAAGATGAAAAATCAATTTTAAATAATAGAGTAGTATACTTTACTATAGCCAATAATGGAAGTTTATTCGGCAAGTTTGTAGATGCGACTAGTTTTTCGATTAAAGAAAATGATGTTGTTATTAGTAAAACTACAAGCATTAACAATAGCTTAAATGAGTATATTGAAAATAAGTACAATTTGAATTTGAGTAAAATTAAAACTACATACAAAAGTTTTAATTTTAAAACATTTAAAATTAACAATGAAATTTTTTCTATTAATGAATGGTCTTTACTTCAATTTAAAAATAATACCGTCGACACATTAACCAATTTTGAAAATGATGTGCAAGGATTTCAAATGGGTGATAGGCTTTATGTTATTGATAAAAAAAATATTTTATCTGAAATTATAATAAATAATGCCAATTCAGATAATAAAGTACTTATTAAAAAGGTAGATCATTGCGAAAAATATTTTAAAAAGGGGATGAATATTCAGGTTTTTCAAGATCTGCCTTTGGATGATGTTTTTATCATTGTAGATCAAAAATTATTTAAAATAAGTTTAATTGGCAGTGAATTTTCATTTGAACTTATTTTAGACAATTTACCCATTAAAGAATACTTCAAATTTATTCAGTTTGACAAAGTAACACAAACAATATATTTGGGTACAGACAATAGGGGGGTAATCGTTTGTAGGCCTAAATATTTTAATAGAATACTACCAAATAATACATTGCTTAATACAAGTACTAGTGCTTATGCACAGGTGGTATTGAAAAATGGTAATATTCAAGTCAATGATGGGCAAATATTCGGGCCTGCTTCAACAAGTTCCCCTATCATTTTTGATATAAAAGCGGGTCCAAATACATTTATTTCAAGTAAAAATATACTCTACTTTACGAATCCGGATGGAATAGTAGAATATGACATTAAAACAAGTAAAGTTATTAAAAAAACCAAATCTGAATTTACCAACCGGAACGCTTTTGTTGAAATTGATACGGATATTTATGCCATTAATGAGAAGGGGGTCATTAAAAAAAGTAGCACAAATAACTGGATAAATATTTTAAGGTTTTCTTGGACGCCTTTGAACTTTATTGTTTATGATATAAAAATAGAGAAAGCTGGGGTTTTATTGGTAGCTACAACGGATGGTATGTATAAATATAATATTGAAAAAAATACGTTTAAGCTTTTATATAGAGATAAGGCAAAAGTAAATTTCAGGAGTATTTTCAAAATGGATGATTATTTTTTATTTGGTACTTATGGTGGGGGGGTATATATCTACAAGCAGGATGCCATAAAAAAAATTCCATTGGATCCTAATAACTATTTAAAATTTGCACATTGTTTTATTGAAGATAGCGCGCATAATATTTGGGCCAGTACTAATAAAGGGCTTTTTAGATCACCTAAACAATCTGTAAAAGATTTTTGGAATTTTGGGCCTGGTAAAATTAAATATAGGTATTTTGGTAAATTAGATGGGATTGATATTCTGGAAATGAATGGTGGATGTAACCCATGTGCAATTAAATTACCTAATGGTGATTTTTCAATACCCGGTATTGATGGGTTGATTCAGTTTAATCCTAATAATCTAAACAAATTAAATTATCTCAACATAAAGCCAAATGTTTATTTAGATAAAATTATTATTGATAATCAAGTTGTAAGTATTGAAACCTTTAATAAACCACTATCTCGAAAAACTAAAAGTATCGATTTTTATTTAGGCATTTCGGGAATGTTATCAGAGGAAAATGTAATTGTAGAATACAAATTTGATTTAAATGAAGATTGGAAGAGAATTGCTATTAATAATCCAATCATTCATATTGATAAAACATCCTTTGGGCAGAATCAACTTTATCTGAGATGGAGAAATACAGCTAGTGATGAATTTGGGTCAATGAAATATCCTTTTTATGTTAATTATCCTAATGCGGTACATCCTCTAATGATATTACTATATCTTTTGATTATCATATTACTCATTTATTTATATGTTAGAATTAAAACTGCCATCTTTCAAAAAAGGCAAAAAGAATTAGAAGTTGAAGTAAATGATAAGACAAAATCATTGTTAAGTTTAAACAAGTATTTAACGGAAAGAAATCAAGCCAAGGAACAGGTATTGGCTATTATGAATCATGATGTATTAACGCCACTAAAGTATTTGCACATGACTGCAAATAGTATGAATGAAAAAATTGTAGATGCTGATTTAAAAAAGTCAATCCAACAAATTGCTAGCACCAGTAAGGAATTGGAGTACTTAACTAGGAATATGTTAAACTGGGTTAAATTCGATAATACCAATAAATTATTAAATACTCAAGATGTTGATCTTCATAAATTAATACATGACTTAATTGATTTTATAGCACCATTTTTAGGATCAAAAGCGGTCATTTTAGAAAATAAAATTACAAAGGATACAATAATTAAGAATTGGCCAGAGGCACTCCGTGTGTTGATGTATAATATATTAATGAATGCCATTAAATCAACAGAAAAAGGAGCAATTATAATTTCAATAGAGCAAAGTAAATCAGGATATGCAATTAAAATTACAGATACAGGTGTTGGGATGAGTAACTCAATGGCTAAGTATTTAGTAACAGGAAAAAGTAAAGATGAAGTGGAGCATTTACCAAAATATAAAAAGGGCAATGGGGTAGGCTTTCAAATTATTAGAAATATAATTAAATTAATGAAAGCAAAATTGGAAATAGATAGTAAAGAGAATGTTGGAACTACAGTTAGTATATCATTTTTGAATTAAAGAACTTCAAATTTTTTAGGGTTTTGTTCGTCTATTTGAAATTGATACAGTCCTTTTTTCAATTCACCAATATATAAACATGTGCGTTGTGTGAATCCTGCAATTTTACCTTTCATAATTTCACTACCCCTGTCACATAAAATAGTATATAATTTTGTATGATGTTCTTGTTCATCAAAAATTATTTCTAAAATACCATCTTTAACTATTTCAGTAATTTTTAACATTGATTGGGGAATAATTGTTTATTAAAATTAGAATTTTTAAAATAATAACAAATAGAATTATCTCTATTAATTTATAATATACAAGACTATAGAGCTAATTCTATTTAAATTAATAGAATAGATTTAAATCTATTAATGTTGAAAAGTATTTTAAATATTCTATTATATCTAGAATTCCTTCTATGACATTAGTCATTAATTTATAGAATTTTTGCAGATACCCAATATCCGTATCTGAGATGTCAATCGATAGATTTACAAGATTTTATAATTCCTATATTTCCAATAAACGCATTATCTATAATGCTTTTTATAAAGTAAGCTTGATATTACTTTTGATTGGAATAAGTTCTGTTGCCAATGCGCAAACTAATTGTGTGGTTCCTTACAATCCTACTCCTGCTACCTCGTGGGGAATGATTCAAAAATTTCAGTCCAATGCAGTGATTTGGAATGGAGGAACACCTACTGCTGCAGATCTGAATGGTGATCGTATTTCTGAAATTCTAGTACCTGCTAGTGATAATTCAGGATATTACGTTTACAAAGGAGACGGCTCCAATGCTACTTCGGCCACTAAAAGTTTTGTTATTGCTACTACTAATGAGCGTTCTGTGCAACCATCCATTGCGAATATCATAGGAAGTGCAACTTCTGCTCCCGAGGTAGTAATGGTGAACGCATTAGGCTTTGTTTATATTTTCAGTAACACAGGTGGAACAGAGACTAACTATTTGTACAAATCAACAACAGCTTCACAATACGATAATGGGAATTTTGTTAATCAAGTAACTAAATCCGCCACACCTTATATTGTAGATATTGACGAAGATGGCACCGCCGAAATTGTAATTGGTTCGGATGTTTTTGGAATTGTCAATGGTGCATTAGTGAAGAGAGTAGCAGGCTTACCTTTAAATTATTCTAGTCAAACTTATGGTTCAACTGGAACTCCTATCGATGTGATTGTTGTAGACATTATTGCATCCAATCCTGGTAAAGAATTAGTGTTTGGTTCAAAAGTCTATGGTTTTAACCTGTCAGCAGGTACTATGACCTTATTAAAAGATTTAAGTACTGTAACTGGCTCAGGAATTGCCGCAAATGATAATGGCCCAACTGCTGTAGGTGATATGAACGGTGATGGTAAATTAGATATCGTTTACAATGGTTCCACTTTTGTAGTAATGTGGGATCCTAATGGAACCACTTTATCAAATACTTTACTTTTTAAAAGAGTACCGCCATTTTTTAATTGGGGACTAAGAGGTTTACCCTTAATTGCCAATGTGTACAACGATAAAACAACGGGGGGCAAAGCCACAGATCTACCAGAGGCGGTTATTATTAACTCATCTAGTGCTAGTTCAGGAATTGTTACAGCCTATAATTTAAACTTCAATTCTAATTCCGGAACAACGACGCAACACATCTGGACATTTGGTACCAATGATATGTCTGGTTCTACGGGTATTACTGCATTTGATTTTGACGGAAATGGTATTCGAGAAATTGTATACCGTGATCAATCTACTTTACGTATTATCAATGGTAATCTTGCAACACCAGTAAATTATGCATCCGCTGCTGTTGCTTCAGCCACTTGGGGCGAATATCCAATTGTGGCAGATTTAAATAATGATGGTCAAGCTGAGATTGCAGTTACAGGTAACAATATGTTACAGGTTTTTGGAAGTGATCCGGCAACTTCTTCTTGGAAAGGAGCGCCTAATTATTGGAATCAACGTAATTACCGTATAGTAAATATCAATTCGAATTTAACAGTTCCAACTACTGAAATTAACGCGGCTAGTTCTGTAGCTTATAACAACAACGAAGCACAATTACAATTTTCAGATGCGGTAGGAAATGGTGTGCCTAGTGGATTTACATATTCTCCAGATGCAACAATAACTATTAATTCAATTACGGGTGCTTGTCCTACGATGGTCGTTTCTGCAACCATTAGTAATACGGGTGCAGCAGTGTTGCCAGCTGGGACCTTTGTTTCATTATATGATGCAGATCCAACTGTTGGAACGGCTAATTTAATTGGGACCTTTCAAACAACATCTGCTATTGCTGTTGGTGCATCTGCTAATGTTTCTATAAAGGCACAATTAGTAGGAGGAGGTTCTAGAATTTTTGCGGTGGTAAATGATAATGGAACTAGTGCAACTCCTTTTAATTTAAGTACATGGTCGACAAATTATAAATCAAACACAAGTATATACGAGTGTGATTTTGCAAATAATATCAGTTCAAACAGCTTTACATCTTGTTTGGATTCGGATAGTGATAATGTACCTGATTTTGCAGATATAGATGATGATAATGATGGAGTTTTGGACTATGTAGAACAAACTTGTACAGGCACATCCATGAATAAATCAGATATTACTGTGAGTTCAGAGATAGGTTGGACCTTTCAAAGTGCACCAAATATTGGATTAAATGCTTTATTGGATGGTTCATTAATTCAACAATTGTATCCTACTGCGTCAGCTATCACAAACAAAACGATACTGCAATTTAATTTCCTTGCTCCTAAAGTATTAAACTTAATCGAGCTTGCGAATAATACAAATCAAACGCCCTTTGTAGCAGGTGGAACTTATAAAATTCAGGGTTCAAA
>B570J14230_10001279_pt1 | contig 10123 bp, 10 predicted proteins | sample LakMenepilimnion_3_FD_14230 | JGI IMG/M metagenome (IMG submission 14230) | reverse complement strand
TTTATCAAATGCTTTTGCAATGGCATTAAAAATGTCTCTATAATGTATATTCTCTGCACTCAATACATAGCGCTGTCCCACCACATTGCTTTCCATTAATAGTTGCATCGCATCCACCACGTCTAATACGTCTACAAAACCACTCATGCCACCCGTATACCAAGGGAACTCATTGTAAGCGGATTTAAAAATACCTGATGAACCATTGTTCCAATCGCCTGCACCTAAAATAATCACTGGATTCACAATNGCCATCGGCAANCCTTCTTCCATCGCTCTCCATACTTCTAATTCGGCNAAATATTTTGATTGTCCATACACACTATTGCTTGTTGCTGGTGTCCAATGCATCGACTCATCTATCGCTTCGTTTTCTCTTATTCTTCCCAATGCTGCGACCGAACTTACAAAAATTAATTTTTTGATTTTTTGTACCAAACATGCATTCACCACATTCGCGGTTCCGTCTACATTGGACTGTAACATTTTTGCTGCTGCACCTGGCGCAAATGAAACGATTGCTGCACAATGATATACATAGTCAACGCCCTCTAATGCATCAGTTAATCCAATTGGATCTAAGATATCACCTTGAATCCACTCACATTGTTCGGAGCCCGGAAACACAGGCACAGATTGACGATACAGCGCACGTACTTTTTTTCCTTTACTTAATAAAGACTGGATTAAATGTGATCCCACTAAACCACTTGCGCCTGTAACAAAAATCATTTCTACTTTTTTTAACTTGTAATAAACCTATATAGTTAATGTCTACTCTTTCATTAATCTAGCGATATCCACTTTTAATTGTTCTACTTCTAAGGTCTTTAATCCGTCGTAGATTTTTCCGCGTACTTTACCCTTTCTATCCACTAGTGCAAAAAACTGGGTATGGATAAATTGATCTTCTATTTTAACCACATTGTTTTTTGGATCATCTAATAAATAAGAACCTCGAGCCATTTGATAGAGGCTGTCTTTTCTGCCAGTTACAAAAATCCATTGAGCTGTATTCACTTCTAAAGAGTCTGCATAATGTTTTAATACTGGTACAGAATCTATTTCTGGATTACAAGTATGAGAAAGGATTTGAAAATCAGGATTGTCTTTGTACACTAAATAAATCTCTTTCATGTTTTTATTCAACTTAGGACAGATGCCCTTGCATGTGGTGAAAAAATATTCAACAACAGTGATTTTATTTTGAAATACTTTTTCTGTCACTTGATTNCCATCCTGATTGGTAAAAGAAAAAGGCTGCACATAGCTCAACACAGGCATTTTCACTTTCCAATTGTCGGTTCCCCTGAATAAAAAATAATAAAATCCTGAAAGAAGGACTACGAAAAATACAAGGTAAATAGCTGATTTTTTTGACATCTGAATTTGCTTTAAATGCGTCACAAAGTTACTATTATTTTCAGGGTATTGGCTTAGCTTTGCATTATGTTTAAAAAATGGAATTGGGACGCAATTGGTATTGGCACTTCTTTGGCTTGCGCTATACACTGTGCTTTACTGCCCTTATTTTTTAGTAGCCTTCCTTTATTAGGGATCAATGTATTACACAATCCAAGTTTTGAGTTTGGGATGATCCTACTTTCTTTTGGGATTGGCGCCTATTCTTTATACCATGGTTATAAAAAACACCACCATAGCTTTAAGCCAATTATCTTGTTTAGTATTGGGATTGGATTGATGTTTTGTAGAATGGTCTTTAGAGAGGCAGAATTATACCTATTATTTCCAGCTGCATTTTTTATCATCATTGCGCATATCAACAACCACAATAGTTGTAGAATGCATAACCATGCGCACGAGGATGACTGCGATCATTAGAAGCTATAACTCATCGATCCGTCTTTCTCGTCCTTTAGCTGAATACCCATCTCTGCCAATTGATTTCTAATTTTATCGCTGGTCGCAAAATCTTTATTGGCCTTTGCTTGTTTTCTGATTTCAATTAATAACTCCACCACGCCATTTAATTGTTGGCGATTCGCACCCTTGTCTACTTTTAGACCTAAAATAGATTCTACAAATAGTTTTAGTTGCGTTTGAACAGTTGTCCAAACAGCACCTGCTACTGCATCTGCGGCAATATGCTTATCCTTTAATGAATTGATACTAGGAAGGATCTCGAATAAATTTGCTACCACTTTTGCCGTATTCATATCATCATCCATGAATAATTCTAACTCATTGGTCCAAGTGGTTAATTGGTCTGCAAGATCTTGGTCCTTAGAAACAGTTTCATTGCCAAAGCTTTGTGCTTGTAGCCATTCGTATCCCTCCATGAATCTACGCAATGCTTTTTCAGATGCTTGTAATGCTTCATTGCTAAAATCTAAAGTGCCGCGATACTGACTTTGTAAAATAAAGAACCTTACAGTCATTGGTGTATATGCTTGTGTAAGCTCTGCATGATTGCCTTCGAATAATTCACTTAAGCTTAATCACATTATTGTAGCTCTTACCCATCTTACGTCCATTGATGGTAATCATATTATTGTGCATCCAATAACGCGCGGGCATTTGATGATTGCATACTGTGCTTTGTGCAATCTCACACTCGTGGTGCGGGAATTGTAAATCCATTCCACCACCATGTATATCAAATTGTTTTCCTAGATACTTAGTGGCCATTGCAGAACATTCAATATGCCATCCCGGAAAGCCTTCTCCCCATGGACTTTGCCAGCGCATGATATGTTCAACAGGTGCTTTTTTCCATAAAGCAAAGTCTACTTTATTTTTTTTCTCTTCCTGATTTTCTAAATCTCTTGTGGTCTCTAATTGCTCTTCGATATTACGACCACTTAAAATACCATAAGGTTGGTTCTTTTTTGAATAATCGTCATTGTATTTTACTACATCAAAATAAACAGAACCATTGGACTCGTAAGCGTAGCCGTCTGCCATGATTTTTTTGATCATTTCTATTTGCTCTACAATATGTCCTGTGGCAGTAGGTTCTATGCTTGGAGGCAAGTTGTTAAATTGCGTCATCGCCCAGTGGTATAGATTGGTGTATTTCTGCACCAACTCCATGGGTTCTAGTTTTTCTAAAATCGCCTTGCTTGTAATTTTGTCTTCGGCTACTTTTCCTTCTTCTTCAAAATGGCCCGCATCCGTAATATTTCTTACGTAACGTACTTTGTACCCTTTGTGTAAAAGGTATCGGTATACTACATCAAAAGTGATAAACGGCCTTGCATGTCCTAAATGACTTTCTCCACTTACCGTTGGACCACAAACGTACATGCCCACATAGGGTGCATTAATAGGTTCGAAAACTTCTTTTTGACGGGTAAGTGAGTTGTATATTTTTAGTGGCATAGTAGTCCTCAAAGATAATTTTATTTTACCTAAAAGAATGGCTAATTCTTAACCAATTGAAGGTCTGCCATAATCATGTGGTGGTCACTCAGGTTCTCATCCAAGGACTCCCAACCCTTTACCTGCCAATTTTTATCCGCCAAGATATAATCTATTCTTAAAGTGGGCGACAAGTTCATATAGGTAGCGCCTATTCCAAAGCCCTTTGCTAAAAATGCATCCTGCATATCCCCTTTAATTAATTTATAGGTATAAGAGCTGGGCACATCATTAAAATCTCCAGTAATAATAGTGGGATAAGGACTCTTAGCTAGCTGTGCTTGAATATTAGAAGCCTGCACTGCACGAATCATAAATGCATTTTTCATCTTACGCATGACACCATACTTTGCTTTCAATGCCGCTTTGTTGGCATCTGCTGCATCATCTATCGCCTCAAAATCATTTTGCTTAAATTTAAAGGAAGCCAAATGTGTAGTGAAGACCCTAATAGTATCATCCCCTTTTAATAAGTCTACATAAATCAAACTTTCTTGATTGGTAAATGGAACCCTTTCGGCGTATAGGATCTTGTATTTTGAATAAATAATATTGCCAGCAAAATAGTTAGCCTCATTTATTTGATGGTCTTTGGAAAAAAAGGAATAAGGATACTTTTGATCAAAATACGTGGCATGATTCGCAATATCGTTCTTGAGTTCTTTCGTATTGTACTCTTGCAAGCAAATAATATCTGGATCCCATTTTTGAATAGACGCTGCAATATCTTCTGTTCTTAATTTATGCCCTATTGGTTGTGGTGTGTTACCGTTAAACTCCTTCACATTAAAACTTATTATGCGCAAACTATTGTCCTTCTTTTGTTGTGAGAATGGTGTACCCGGATGCCATGCAAATAAAACCAATATGGTTGGATAGGCTATGACTAAGGTTGCCACAGAAATCAATGATAGTATAGGTTTCGCAATTAACCAGATAAATAAAAATAGGAGGTGTAATACGATAATATAAGGAGCTAATAAACTTAGAAAACCATTCACCCAGATCCATCCAAGCGGCATAAAAAACTGTGGATACAATAACAATAGCACAAGTAAAAGGTGCACTGATAATAGCAGCCCCTTTCCAAAAATTCTTATGCGTGATTTTTTTGCCATTATGCTTTTCAATATTTATTGGGCCTCTTTTGGCGCCATTAAACCATTGCATTTTTTAACAAGAACATGCATCCAATTCCCTAAATCAATATTCTTTTTTAATAAATACATATACAATACGCCAACCAATCCTCCAACGTTTAATGTCAAAAAGAATACGGGTGTACCAGTTGCATGTGTAGCCAATTGAAGTATAAAATACACTGTAAAAATAAGCCAAACAGGAATGCCTCCAGTGCCGTTGAGTTGTAGTTGGTATCTTGGATTCAAACTTAATGCAGCGGTGGCTAATGCCATGATGCTCAGCTCTGCGCCCATAAATGAAATGCCAGCGCCAAGGCCAATGAAAGCCAATGCGCCAAGAATACCACTGTATAAATAAATTGGGAATAGTGTTTATTGGCTTTTTGATTTTGTAAAATATTTCCAAAAACAGTTAACCAAATCATGTTGCCACATAGCGTCCAAAAATCATCGTGGGACCAATTGTAAATAAAAAATGTCCAAGGTTTTTCGAGTGCTTCCTGATAATAAGGCGATAACATAAAATGATGTACCACTTCGTCATAAAATTGTGACATAGGGAAGCCTTCCAAATAATACACCATCCTAGTCATACCATAAGTCACTGCAATCATTAAGTTCGCCGATACAAGTGCCACTAGAGCATTGTTGTCTGCGCCAAATAATGGTTTTGATTGTTCTGTTGATTGCATGTGTTGATACTATTTTATTGTTAGTTCCATCTATTGTTGCGTTCCTTCTTTGACCAAAGATATACCAATACAAATCCTACGATCGCGCCACCCACATGCGCCCATCTTGCCACATTATCTCCTGCAGTGTTACGCACTGCAAAAAATAGTTCGTAAGAAAAATATAATATTCCAAGCCACTTAGCTTTTATAGGAAAGAAAAAATAAATATAGATATAGGTATTAGGAAATAAATAAACGAAGGCCATGATGATACCAAAAACTGCGCCACTTGCGCCTAATGTAGCTGTATTAAGTGTCTTATTGTAATTGTTTGTCAGTAGCTCCATGATCTCTGTGCGAATGCCAGGTGTATCAAGGCTTACATTGTTCTCACTTAATATTCTTGTTAGCTGAATATTATGTGCTTTTGAATACGCCAATACGGCCTGGTTAAAGTCTGAAGATCCTGACACGCTCATTTGACTAAGTTGCATGAGGTCCGAAGCCATTGGTACAAACTCATATGAAAGAATAAGTAAGTGTAGGACAGAAGCACCCACACCACATAAAATATAAAATAATAAAAATCGCTTAGGCCCCCATACATTTTCTAAAACAGAACCGAACATCCAAAGTGCAAACATATTACCTAATATATGTCCAAAGTCTCCATGCAAGAACATATGCGTAATCATCTGCCATGGTTGAAACAATTTACTTTGCCATGCATGAAGTGCAAAATAATCCTCCACCGAAAATGAACTAGTGGGTCCCGCAAATGTATTTTGTGCTAAGAACATTAAAGCATTAATGATAATTAAGTTTTTAATGATCGTAGGTAAAATATTGAAGCTTGTGGGCCTAAATTCTCTCATAAATTATGCGTTTAATAAATCTGTTCTTTTTAATTGTACCACATTCTCAATATGTAAAGTGTGTGGGAACATATCTACAGGCTGTATTTTAGTCACAGTATACTTGGCATCTAGTAATGCCAGGTCCCTGGCCTGTGTCGCTGGATTACAACTTACATATACAATGGTTGGTGCTTCCATCTCTAATAATTTATGCACTAATTTTTCGTGCATGCCTGCTCTTGGTGGGTCAGTAATAATCACATCTGGCTTGCCATGGGTTTCAAAAAAGGCATCGTCACAAACTTTTATCACGTCTCCTGCAAAAAATGCAGTCTCTGTTAATCCGTTCAAAGCTGCATTCAACTTTGCATCCTCAATTGCTTCTGCTACAAATTCAACACCAATAATTTTTTTAGCTTGTTCACTACAAAAAATACCAATGCTGCCTGTGCCGCAATATAAATCATATACAATTTCCTTTCCTGTCAATTCAGCAAAGTCGCGCGTTACTTGGTATAAAACCTCCGCTTGTTTTGAATTGGTTTGGAAAAAAGATTTTGGACTTATTTTAAATTCAAACTTTTCTAATTTTTCTGTGATATAACCATTACCAAAATATACCTGCGGCTCTAAGTCCTGCATGCTATCATTGCGTTTGGTATTGATGGTATACAAGAGGGTCGTGATTTGAGGAAACTGCTTTAACAATAAATCCAACAAAGCTTTTCTTTTTGCTTCGTCCTCATAACCAAGTATCAAATTAATCATCCACTCACCCTTGGTGGTGTTTCTTACAAACATATTTCTTAACCAACCCTGATGTTGTTTGATATTATAAAACGGCATCTTGTTATCTAATGCAAATTGACCACCGCTTTACGCATTAAGTTTGTTGGCTCTTCTTGTAAATAACAAGTATCTATTGGCACAATTTTTTCGAAAAAGCCTCTCGCATGAAAACCGCCATCACCAGGGCTTTTAACTGGTTCGACACCAGATGCTTTCATTTCCCTAAATGCTTCAAACGACATATAAATTTCTGTAGCAAATGTGTATTCTACCTTATTACGATAGCCCTCGGTTTGCTTAGCACCTAAAATAGCAGGGATAGGTGGCAATGGAATCTTAGCAATCCTTGTTAAATTATCTACTACTTGTTTTTGCTTGTACACTAACTGTTGCGCATAAGGTAGCATCTGCCATTGACATCCACCGCATACTCCAAAATGACTACAAAATGGCTGTACCCTGTTTTCGGAATAGCTATGAAATTTTTTAGCAAACCCTTCTGCCCAATCAGTTTTGTTTTTTTGTAATTGAATATCTACAACGTCCCCTGGCACTGCGCCTTCTACGAAAATGACTTTTCCATCCACCCTTGCTAAGGACTTGCCCTCTGCTGCATAATCCTCAATAAGGACCTTTTCTAAAATGATTGCTGGTTTTGACTTTCTCACTGCTACAAAGGTACAATCCAGCTTCTAGAATCTACCATTCCGCCCATTTAAATTAAACCTAAATCTGTTTTTTATTTTTTACTTTTATATACTTAATTTGTCCATTCAACCCTTTTATATGTTTCAGAAAACGATTGCTTTATGTTGTGTTGGTTTAGTGCTTTTGTTTAACAATAATGCCAATGCGCAGGCAGTTAAAAAACAACCCGCTTCCAATCCCAAGCCTATTGGACATCATATTCAAATTACCCTAAAGCCGTATAAAAATACAAAGGTCTATTTGGGGACGAACTATGGACAAAATCGTGTTTTAGCCGATTCGGCTATGTTGAACGAAGCAAGCCTAGGTTATTTTAGTGGAAAAGAAAAACTCACACCAGGTATTTACTTTGTTGTATCTCCTAAGTATAGTATTCTATTTGAGTTTTTAGTAGACGAGGGGCAACAATTTAAAATTTTCGCAGACACATTAAATTTAACAGACTATAAAATTATTGGATCCACCGACAATGATATTTTTAGTGCTTATTCCAAAAGTATGAACCAGCTTGGTGGTCAAAGAAATCAATTGGAGCTAGCCTATAGAACCGCTAAAACAGCAACTGATTCTGCGCAATATCTATTGGCATTAAAAAAAATAGATACCAGCTTTAAGCAAGAAAGACAAAAAATTATCACCACTGCGCCTAAATCAATGATGCGATTTTTCTTAGACGTTTTACAAAGACCGGAGGCCCCTGCTATCCCAATCGTCAATGGCAAGGCGGATTCTAGCTATCCTTTTTATTATGTTAAAAATCATTTTTGGGACAATGTTGTATTCAATGATAACCGTTTATTAAGAACACCCTTTTTTGAAGCAAAGCTAGATGAGTACTTTAAAGAATATGTTTCACGTGAACCAGATTCTATTATCGAAGAAGTTCAATACATGTTAACAGTAGCAAAAACAGGAAAAGAAATTTATCCATTTTTACTTTTTAAGTTTACAAATAAATATATCAGTCCTGAATTTATGGGTCAGGATAAAGTCTTTTTACATTTGTTTCAAAACTTTTTTAGCAAAGGAGATACGGTGCTCTTAAACAATGAATCTAAAAAAGCAATCACTGAACGTGCTTATAGTATCATGGCCAATCTCATTGGCAATCCCGCTCCACCATTGGTTTTAAACACAATTGATAACAAAGCTTTTTCATTATATGAAAGCCCCGCAAAATATACATTCATCGCGTTTTGGGATCCAACCTGTGGTCACTGTAAAGAAGAAATGCCGAGAGTAGATTCTTTTTATACAAAAAACTGGAAGCAATTAGGCGTACAAGTGATTGGGGTAAATACCAATGTAAAAGAAATGGCAGCTTGGAAACAATTTATAACAGAAGGGCGTTTTGATGCTGGATGGTTGCATGCTTATCAAACAGACGCTGCATTCAATGCAGAAATCAATGCAGGTAAACCTAGTACCATCAGACAATTGTATGATGTATTTAAAACACCAACATTTTATTTGTTAGATAAGGATAAAAAGATCATTGCTAAAAATTTAACCGTAGATCAGTTCCACGATTTTCTGCAATCTCAACAAAAAAAATAAATTAAAATACAGCAGAAACAACGTCTCTAATCACCTTCGGTTTTCCTAAAGTGTAGTAGTGTAAGACAGGCACTCCAGCTGCTTTTAACTCCTTACTTTGCTGGATCAACCACTCGGTACCCACTTGCTCACATTCCGCGTCTGTCTTGCACTTATTGATAGCATTAGACAGTTCAGTTGGGATGTCTACATGGAATATTCTTGGTAAAATTGTCAATTGCTTTTTGTTCGTAATTGGTTTTAATCCTGGAATGATTGGTACCGTAATGCCCATATCACGACATGCTTGCACATAGTCCAAAAACTTTTGGTTATTGAAAAACATTTGTGTCATGATATAGTCTGCACCCGCATCCACCTTCTCTTTTGTTTTGATTAAATCGATTTCAAAATTTGGAGATTCAAAATGCTTTTCTGGATAGCCAGCAACACCCATACAAAAATCGGTTTTGCCGCCATTTAAAATATCTTCGTCTAAATAAATCCCTTGGTTCAATTGTCCTACCTGCTTCAATAAATCAATCGCATATTTATTTCCTCCTGGCTCTGGCTCAAAGCTAGACTCATTCTTAGCAGCATCGCCTCTTAAAATTAAGGCGTTGTCAATACCTAAAAATTGTAAGTCAATCAATGCATCTTCTGTTTCACGCTTGGTGAAACCACCGCAAATTATATGTGGTACCGCATCGATATTATAATGGTTCATAATGGCAGCACAAATACCCACCGTTCCTGGTCGCTTTCTTACATCTACTTTTTCAAATGTGCCATCTGTTTTTTTCTTAAACATGGTTTCACTTCTGTGGTAGGTCACATTGATCCATGAAGGCTTAAACTCCATTAAGGGATCTAAATGGTCATAGATAGAAGTGATCGTCTTGCCCTTTAAAGGTGGCAGGATCTCAAAGGAGACCAAAGTGTCTTTTGCTTTTGCTAAATGTGCTGTTACGTGCATAGAATACAAAAATAGTTAATATTATTTGACTAGGTTCAAATAGGCCGTTTTAACCTTATT
>B570J14230_10001277_pt1 | contig 10127 bp, 10 predicted proteins | sample LakMenepilimnion_3_FD_14230 | JGI IMG/M metagenome (IMG submission 14230) | reverse complement strand
GGGAATAAAATGTGGAACGTGATGTTGGCTGCAAATTGCAACCTTGCTAAAACAATGGGATCAAGAGCGTCCATGATTAGAACCTTCTTATATGGAAAAGAGAGCTACTTTGATCAGCGCAGCATGTTCAAAGTTACTCATTGAATTAATTTTTTAAAGTGCGTTAGTCAAAGATTACTCAAAGGAAGTTGCAGCAGGTTTGTCAACATGAAAGCCTGCTGCTTGCCAGGCATCAAAACCGCCGGCAATCGAGCTAACATTCAGGTAACCCATTTGTTTCAACGACTGTGCACACAATGCTGCTCTGCCACTGGTTTTGCAATACAAGGTAATTTTGAGGTCATGCGATTGAAATTGCGGATTGGCAGCAAGCTTGAACTCCAACATGCCACGTGACATATGAATTGCACCCGGCAGATGACCCGCCTGAAACTCTTCGAATTCACGTACATCAATCAACACATCGCATTGAGCGATGACCGCAGGCGCTTTATCAATTGAAACTTCATTCGTCGCTTGCTTGGCTTGAAATACTAAATCACTAGGTGACTTCAACATAAATGATCCTTTTGCAAAGGTAAACCCTGCCCAGATAATACCCTAAGGGGTATATGATTGTCAAATCTTGATCAACCATCGTGGAGTGACATCATGAGCAAAATTGTGATCTTGGGCGCAGGCATTGCAGGCCACACAGCAGCAAGGCATTTGCACACATTGCTACCAGCTGAGCACCAAATCGTGGTGGTCTCTCCCAATCCGGAGTGGAACTGGGTTCCATCCAATGTATGGGTTGGCGTGGGGCAAATGGCAGAAAAAGAAGTGACTTTCGATTTGGCTGAGATTTACAAAAAAACCAGGATCGACTTTAAGCAGGCTAAAGGCATTGCCATCCATCCTGAAGGAAGTAGCAGACTGGCAAAACCTTACGTCACCATTGAATCGACTTTGTCGAGCACAGCAGGACAAATGGAGTCGATAGAATACGATTATTTGATCAACGCTACAGGACCAAAATTAAACTTCGGAGCCACCGAGGGACTTGGACCAGACCATGGGCACACAGTCTCGGTTTGCACGGCAGCTCATGCCAGTGAGGCCAATCACAAATTACAAATCATCATTGAAGCCCTTAAGCGTGGCGAAAAGAAAACCATTGTGATCGGCACTGGTCACGGCACTTGCACTTGCCAAGGCGCGGCATTCGAATACATCTACAACGTTGATCATGTGCTTCGAGAAGCAGGCGTGCGTCAACATGCACGAATTGTTTGGATCAGCAACGAGTATGAACTGGGCGACTTTGGGATGGGCGGCGTTCACATTGAGCGTGGCGGCTACATCACCAACGGTAAAACTTTTGCAGAGTCTCTCATGGTGGAAAGAGGCATTGAGTGGATCATCAGGGCACACACGAAAAAAATTGAAGCTGGCAAGATCCATTACGAAACACTGGACGGTACTTTTCATGAGCTAGATTTTGATTTTTCCATGCTCATTCCACCCTTTAGCGGTGTGGGACTCAAGGCCTACAACAAGGCCAATGAAGACATCACTTCGCAAGTCTTTGCAGCCAGCGGCTTTATGAAAGTCGATGCGGATTACACTGCCCGCCCTTATGCAGAGTGGAGCGCAGGTGACTGGCCAAAGACTTACCAAAATCCTTCCTATCGCAATTTGTTTGCCATTGGTATTGCGTTTGCCCCACCGCACTTAATTAGTAAACCCATGCAAAGCGCTAACGGCACACCCATCAACCCAGCACCGCCACGCACGGGTATGCCTTCGGCGGCAATGGCCATTGCTGTGGCTAAAAGTATTTGCGACATGATCAATGGCGCTGAAACACCAACGCACACTGCATCGATGGCAAAAATGGGCGCAGCTTGTGTGGCATCAACTGGTGCACATTTGCTCAGAGGTTCTGCAGCCACCATGACGGTTTATCCCATCGTGCCAGATTACGAAACTTATCCAGAATATGGCCGCGATTTGGAACTGACGTTTGGTGAAATTGGACTTGCAGGACATTGGCTCAAAACCCTGCTACACCACACATTCATTTACCAAGCGCGCCTGAAACCAGGTTGGCGCTTTTTGCCAGATTAACTCGACCGGCATCAAAACAAGGAATTACTATGACGAAACAAATGAACAAAGAGCCCTATCAGCAAGCTTATTACCCTCCTACGCCAACTGGTATCACGAAGTACATGCGATCTAACATACTTTGGCAATTGTTTCGATTTGCAGTGATTAATCTCAAAATGCTCAAGCTCATGCGAAAGTCACACTGATCAAACTCCGCGTTTCTGATTCAAGCCTTTAACCTACATCAATATCAAATGCCATGAAAGGTTCAAGATGTGGCTTAAGAAGGAAATGTTCTTTCAAAAATCACATCCGGAGAAATCATGAAACTGTTGCACGACTTGTTATTTACTGACTATGGCCTCATGAGCTTGATTGGGTTTGTTTTCATGCTTGGCATGGGCGTATTTTTTCTGCGCTTATTTTTATCAGGCCTAAAGACTCACCAATAAGCTTTGCCTATTTAGCTCCTGTGATACCAATTGGCAGGAGTAAATTGAAAAGTTCAGGCCCCCAAAAGCCTGGATTTGCGTTTTTCACCATCCAGCGCGCCTTTTGAGCACAAAAAATACCCTTTTTGAAGCTCGGCTCACGTATCATTTGCCCCCATGAATATCATCATCCTGGGCGCGGGCCGTGTGGGCGAAAGCGTCGCTGAAAGCTTGGTTTCCGAGCAAAACGACATCACCGTCATCGACCAAGATCCGGCACGCCTAAGGCTGCTCGAAGAGCGCTTGGACCTGCGCGGCGTTGTAGGCAACGGCATTCAGCCCTCTGTGCTGCGCGAAGCCGGGGCCCAAGACGCTGACATGGTCATTGGCTGCGCCGCGGCCGATGAGTCAAATTTGGTGTTCTGCAAGATCGCCCACGACGTGTTCAATGTGCCCACCACCATCGCCCGCCTGCGTTCACCCGAATTCAACGAGGGCGATGAATTGTTGGGCAAGTCGGGTTTTGCCGTTGACCATGTGATCTGTCCCGAAGAGTCGGTCATGCGCTACATCGAGCAACTCATCCAGTACCCCGAGGCCTTGCAAGTGCTTGAGTTTGCAGACGGCCGCGTCAGCCTGATCGTGGTGCGTGCGGCCGCCGACAGCCTGCTGGTGAACCACACCATTGCCGAGTTTCGCGACCGGTTGCCAGATGCTGAGATGCGCGTGGTGGCCCTGTATCGACAAGACACGCAGGTGGACACCTTGCCCGAGACCCGCATCCTGCCGGGCGACGAGGTGTTTGTGTTGGCCGACACTCGCAAAATCGCCTCTGTGTTGGCCGGCATCCACAAAACCGACCAGCCCGTCAAGCGCCTGATGCTGGCCGGTGGTGGCAAGGTGGGCTTGCGGTTGGCCCGCATTCTTGAGGACCAATACGATGTGAAGCTGATCGAACACGATAAAAACCGCTGCGCATATTTGGCCAGCCAGTTGCCTTCCAGCACCTTGATTCTGAATGGCGACGGTACCGATGAAGACCTGCTGCACGAAGAAAGTGTGGGCGAGATGGATCTGTTTTTGGCGCTGACCAGCGACGATGAAGACAACATCATGTCCGCCATGCTGGCCAAACGCATGGGCGCGCGGCGCGTCATGGCCCTGATCAACCGCCGTGCCTATGCCGACATGATGCAAGGCAGCACGATTGACATCGCGATATCACCTGCACAAACCGTGATTGGAGAGCTGTTGGCGCACCTGCGTCGGGGCGATGTGGCGGCGGTACACAGTCTGCGCCGTGGCGCAGCAGAAGCGTTAGAAGGCATTGCTCGGGGTGACCACAAGACGTCGAAATTGGTTGGGCGCAGTGTGGAACAAATCAAATTACCCCTTGGCGTGAGTATTGGCACTATCGTGCGAGGCGAAGGCAAAAATTCCGAGGTGTTGATGCCTCACCACGACACCCTGATCGAGGCTGATGATCACATCATCTTGTTCATCCCCAACAAACGCGATGTGCGTGCAGTGGAAAAACTTTTCCAGGTCAGCGCGACCTTTTTTGGCTGATGTTCACTTTCTTTGCACCCGTGCTGTCCTTGATGGCACGCATCTTGATTGCGTTCTCGGTCACATTTTTGGTGCCGGGCATTTGGGCCTGGTTCGAAGACCACAAAGATTTGCAATTGATTTGGTTGACTGGTTTTGGTTTGACGGCACTCAGTGGCTTGGCATTGGCAGCGATTACACACAAGCACCAGCGTGAACTGAAGACCAAAGACGGCTTCCTGTTGGTCAACATGGTGTGGTTGGTTTTGCCTGCCTACGCCGCCCTGCCCCTTATGTTTTTGGTGCCTGAAATCACTTGGTTCAAAGCCTACTTTGAGGCCATGAGCGCGCTCACCGCCACGGGCGCCACAGCTTTGACGGGGCTTGAGCATTTGCCGGTTTCGGTCAATATTTGGCGTTGCTTTTTGCAGTTAATCGGTGGGCTGGGCATCATGCTGTTGGTGGTGGCGGTGTTGCCCATGTTGGGATTGGGCGGCATGCAGCTCTACAAGACCGAAACGCCCGGCCCCATGAAAGACACCAAGTTCACCCCCCGCATTGCCGAAACGGCGCGGGGCTTGTGGGGCGTGTACTTTTTATTTTCGGGCGCTTGCCTGTTGGCTTACCGCTGGGCCGGCATGGGCTGGGCCGATGCCTTCATGCACATGTGCACCACCATGGGTTTGGGTGGTTTTTCTTCGTACGATGCCAGTTTTGGGCACTTCAACTCGCCCATGATCGAGTGGGTGGCCATCGTTTTCATGACCTTGGCGGGGATCAGTTTTGTTCGCTACTTTGTAGTGCTGCGCAGCCGCTCCATTTTGCCCATCAGCAGCGACCGGGAAATTCGAACCTACTTGGCTGTTTTGTTGGCAGCCACCTTGTTGGTGATGGGTTTGTTGTTGGTGCATGGCGTGTACGACGACGGCATGGAAGCACTGCGAATCAGTGCCTTTCATGTGGTTTCTTTGGCTACCACCACCGGTTATGCCTCCACCGATTACACACAGTGGCCGGTGTTTGCCCCAATCTTGTTGATGTTTCTGGGCTGCTTTTCGACGTGTGCCGGCTCCACGGGTGGCGGCATCAAGATGGTTCGCATGATCTTGCTGGTCAAACAAGCCCGGCGCGAGTTGGTGCGCATCATCCACCCCCGTGTCATCAACCCGGTTACGCTGGGCGGCGCCGTGATCCCCATGTCGGTCATGACGGCAGTGCTGGGCTTCATGCTCATTTATGGCGGTGCCACCATGTTTCTGAGCATGCTGCTCATGCTAAGTGGCTTGGACACTGTGACCGCATTTTCGGCCGTCATTGCCACCGTCAACAACATCGGCCCAGGCCTCGGCGAGGTCGGACCCTCGGGCAATTACGGCGGCCTGAACCCCTTCCAGCTAGGTGTTTTGAGTTTTGCAATGTTACTGGGCCGACTTGAGCTGCTTTCGGTGCTGGTTTTGTTCAGCACACATTTCTGGCGCAAATAAAGGCAGCATTTTTTTGAACTTAGTCCCCGTAGATTTTGTCCGCCTTTAAGCAACCATGAAATGGGACAGAGTGGACAGGTTTGATAACATTCAATTTTTCTACAGTGTGGTTCACAATTGATTTTTCCAACCGATCTAGCTTCGTTCCTTGAATTGTTGCGCACACACGGTGATGAGGCCTACGGACTCATCTTCGCTTTCGCCGCGTCGCACAGCCTACTGCTAACTCTGTTTGCCGGTTATGCCTCCAGTTCAGGCTCCCTTGATCTTGGCACCCTCGTTAGCGTGGTCTGGGCCGGCAGTTTTTTTGGGGATACGATCCGCTTCGGAATCGGACGCTACTTTGGTACAAAATGGCTCTCGTCTTTTCCAAGGCTTCAAAGCACCTGTCAGATCGTTGTGCGATTGGTTGATCGCTACTATGTATGGCTCATACTGTTCCATCGCTATCCGCACGGCATTCGGGGTGTTGCTGGATTTGCATACGGAATGTCACGCCTATCTTGGCCCACATTTCTAATTTTCAATTTTGTTGCGGCTGGTCTTTGGTCTGGTGTCATTCTTTCAGCTGGCCACGCGTTTGGCCAAATTTCGGAGAAATTGTTAAACGATGCTTTCTCTGGCATTGGCATGGTGATGCTGGTTGTTTTCCTCGCTCTGTCTTGGGTATTAAGTAAGAAACTCGAGCGTGTTGCCGAGCAAAGTTGAACTTTAGCCACCATATGAAGATAAGCGCAACTTCTCTTTGCAAACGCTGGTCTACGCTTGCTCTCTTGTGCGCCGCAGCCCAAGTTGTGGTGGCCCAGCCGTTCAGCTTTGTGGCCTTGGGTGACTTGCCTTATGGTCAAGCGGCACAAGGCTATGCGCCCTACAAATCGCTGATCCGTTCTATCAATCAAGAACGTCCTATTTTTTCGATTCACGTCGGTGACTTCAAATCGGGCTCTACGCTTTGCTCGGATGAAGAGTCCCAAGTTCAACTTGGGCATTTTGGCTTGTTTGACAGCGCCCTGGTCTTCACGCCGGGCGACAACGAATGGACCGACTGTCACCGCGCCAACAATGGCGGCCATGATCCCTTGGAGCGCCTACAGGCTTTGCGCGCCACTTTTTACAAGCCGGGTTTGTCTCTGGGCAAGCAGCCACTGCCAGTTCTAAACCAGTCGGTAACGACACCGGCCTTTGCCAAGTTTGTAGAAAACCAGCGCTGGTTTCACCAAGGCGTGGTGTTTGCCACAGTGCACATCGTGGGCAGCAACAACAACTTTGAAGTACGCGACCCCCGAGCCGTGGCTGAATTTTTTGAACGTGAAAAGGCCAACATCGCTTGGATACGTGAAGCGTTTGCAAGCGCCGCACAGACACAGGCCAAAGCCATTGTTCTGGCCATGCAAGCAAGCGTGCTTGAATCCAAGAGCCTGTGGGAGGACTTCCCTGCGCACTCTGGTTTCCGCGCAAGCATTGGGGAGACTTTGCTACCCTTGGCAGCGCAATCCAAAATCCCGGTGCTGTTGATCCACGGCGACAGCCATGTTTTCCGTTTTGACCAGCCCTTTAAGCTTAACAAAAAGCCAATCACACAACTCACCCGACTGGAAGTGCCTGGTGCCGCTGACGTGCGGGCCGTGCATGTGACGGTGGATACCCGCCAGCGCAACCCCTTTGCAGTGCGCTTGTTGGAGCCGGCTGCTACGCCCTGATTTGCCAAGGCTAGCGGCGAAATTTAGGGAGCTTGAGTTTTAGTTGTGTACGGATGTCAATTTGTGCATCCAGTTACCGCCATTCTTTTCGCGGCCATATTGAATGTCTGTTAGCTTTTGACGCAGAGACAGGCTAACCTTGGCTGTTTCAGCGTTGGGAATACTGTAAGAAAAGTTGTGGCTTTTTAGAACACTGATCGGAAATAGAACAGCTGCTGTACCGCAAGCGAAGAGCTCGGTGATGTCGCCATTGGCTAACCCTGTTCGCACTTCCTCTAAACCAATTTGACGCTCGTCAACGCGTCGGCCATCAGCCTTTGCAATTTCGATAATGCTCTGACGTGTCACGCCCGCTAATATGCTGTCGCTTAAGGCTGGAGTTGCAAGCGAGCCATCTTTGTGGACAACGAAAATATTCATCCCGCCGAGTTCTTCTAGGAACTGCCCGTGTTGTGCATCTAAGAACAAAACTTGTGCACACCCATTTTTGCGTGCTTCTTGAAGCGGTGCCAATGAGCCTGCGTAGTTGCCAGCGCACTTGGCGTAGCCAGTGCCGCCTTTGGCTGCGCGAGTGTGGTGGGAAGAAACCCAAATCGGAATCGATGACACACCGTTTTCAAAGTAGGGGCCGGCTGGACTTGCAATGACATAAAAGGCAACTTTTTCTGCGCCGCGAACACCTAAAAAACTTTCATCGGCGATCATGAAGGGACGCAAGTACAAGCTGGTTTCCGGTGTTTGCGAAAGCCACTTGGCGTCGATACCGACAAGTTGTTGGATTGATTGAAGAAATAATTCTTTCGGTAGTTCTGGCAGGCCTAAACGCTCTGCCGACTTGGCAAAGCGGGCTGCATTGAGCTCAGGTCGAAAGGCCCAGATCGAGCCGTCGGCGTGTTGGTAAGCTTTGAGTCCTTCAAAAATGGCTTGCGCGTAATGCAGCACCAATGAAGCGGGGTCGAGCATCAAAGGTCCGTAGGGGATGATGCGTGGCGCTTGCCAACCTTTTGCTAAAGTCCAGTCGATGGCAACCATGTGGTCTGTGAAATGTTTGCCAAAACCAGGCTTGGCCAATATTTTCTGACGTTCAACATCAGAAGTAGGCCGAGTTGAAGTTTCAATGCTAAATTCGCTTGAAGAGTCCATTTGTCAAAGTCAAAATAATTCCTTTTGCATTTTTCGTGATGTGTTTTTACATTACGATAGTCTCTAAATCCGTCATCAAAAAAGAGGAAATAATGAAAAAACTCCTGTGCTTTTCAATGCTTGCGCTTTCGCTAACTGCAACTAGCCTTGCTACTGCTCAAGATTACCCCGTTCGTCCTATCAAAATGATAGTCCCTTTTCCGCCTGCAGGTGGAACTGATAACGTCGCACGAATCGTTGCCCAGCAGGTTTCCCAAGACCTCGGACAAAGCATCATTATTGAAAATCGCGCAGGCGCTGCCGGCATGATCGGTGCTGATGCGGTTGCAAAAGCTGAACCTGATGGCTACACCATTGTTTTAACCACCAACAGCACTCACGTCATTGGGCCGCTTTTGAACCCCAAAACGCCCTATTCCCCCACCAAGAGTTTCAGTCCAGTTATTTATCTGGCCCAGTCGCCTTCCATCATGATTGTTCCTGTCAGCTCCCCAGCTAAAACAGTCAAAGAATTCATTGAGTTTGCCAAGAAAAATCCTGGAAAATTGAATTACGGATCGGCTGGAAATGGCGGTATTCCGCACCTATCTGGCGAGCGTTTTCAAGCCTTGTCTGGAATCAAGATGGCACATGTCCCCTACAAAGGAACTGCATTGGCCATGCCAGACCTGATTGCTGGGCGATTAGATGTCATGTTCGATAGTTTTTCTTCAGGCTACCTACAAGCCAAAGACGGCAAGGTGCGGGCTTTAGGCGTTTCGTCTCCCGATCGCTCGCCCTTGGTACAAGAGTTACCAGCCATCAGTGAACAACTGCCGGGTTTCATCTCTATGACCTGGTTTGGCGTTTTTGGCCCTGCTGGCATGCCTCAGTCTGTTGTCAATAAACTGAATACTTCTTTTAACAAAGTACTCAAAGACCCGCAGGTAAAAGAGCAACTGGCCAAAATGGGGATTGACGGAATCGGTGGCACTCCGGCAGATTTCACTAAAAAATTAGCGACCGATACCCAAGAGTGGCAAAAAGTGATCTCTGACGCAAAGATCACCTTGCAATCAAACTGATCTGTCAACTTTCAAAGGACTGGCTAAGGAAGTTCTTTGATGCCCAATGATTGCAGTTGATCCAGCGAATCTAACCATGCCAAGGCGGGGGTGTTTTGAATGGGCTCACCATGGTTGTATCCATAGGTCATCAGCACCACGGGACAGCCTGCAGCATTAGCCGCTTGAGCATCGTTGCTTGAATCGCCCACCATCAAAGTGCGCGACGTACTGCTTCGGAATGCTTCACAAGTTTTAAGTAGCGGCAAAGGGTCTGGTTTTTTCCGCTCAAAACTGTCACCCCCAAAAACCAGCTCAAAGTACGCAGCAAGGCCTTTGTCTTTTAGCAATGGTGTTGTAAACGACAGAGGTTTGTTGGTTAGGCAAGCCAGTGGCAAACCCATGCCTTTAAGAAGTTCGAGGCCTTCCACCACACCCGGAAAGACCTTTGAAAACTCACCGTTGATGCTGAGGTAATGATGCTCGTATCGCTTCCAAACGGGCGTGAATAATTTGTCAACTTCGTGCTGATGGCTAGCAACTTCTGGCAATGCCAATTGGTGTAACAGCACTGTGCGTATAAGGTGCTCCGAGCCTTTGCCAATACCACGTTCAATCAAGGCTCGATTGGCCGCCGGAATGTTCAGGTCAGTCAGGGCGCGGTTGAGAGCAACTTCAAAGTCGCCA
>B570J14230_10001276_pt1 | contig 10135 bp, 6 predicted proteins | sample LakMenepilimnion_3_FD_14230 | JGI IMG/M metagenome (IMG submission 14230) | reverse complement strand
AGGTCCTTGTGCTACTGCACCACCAATTCCACCTGATACGGCAACGCCATCACCTGTGGGATGATTAAAAGACTTTTGAAGATCTGTGTTTGTTGTTTCTGACATATTGTTCACCTCCTAGTGATTTTGTTTTAGTTAAATAGGTCGGAATTTGTGAGGAAACGTCCGCCCCATAGGGATTTCTGAATCACTTTAGGTGATTCCTGTACAATCTCGCCGAGATCGCCAGACTTGCGGAAAGCGGTATCTGCAACTACGGCATCTACGGTCTTTCCAAACTCATTAAAGCTTCCCTTAACTTCCTTAACTTCCTCTGTTACGGATTCAAGAGACTTTGTAATTGCATCAACGTTGGCTTGCATAGCCTTTACTGTTGCTGCAAGATCGCTCAAGGCATTAGTTACAGAGTTCTGAATTTCAGAAACTGCTTTGGCAACTTCTGCTGTTGCTGTTGCAACCTCAACGATTGCTTCGTCAGCCTTCTCTGTTACTTCTTCAATAGAAGGAGCACTAACCTCTTCAACAACTGCATCTGACTTTTCTGCTACAACTTCTTCTGTAACTTCTAGTGACTTTGCAACTGCCTCTGCAGGAGCCTCTGGAGCAACCTCAACTTCATTAACTTCTGGAGTTGCTTCTGCAACTACTTCTGTATTTTCTGTCATAGGATTATCCTCCTTTGCTATCTTAATTGTTCTAATGCCTTTTGCACTATCAACTAAGAACTTTATCATTTCTGTTTTTTCTGAATCATTTTTTTCAACAAAACCAATGTTTTTCATTTCTTCGCCAGTGACTGGACTTACCTCTGATTCATTTGCTGACAAAGTTACTAGGCCAGATTCTGAATCGTAAAATACATTTTCAACAACTACATTAACTGATGATCCTGTTAGTGTGTCTACTCCGTCAACCTTTTCAACGGATACAATATTTGCAAACTGATTTGCTGGGGAATCTACAAGACTCAACTCAATCAAATCGTATTCCTTAATAACTCTAATTGTCTTATCTGCTTTTTCATCATATGCATCGTCCCACTTGTTCATTCGTCCCCCAATAGAAAAACCAGTGTATGTACCATCAAGAACCTTTTCCCAGGCATCCTGTGCGCCCTTTGAAATATAGGCTGAAACAAAAACACCCTTGTAGAACTTCTTTGACTCTGTATCAAAATACTTTTCTTCTTTAAATGAAACCATCTTGCCTACTGCTGATGGCTGATGCATTTCTCTAATGTTGCCACGGAACTTTGCAAATGCTTCCATTGATGCTTCTGTTGTAACAATATCATCTTGCTTATCAAGGTTGTCCAAAGATGCAAATCCAGAAACGATGCGCTTCTCTTTGTCTACTTTTGTAAGAGGCATTGACAGACGTACATTATCGCCGTCTGTTGACCAATGTGCTTTATTTATATTCATGACGATTCTATTATACCAAACCTTTTAAACATTTTCTCAACTATTGAGACGCTCTGCCTTCACCCTGTGGATTGCGTCCAGTTGTGGTTGCAGGTCCATCAGATTGACTATTGTTTCGTTCAGTATCTCTTGCTCTGTTTCCAGATGCGTTTGCTCTAGCATCTGTTGCTTGTCTTGGAGACATTTCAAATGGAGTATCTCCGTCTGGATGCTGTGGAAGACCAATTGCTTCACGAGCTTCATTTGGCATCATGACCTGAGTCTTGACATATCTTTCCAGAATCTGTGATTGAGTGATTTCATCTGTAAGTGTAAGTTCATTAAACTTTAACTCAAGAACGTCTGTTTTTTCTTTGATGATTTTGTTGATTACCTTATTCAGGTGTCCTTGAGCAGGACGAGAAACTTGCTCTTTAAATGTTCTATCTTGTGCAATTGATGCTGCGATTGCTGCTGAGTCAGTACCGCCAAGTTTTGAAATTGGCACCTGATGAGCAACAAGAATATCGTCACGATTTTGCTTTCGGTACTCTTTAAATGAACCATCTTGAATACCATTCTCAATTGGCTCCATCTTAAACTCAACCTTATTCTGGTCAGTATCTCCAGGAAGTGGGATGTAAAGAGTTCTGTGAGACTGTGCCTTGAGGCCTGTCTGCAAAAAGCGGAACATCTTGTCCTCTGCTTCTCCAGAAAGCTTTGCGCCCTTTAGGGTTACGACATATCTTGGAACAGCTTTGTTCTCAAAGTAGTCAATATTATATTGTGATGCAAGCTGATCACCAATAAGTGAAGGAAGTGCTGCAATAATATCAGGAATTCCATAGAAAGTGTTTAGTGGAGAATACTCCTTGATATGAATAATCTCATTTGGCCGTGGGTCTTCTGTAACTGGATTAGGGTTGGTTGCACCAAAGTTTCTAAAGTAAACAATCTTTTGTGCAATGATCTGCATGTATCCATCACGCAAACGGCGTACACGAATTGTTGTTGATGGTATATGACCAACATAGCCAATATCTCCATTTACTGTACGACCTATTTCAAGGTATCCATTTCCAGTGGACTCAACATCTGTGTAAACTTTTTCCATTGTCTTAGTAAATGAATCATCATCATTAAGGTTTTCTAGCCAGTCACGCATCTCAAGCTTCATTCTTTCCATACGCTTACGTGCTTTATCTGTAGCGCTTTGTTCTTTACCCTCAAAAGAAAGCATAGTACGATCTGTTGGTTCAAATGAATATCCAAGTCCAACAATGTTTGCAACCTTTGCATCAATAGCAGCGTGGTTAGCAAAAGATGTATCATAAAAATTTGCAAGTTCATATAGATTATATGGAGGAGTAATTACGTCAAATAGTCCGTAACCATTTCTGTATACCGTTCCAGGATTAATCTGCTTTGATGAAGCATCTACACCTGATGGTGTAACATTTGCAGAATCTAGATATCCTGCATTATTTACATCTGCAAACTTATTAAGGTTTCTTGCTGTTCTACGGCGAAAGTTTTGTTCTAGTCCAGAGAAGTCTTTTAGCATTTCCCATGACTTGTTAAATGGGTCTTGGTCTCTAAAAACATTTTCTTTTTCATCTTGCGTGTTTAAACTTGCAGAGATATACTGATACTCGTTATTATCCATTTTCGTACGCTTCTCTTCCATGTGTATTTAGTGTATCCTTTGCAGCTTTCCAAGCACCTAGGTCATTCTTAGATGGGATTAAACCATTGACCATACGATCCAGTTGCTCTGAGTGCTCGTCTTCTGAAATACGTGTAAGTCCAGGTACAAAGATTGCTTCTCCATCCCCTGGATCTCCGTAGTGTTTTGCTGCACTTTTTAACTCAGATATCTTTGAAATATCACTACGCATAGATTCAATGTTAAGCACATTTCCGTTACCATCAGTAAACCAACGACCATTTGCCTTTTTGTAGACATAGAGTCCCCAGTCGTAGTTCTTCTCAATGACCTTTTTGCGTACGTTTCCAACAATTGGTAAACCAGTGTTTGGATTAATTAATGGATTATTTGTATTACTCATAACCACAAGTATACCATAATGATGCTAATGTGTACCACTAGTTACCATTAATACAGCTTAATCTCACAAGCATCAGTTGAGCAATATGCTTCACCCTCAGCCTCAAGATTCTCTACACCATCATAAATAGCAGACCAATCAATCTTGCCAATTGTTCCTACATATGCGTTGTATTCTTCTCTAGAAATCTCAGTGTACGGTTGCTGAGGATATGTCTTATTGCCCATTGGAAGGAATGAGACTGCCTTAAGCTGTCCCTCATACATGTTGAGTGCTGGAGCTACAAACTGCTTTTCTGTTTCTTTGTCAAATGAGAGTGTTACAGAAACACCATTGTCTGACCAGTACTTCTGAGCTGTTGCTGCCAAACCAATCTTCTCAAACAAGCTTACCTGCTTCTCAGCACGCTTATGTCCTGATGCAACTGGGAAGTATACTACTGAGGTATTTGCTGACACTAGGTCTGCTTCAATTTTATACCCTGCAGCTTTGAAAAGATGAAGCATTGGATCAGTGTTTCCAAAACGAATTGCACGAAGGTAGAACTCTCCACCAGGTCCCCAGTGAACACCAGGTGTTGCACCAGAAAGAAGTGATACTGAGCCTGATGGCTTAACTGTTGTTACACGAACTGATTCACGAACACATAGCCACTCTGAGTACTTGTGATCGTAATGACGAATCTTGTTATAGCCCTCGTCCATCCACTCACGTGTTGTTGGAAGACCATATGTATCTGCAAATGATGCAATACCTGTCAATGATGTTCCAATACGACGGTTTCTTTGCATGATACCGTTTGTCTGCTGCCAGTGTGTAGGCATAAGAGTTACAGTCTTTCCATAAAGATATGCAAACTTCAATGTCTTGAGGAAGTCCTCCTTAGATTCATGACGATTTAAGTGCACTTCTACAAGTGTACATAACTCGTATGACTCCAATGGCTGCTCCGCACAAGGATTGAAGCCCATAATGCGAGCATCTTTATAATCAGGTGCATCTGCAAGACGGCCATAATCACGAGCAACATCAAGCCAAATAAAACCTGGCTCTCCGTTATCCGCAATTAAATCTACATAGTCTTCATATTTTGTTCCAACTGTTGCTGCAATAGAGTTATTTGACATCCATGCCCAACCTGGCTTTTCTGGATCATATGAGTTACGCTCTGGAAATACTTCTGGATTTTTTAGATTAATAAAACCATGGTCTTCTGGTGTGCCAAGTGCAAGGGTAGCAGAACGACGAACATTACCAGAAACAACACAAGTACCAATAAGATTTACAATATCTACAATGGCACGGCTATCAAGAATTTCTCCTGCTCTAGAGCCAATTACATTGCGAATACGTGTATGGAGATCAATAAGTGGTGCTGGACCGCTTGCAACCCCTCCAAAACCCTTAATAGGAGCACCTAGAGGACGGATAAGGTCATAGTTGAAAAGCTGAATTGATTGATTCTGGCGCAGGAATGAGTTAATCAAAAGACGAACTGATTCAACCCATCCTTCACGAGTATCAGGAATATCATAAGTTGATGCTGGTTCTGTTGGTGCATAGATAGGAATCTGCTTATCTTGTCCAAGGGTATCAAATCCAACCCCAATACCCAACATTAATGCATCCATTACCCAAGCAAATAATGCACCAGGATCATTACGATCAAGGTCTCTTGTAGACACCATTGCACAATTTTGAAGTGATGCAGAGTTACGCTTCTCCATAGTCATAGGTGTACCAAATGCCCAAAGACCACGACCTGGTGGAGTCCACTTTAATTCAAACATTCTTTGAAAGGCTTCTTGTGCAGACTTCTGTGCTTTGTTATCATTCCATGGTAGACGATTATCTTTAGCATGATTTTTTTGTACTGAATACATACCCTCAATTACACGGCGACAAACCTCATGCCAGCGTTCTTTAGTTCCATCTTCTTTGACACGAGAATATGTGCGAATAAATGTGATCTCTCCTAGCGAGTTAGACCCTGCATCTGAGAATCCAAATGGTGCTGGAATTAACTGATATTTATTTACAAACTCATCTGACAAACGAAATGAAAATACACTTTCTGACATTTTATATACCTTTCAAAGTAAAATTATATGAGTACTTCATGTTTTCTGAAGTAGTACCTAAGTATAACACACTTTAAAAAGAAAAACACGCTCATAGAGAGCGTGTAAATCTTTAGTATAGAGTTAGCACTCTATTTTTTTATAAGTACTATGCTTTTAAGTCTCCAATAAGTAGCCAAGCATCTGTTGTTACTTTGGTAAGTGTTGCTGATGAATATAGAGCTCTTAGAATTGCTCCTGGAGTTGCATATATCGTTACTCCAGCTGCTGCTGCAAAGCTTGCTCCACCTGCTCCAGATGATTGCCAGAAACTTATTGATGTTCCTACTGGGAATGCGGTTGTTGCATTTGTTGGAACTGTAACTGTATGTGCGCCTGAGATTTGAACCAGCTGATCACGAAGAGTAAGTCCACCTGTTGAAAGGTTGTAAGCTCCTGAGATTGTAGTTGTTGTAGTTGTAAGTGATGGAACGCCAGCCTTTGTTTGTGTACCGTCTGTAAACGCAACTCCATTTGCTGCAACTGTTACTGTTCCAGTGAATGTTGGTGAGGCAAGTGGTGCCTTTGCTGCAAGACTAGTTGTCACTGTTGTTGCGAAGTTTGCATCGTCACCAAGTGCTGCTGCTAATTCGTCAAGAGTATTTAATGCTGCTGGGGCAGATGCAATTACTGCATTTACCTGTGCTGTTGCATCTGCAATAGCCTCTGACTTAGCAGTTGCGATTGCTGTAGCCTGTGCTGTTGAAACTGGCTTTGCTGAGTCTGCTGTGTTATCCACATTAGCAAGACCAACCATTGACTTTGTAATTCCAGCAACAGTGCCTGTAAATGTTGGGTTAGCGATTGGTGCGTATGTTGAAGCTGCAGTTGCAGAAGCAAGCTTAGCATCCAAAGCAGTCTGCGTATCATCAGAGATTGGCTTATCAAGGTCTGCTGTGTTATCAACATTTCCTAGACCAACCATAGACTTGGTTATACCAGAGACTGATCCTGTAAATGTAGGAGAATCAATAGGAGCCTTATCGTCTAATTGATCCTGAATGCTAGATGTAACACCATCAACATATCCAAGCTCTGTAGCAGAAACTGTTGAAGATACCTGTAGCTTTGTCCATTCAATTGAACCATTTAGCTTCTCATTTGTAACTGAATCAGCAGCAAGCTTTTCAGCTGTTACCGCTAGATTTTGAAGTTCAGCAGTTCCTACTGAGCTATCATTCATCATAGATTGTGAAATAGTGTTAGCTGGAAGAGTTACTGTACCAGTAAATGTTGGTGACTCACTTGGTGCCTTAAGATCAAGGGCTGCTTGTGTCAGTGTAGAAATTTCCTTATCAGCATCGCTTGTGTTATCTACATCACCAAGGCCAACCATTGCCTTTGTAATTCCAGCAACAGTGCCTGTAAATGTTGGTGACTCAAGAGGTGCATAGGTTGATTCTGCATCTGTAATATCAAGCTTTAGATCAAGCTCAGCCTGAACAGCTGTTGATGTTGGCTTATTTGCATCTGAAGTATTGTCAACATTTCCAAGTCCCACCATCGCTTTTGTAACTCCAGAAACTGTTCCTGTAAAGGTAGGTGAAGCAATTGGTGCATATATAAAACCTGCAGCTGTAGCTCCAAGCTTTGAAGAAAGTTGTTCTTGAATTGATCCTGTAAGACCTTCAAGGTATCCAATTTCTGTATTTGAAACATCTCCTACTGTAAGTGATGTTGCCTCAAGTGCACCTACTGCAAGAGCATCAAGTGAACCTTCACCAAAAGCCACTACAGTTGATGGTTCTGTAGATACATCCTTAAATAGCTTCCACTTAGATTCAGATACGTCTCTAACGATACCTGCGTGCTTTCCTGTACCGTCGTTGTAAGATACAACAAGACCTAGGTCTACCGTATTTGCTGCATTTTGATGTGCAAGTTGTACCATATTGTCTTCAATGGTAATTGATGTTGCACTTGCTGCAAAGTTAGTTCCATTTACAGTTAAGTCACCTTCAACTACAAGGTCATTACTTACTGTAAGATCAGGAACAATTACACTTCCTGTAAACGTAGGGGATTCAATATCAGCCTTTAGGTCAAGTGCTGTTTGTGTAGCAGTTGAAACTGGCTTGTCAGCATCTGCTGTATTTGTTACATTAGCAAGACCAACCATTGCCTTTGTTATACCTGATACTGTTCCTGCAAAAGTAGGGGAATCAATTGGAGCCTTTAGATCCAAAGCTTGTTGAGTTGCTGTTGAAATCTGCTTGTTAGCATCTGATGTATTATCAACATTTGAAAGTCCAACCATTGATTTTGTAACACCTGATACAGTGCCAGTAAATGTTGGATTTGCAAGTGGAGCCTTTAGATCTAGAGCATCTTGTGTTGCAGTTGAAATAGGCTTAGCAGAGTCTGAAGTGTTGTCTACAGATCCTAGTCCTACCATAGACTTAGTGATACCTGAAACAGTACCTGTGAATGTTGGAGACTCAAGTGGTGCCTTAAGTGCTAAGCCTGAGTTTACGGTTGATGTTAAGGCAAGTGCTGAAGTATCGGCAATACCGTGAATATTTGTTGTGTCTGATTGGTGGTTTGAAAGATTTGTTGCTACTGTTGTAAAGAAAGCTGGGTCATCACCAATCGCTGCAGCTAGCTCATTAAGGGTATCTAATAGTTGTGGTGCTCCGTCAATAAGGTCAGAAATTGCATCATTGTTAGCAAAGTAAGGAAGATCTACCCAGTGATTTACGCCATCACCAATCTTAAATCTATTGTTGTCTATTTCAAAGCCAATTTCGCCAGCGTTAAGTACTGGACCGTCCCCACCATTTGTAGAGACCCACTGAGCTGCGGTACCTCTACGCTGTTGCATTCTTGTTGCCATTTAAAATCTCCTTAGGGTGATGTAATAGTATTATATCAGATAATTAATTAAAATTATCTATTGGTGTTCCGCCATCCCATGTACTTTCCCATGAGTTGGTATTATAACTGCCAGCACTTACTAGAACGCCAGGTTCGTCGTAAGACCCACCAGAAACAAAAGTACTGACAATTAAACCAGTACCGTCAATTGCAGTATCATGAATGTGATCCTGCAAAACTTCTGAGTCAGCCAATGTTGCAATTGCTAACCATTCACCACTATAATAAACATGAACTCGTTCAGTTACACTATCAAACCACAAATCTCCATTTGTAGGAGATGTTGGAGCATCATCTGATACTGGAATAGATGGTGCACCCGTTAGGTTATCAACATATTCCTTGGTTGCAGCGTGGTTTGCAAGTGTTGGAGTTGCAACACTAACCACACCTCCAAAGGATGCACCAAGGCCAACGATTAACCCGTTTTTTACTTTAAAATCCTTATTAACCGTTGACACTTGGCTTCTCCTTTGTTAGATTACTTCAGTAGTGTTCCAACAACCGTAATTGTTGAAGTATTATTAGCAGTAGTTACTAGAAGTCGTACATTTGATCCGTCAATGTCTGCTGAGATAGTCATTGCTGTACCATTTGTTCCGATTGTTCCGTACTCTGTTATTGCAATGTTATCAGAAGTATCAAGTGTCAAAAGTACCTTTGATATTTCTGTGTGAGTTGAGTAAGCAGTCTTTACCAAGAACTCTGCTGAGCGATAGTCTGCCTTAGCAAAAGAGTATGCTACGTTATTAGAGCTTGCTGTTGGTACAGATACTGTTGCAGCTACCTGTGTTGCAAGTGAGTTAATATCTACTTCAGTGAAGTTAGGAACAACTGCTTCAAGAGCAGTTACTGCACGAGCATTTGTGAAGTAAAGGTTTGTTCCTTCTGCAAGATCAGTAGTTGTAGAATCTGCTACACCGTTTTCTGCGGTAATAGTAAGTCCTGCACCTGTACCTGTAATTGTAATGTTTGTAAGTGAAGCACCAGTCAAAAGTTCTGCTGCTGCTGACTTAGCACGAGATGATGTGTGATAAAGGTTTGTTGCACCCTCTTCAATATCATCTGTATCAAGTGCATTGATTGCATTTGTAATTGTTGAGCTTACAGCGTCAATTGCTCTCTGGTTTGTGAAGTAAAGGTTTGCTGAACCTTCTGCAATATCATCTGTGTCAAGTGCGTCTGCGTGATCAATTGCTGCTTGCTGTGCAAGACCAATTTCTGTGCCTGTCTTGTATGCTGACCAAACCTCTGTTGAAAGGTTTGATGCATCATTGATCAAGTCGTCTGCGTAGTCTTTTGCATCTTGTTCTGCTGTATCAGCGTATGACTGGTAAGCAGTTGTAATTGCTGTCTCACGGCCATCTGTGTAAGAATTTGCTGATGTTACTGCATCTGATTCGGCTGCATCAACATATTGCTTTGTTGCTGCTCCAAGGTTTGCTGATGGATCTGCTGAAAGGACAAGAAGTCCAGTCATTGTATCGCCAGCCTTGGCTACCTTTTCTCCTGCTAGTGTGGTAAGTGTTGAAGCGAAGTTTTCATCATCATTAATTGCTGCTGCTAATTCATTAAGTGTATTAAGAAGAGCAGGGGCACCATCCACAATTGCTGCTACTGCTGCATCAGCGTATGCTGTTGTTGCAATTTGAGTATTGTTTGTTCCTGG
>B570J14230_10001264_pt1 | contig 10191 bp, 9 predicted proteins | sample LakMenepilimnion_3_FD_14230 | JGI IMG/M metagenome (IMG submission 14230) | reverse complement strand
TACCGATGTAGTAATTGTTGCTCTTCCAAATCATATGCACGAAGAGGCAATTACATTGGCTGCAAAAGCCGGTAAGGCGATTTTGTGTACAAAGCCGCTAGCAAGAAATGCTGAAGAGGCAAAACGAATTTTAGATACAGTAGAAAAAGCAGGAGTATTTGCAGGTTACTTAGAGGATCTTTGCTACACACCAAAGACGTTAAAAGCAGTTAAAAGCGTTCAAAGCGGGGCTGTTGGCGATGTTTTATGGGTTCGCTCACGCGAGACTCACCCTGGCCCACACAGTGCCTGGTTCTGGGATGACAAGCAAGCAGGCGGCGGTTGCATCATCGACTTAGGTTGTCACTGCATCGAAATCATTCGTAACTTTGTCGGTAAAGGCAATCGCCCAGTTGAGGTTTTGTGCTGGAAAGACACATTGGTTCACCCAATTAACGCCGAAGACAATGCAATTGCCCTCATTAAGTTTGAGTCTGGGGCAATAGGTCAGTTTGAAGTCTCTTGGACATTCCGTGGNGGNATGGACCTTCGTGATGAAGTTGCNGGAACACATGGAACTATTTGGATGAACCACTTCNTGCGNACNGGTTTTGAAATGTTNACAGCTGCAGAGGGNAACTCTTACATCGCAGAAAAATCTGAATCTTCAACTGGNTGGCTATTTCCNGTCGGCGATGAAGTTGCAGAGCTTGGCTACGTTGACATGTTTACCGACATGTTTAATGCAATGGAATCNAACACAAANCCAATGGANACNTTCTANGACGGTTATGTTGTAAATGCGATTATGGATGCTTGCTTTAAGTCTGTTGAAAAGCATGGATGGGTGCCTGTAGATCTAGATTGGAGAGGCGGAACAACTCCTCGAATCTCTAACACCCCAGCAATGTTTGAGGGTCATGTCATCATCAAGCAGGAAACCCTGCCTGATGGTCGCGTGAAGTTGATCCTTAAGGATCCAAAGACAAATGAGTTTAGCGATCGCGTTGTCGCAACCGTTAATACTTAATCACTCAAAAAGTAAAAAGCTTTCAGCTCTGCCCTAGCTGCAGAGCAATTGCTTTTGCCATTATTGGAAGTGCGGTGGCAAAGGCAACACCATATACACGCTCAAAAGCGACGTCGAAATTTACTCCTGTGCTGGCGATCTTCCACATTTCCATAGAGGCATCTGGACCCTTAAGTGCCACCAAAATTTCAACAAACATCGCACCTAAATCATATTGACGATATCTTTCGTAGTTTACTTGCCAATCGGCAGGGGCATTGAAGACAAAATAGTTTTGAATATGCTTTGATGTAAATTTCGGCTGATTAAAAATTCCACCCGAAACAGACCTGCGTTCACGCGTATAGGAACTAAAAGACTCTGAATAGATCGAAGCGTGTTGGGTGAAGTTAGCCTGACCCTCCCAATACCAATTAGGTGGCCAAGGATCATAAATAAATTCTCTGGCAGGACGCGCACTCTTCATATTCATTTGCTGAACAATGTGCGTGAACTCGTGTGCTTCAAGTGAACCACTTGTTGAGTTGGTATTGATTATCCCCATTCCTTCTACAATGAGAAAACGATTAGAACCATTGTAAAAAGCGCCACCACCCCAACAAGTATCTTTTGTTCGACATGCGGTTTGAAGAATCCATTGACTTCCAGCATTAGGAAGGATTTGGTCCATCTGGGTTACCGCCCAGTCTCTGTCTTCAAAACTAAAAGCAAGGAAATAAACTTCGGCTGGTTGAACAAAACCTGCATATAACCGCGTGACTAAATCAATTGCAACCATTGGTTCTTTATTTGTAAGAGTGGTTGCGGGACCAATAACCATTTTGAGAGTCACGTCTGTTTTTTTGGAGATTCGAATCTTGTCTCGGCTTTTGCTCCAAGCAGCGTATGAAATACCTTCATATCTCTCTATTAAATCGTCAAAAGATGTTGGAGGTTTTGGAGCAGCTGGAGCTGTGTAGGTTGGTGCTGGCTTTGGTTTTGTTGGGCGTTGTGGATTTTTGCTAATTACCCCTCTACTCCAGACCAGTTTAGATTCAAATTTAATGCAGGTGAACTTCTTACCCATATTTATTGTTGTTGCTCCCAAGCTCGTGCATTTACCTCCCGGATTTACCCCGAAGGCTTGCACAGGAGTTAGAGACAAGGCCATCGCAAGAACAATTGCAACCCTGATTGGTCGTTGAATCATAAGCATTAAGGTACAGCACAATTTAAGTCTTGAGTAAAAAACTAAATCGGCTTGCCACTCCCCCATTTGGGGATTAGTGATGGAGCTTTTAAAGTGTCATTGGAAGCAACGCGGCAATTTGATTGCGAGCAATCAAGAACCCTTGCTTAACTAAATCATCTGTTCCTTCGAATCTGCGGTCTTCATGCTCGATGCAAAGAACACCGTCATATCCAACCTGTGAAAGAGTTGCCACAAAGTTGGCCCAGTTGATCTCTCCATAGCCTGGCAAACGTGGACGCTGCCATCCAATTCCCCCGGACATGATTCCATTGTTATAAAGGCCTTCGCGATCGATCTCCATGTCTTTGACATGTGTGTGATAAATACGTGAACCAAATTCACGAATCACGCGCTCAATATCAATCATCTGCCATAGCAAGTGCGATGGATCCAAGTTCAGTCCAACTGTTGGACCGAACTTATCAAACATCTCACGCCAAATTCTTGGTGAGTAGGCAACATTGTGTCCACTTGGCCACTCATCTTTACTAAAGATCATTGGGCAGTTTTCAATTGCAATCTTTACATTGCTATCTGTTGCAACTTTTACAATCTCTGGCCAAACCTTTAGCGCCTCAGCCCAGTTCTCATCTTGAGTCTTAGAAGCATCTGCTCCAATAAATGTACTCACAACTGGCACACCCATTACGCCGGCTGCACGGATAACTTTCTTTGTGTGCTCATTAACCAGTTTGCGCTGCTCTGGATCTGGGTGCAAGTTATTTGGATAGTAACCAAGGGCCGACATCTCTATGTTGCGAGACTTCAACTGTCCAACTATTTCTTCACCTTCAGATTTACTGAGATCTTCTACTTCGATGTGAGTGATGCCGGCATATCTTCTATTTGCTCCGGCAGACTTTGGCCAACAACAAACTTCTAGCATCTCGAACTTTTCAGCTGCTGCCCAGTCCGCTATTTCAAGCAGAGGCACGTTTGGTAGTGGGGCAGTTAGTAGTCCTAGCTTCATTTGTTTCTCCTGTTCGGCTTTAGTGTTTGTCTAAGCAATCTTTACCCAGGCCGAATTTTTCGAGCTCTGAGCAATTGCATCTGTAATCTCTAAACTCTTAACTCCATCTGTAAAGGTTGGATAGGAGTTAGATTCAGTTCCATTGTTTATATCTTCATATACTCTTTCAAATAAACCGCGGAATGTCTCTGAGAAGCCCTCAACATGGCCCCCAGGGTAGAAGGCTGTCTTTGCAGCATCGGCAGATAACATGCCGGGATCTTTATGTAGAACTTCATTTGTTCTGCCTCTATGGCCAATCCATAACTGTTCTGGATTTTCTGAATCAAAAGCAAGAGATCCCTCTGGGCCGCTTATCTCCCAATTAATAGAGTTCTTACGACCAGATGAGATCTGAGAAATAGAGACTGTGCCACGTGCACCATTGTTAAACCGCAAAAGTATTCCAGCTGCATCATCAGAGCTCATATCAACAGCCTGGCGGGCAGAAGTTGAATCGATAGTAAATGTCTGAACAGGCCCAGTTGGTTTTTGTCTAACAGGTACCAGTGTGTGAAGATCGGCAAATACTTCGGTGACTTTTAACCCTGTTACAAAGCCGATCTGATCAATTAAATGAGATCCAATGTCAGCAACTGCTCTTAGTTGACCAGCTTTTTCTGCTTCAAGTCGCCAGTTCCAATCAGTATCTAGCGTTAACCAATCTTGATGATAATGGGCCTTTATATATCTGGGCGCACCAATTAGTTCTTGGTTAACTAAAAACTTAGCTTCATGAACCATTGGATAAAAGCGAGTATTAAAACATGTTGCGTGAATTAACCCAGTTTTCTTAGCTAGCTCTACTAGCTCTCTACCTTCTTGGGCGCTCAGTGCCAAAGGTTTTTCACAGACCACGTGTTTGCCAGCATTTAGCAACTGCTTAACCTGTGAGTAGTGAAGAGCATTAGGTGATGTCACGTGAACAACTGTTACATCTTTGTCTTCGCAAATCTGATCCAGGGATTCATATGCTTTGTCTACTAAAAGTTTTTTAGCACCGATTTTTGTGCTTTCAGAGTTACCGGCAAGGACACCTTTGACGGGCACACCAGTTCGACGAATTGATTCCACATGGACAGTGCCAATAAATCCTGTACCGATGACTGCAGCAGAATTGATTTTCATGGTTCTATGAATTCTGAGATATCTTCGAATACGTCCAGGCAAGAACAAGAATAATTGCTCCGTAAATCATCTGCTTAACAGCCTCTGATGAGTTAATCGTTGCCAACAGATAAGACAGAACAGTAAGGATTAGAGTTCCTAGAATCGTTCCTGTGTAGTTACCAATTCCACCCATGATCGATGTTCCACCGATAACTACGGCTGCAACAGATGGAAGCAAGAAGGGATTTGCAAGGCTTATTGCAACAGCGCCAGATTGCCCACCAATTATCACTCCGCCGATTCCACCAAGAAGCGCACATATCACGTAGGTAGCCCATTGAACTTGCCAGACCTTTACTCCTGCCAAACGAGCAGCTTGTGCGTTATCACCGATTGCATAGATCAATCGACCAAGACCTGTTTTGTTGAGTACAAATAAAAGTAGACCGCCAATTACTGCCCAGATCACTAACGGCCACGAAAGCGGATCAAAGAGGAAGGTTGCATTACTTGCCGTAACTAAAATCTCTGGCATAGATGAGCTTCCCTTGAGGAAAGTTGTCACGCCAACCGTGAAAACACCGATTAGAACGGCGTTCATACCAAGAGTCATAATCAGTGGATTCATCCCGAATAATCCAACTGCGAGTCCATTTATTGATCCCACGAGAATGCAGAAAAACGCACCCCACAGCAGTGCAGTGATTGTTCCAGATTCAGACTTAACGCTGACAATAAAAGCAGCACCTGCTGCAATCATGGCAAGTGATAGATCGATTCCACCTGTGAGCATTGCGATGGTTTGACCAGCGGCCAATAAACCAAGTGGTGCAGCCAGTGCAAAGGTAACTCCAACTGCTGGGATAGAGAAAAAGTAAGGATCAATAAAACTTGTCAGCAGAAATATTCCTATAAGAATGCCAAAGAGCGCCCAAATAGATTTGGAAACCTTTACAGTCGCAAAGTTTTTCAGTGTGCTCATCTATGTTTTTCCCGTTCGTTTGCGCAGTAACCCACCGACTAGAACTACAAAAATTGTTAGGGCGCCAGTGATGATCTGTGAATAAGCTGGATCAATTCCGTAGGCGAGCAAAATGTTTGGAATAAAATACAAAACAAGAGCTGCCATTGCTGGCCCTGCTAATCCACCAACACCGCCTGCAAGTGAAACGCCTCCCAAGACAGCTCCTGCAACTGAGTTCAGAGTTGCGGTATTACTAATGGTTGCAAAGGGACTTGCGCTCAATGTGATTCCAGTTAATACCACCCCAGATAAACCGGCAAATAAACCACCGACTGCATATAGTTTAATGCGAGTGCGGTTAACGTTTACGCCAGAGAGAAATGCTGCATCTTTATTTGATCCAATTGCATACATCGCAATTCCCGTGCGGCTTCGATACAGCGGGATCCAAATAACAAGTAGAGGCAGAATTAACCAAACAAGCGGTGGAATAAAGTTAGGGTCTTTTCCACCAATAAGGTCGGCCACGCCCTGGTTGATTCCACCACCAGGGTTTGGCATAACAAACATGGCAACACCAACCAATAAGAAGCTAGTCGCTAATGTAACGACGATGTCTGCAATACCAGATGCAGAGACAATCCAACCTGTGATCGCACCAATAAGACCACCTACTGCAACAAAGAAGATTGCTAGAAGGAGCGATGTTGTGAAGGAAGTTCCTGCCATGTATTTAGCACTCAAACAGTTGATCAAAACAGCTTCGGCACCAATTGCAAGGTTGATTCCACCACCGATAATGATGATTGCCTGACCCATAGACAACAGTGCGATAGGCAAAATTCCCAAGATGAAAGTGCGAGCTTCGTATGCTCCAAACTGCGGAAGTTGGCTAATTCTCCAAGCACCGAGAATCAGAACTAAAACAACGATTCCTATATTCCAACTTTGCCTGCGGGTTTGAACTAGATTCATGAAGAAACCACCAAACCGTGGGCCGCATTCATCAAGTTTTCCTCATTGCATTTTTCAATCTCAAGGTTTGCCTGGACTTTACCTTCATAGATCACGATGGCACGATCGCACGTTAACTGTATTTCTCGAAGCTCCGAAGTAAACAAAAGAACAGATTTGCCTTCATCGGCAAATTTCCTAATTAACTCGTAAATTTGTTGTTTTGTTCCAACATCGATTCCTCGTGTNGGATCAAAGCAAAGAAGTAAATCAAATCCAGTTGTGACCCAGCGACCAATTGTTACCTTCTGCTGATTTCCTCCAGATAAGCGCTTTACCTGAGACTTTGCACGNGTATCAATTTCAAGTGAGGCAACAGCATTATCAACGGTTCTATTCTCTTCTTTACCCTTAATTCTGCCCCAATTGGTAAATCCTCTAAATCTTGTGAGCGCTAAATTCTCGCGGATAGAACGCTGCGGCATTAACGCAGACTTACGATCGCCGGGAACGTATGAGATTCCTAATTTGATGGCATCTGCTGGATGCTTGAATGAAACTTTTTGGCCATTGACGATAATCTCACCGGAATCNGGTTTTGCTTGTCCAGCTAAAATCTCGAATAAGAAGTCTTGACCCTGACCTTCTAGGGCGGCAACGCCTAATACTTCGCCTTTTTTAATCTCAAATGAAACATCAGTGAGGTTTTTTCCACCTGAAAGATTTACAACTTCTAACAAAACCTCTGTATCGCGGGCGTTTTGCTTTGTGTGTCTTGCTGCGTTGGCAACATTATTTTTATCACCAAGCATCGCAGAGACAATTCTCTCTTCAATCTCCTTGTTAGCCTCAAATGAGTCCACATCTACCATCTCTTAAAACAGTTGCCCAATCGCAAATGCTTTCAATCTCTGCAAGGCGGTGTGAGATGAAAACAACAGACTTGCCCTTCTTTTTCTGTGCATTCATGATCTCAATGACTTTATCGGCCAAATCAATTGGCAACGCTGCTGTGATTTCATCCAAAATAAGAAGCTCTGGGTCATGGCTAAGCGCTCTTGCTAGATCGATCATTCGTAATGTTGGCAGCTCAATGTTGGCGGCGATCTCATTTAAATTTACCTTTAGCCCCATGGCATCAAGCTCTTTGAGGAAACGTTTTTCATTTGTTCCTGTCAACGCCAAATTGCGTTGAAGAGAAACATCAGGGATCAACGCAGGATCTTGAAATACTGGGGCAATACCATTTTTTCTCGCATCATCTGGAGATGAAAACTGAACTTTCTTGCCATGCAATGAGATGTGTCCGGTATCTGATGTGATGACACCAGTTAAAATCTTTACCAAAGTGGATTTGCCTGCCCCATTAGCACCTAAAAGTGCGTGAATCTCGCCAGGTCTTACCGACAAATTTGCCTTCTTCAGGGCTACAACAGGACCATAAGATTTCGCTACAGAGTTGATCTCGAGCAGTAGATCCATGGTCAGATTTATTCCTATCGTTTTTTGTGACTCTTGTTCTGAATTTTGTTGTGATTTTTCAACTTACTTTACTAGTTGAGGCTTGAAGATTTCTCTCCAAGCCTCAACCAATACAAAGCAACTACTTAACTATTAAGAAACTAATAGTTATTAGCGTCCTCCGTCATTTGAATCTTGTGGAGCCTTGCAACGGAATAGCTGTGAAGGTGTAAATGTTGTCTTTCCAGGAAGTGAAAGTGTTGCAGAGAAAGTTGCTTCTTGTGTCGCAACAATACGTGCATCAATTTCCTTCTTGTTAGCAGCATATGTAAGTGCAGTTGGAGCCAAAAGATTCTTAGCTGGAACAGTCTTACCATCGAGAAGATCGATTGCTACCTTTGCAGCATATCCACCAACGATTGCTGGGTTTGGAACAACGATTCCAACAAATCCCTTAGGTGCAAGGGACTTAGTGAGCTTCATGAACTCGTTGTTATCTGATCCAACAACAGGGATGTACTTACCCTTTAGCTTGGTTGTCATTGCTGTAACGACGTTGTAATCGATACCTGATGTCCATACACCTTGGAACTTACCTGGAACTAGTAATTGGTTAGCAAGTGTTCCGCCAGTTGCCCAATCCCAGTTAGTAAATACCTCTTTGGTGATCTTAATGTTCTTGTGCTTCTTCATTTCAGCCTTGAAGCCAGTGTCACGATCTGTGTCTGCACCAGCACCTGAGGCGCCACGCATGTATAGAACGTTACCCTTGTACTTCATTGCCTTTGCAAGTGCAGCAGCACCTACGCGACCGTACTCAACCTGGTCATTTGCAACCAGTGTTGTGTTTGGCGCAGTGATTGCGTTATCGACTGCAATAACCTTGATGCCTGCATCTGTTGCTTCCTTGATTGCAGCGTTGTTTGCTGCAGGATCTCCGGAGTTAACGATGATTGCATTCATACCTTGAGTCTTCAAAGTACGGATATCAGCTGACTGACCAGCATTGTCTGTGTTACGTGACAAAACGGTTACGTTTGCAACCTTACCTGAGAGTGTTGCCTCAGCCTTGATTGCGCAAACCATAGTTTCACGCCATGAGTTTCCTGCCCAGCTATTACTTACGCCAATTTTGTAGTTATTAGCTTGTGCTGGAACTGCAAATACAGTTACACCCATTGCAAGAGCAACTGATGCAGATACTGCAACTGCAGACTTAATGCGCTTTGAACCTAGTTTCATTGCATTCCTTCCGATTGTCGAATGACTTTGGAGTTAAATCCTCAACCCTATAGTTAGAGATTTCAACCCCTTTTGCCCTTTTCCTGCGAATTGATACCAAATTGATACAAACCAACTCGTAAAACGAGCGGACTTGTTCCCTCTCGATTAGCCAGCACCCCCTATAGAAGCATTTGACCCGGTTAGTCGAGACGATAGGCGCCGAGCATGTTCGGCGTAGGCAGCATCAAAGAGGCGCTTACTTTCTGTTTCGCCCACTACTGCAGAGCTAGTTAAAACCTGTGGTGTATAGCCATGTGCAAAGAGTTTTTCTGCAACTTGAACTTTAATCTCATTAACAATTGCAATCGCAGTCATTGTTGATCCAGGACCAACAGGAGTTTGCATCCCAGGAATTTCAACTAGTGCGTCACCTAACGGCACCATTAAATCAAGAACTAAATCTGCATTATCAGACAACGTTGTACCAGAAGAGTGGTTTGCTTTGCCCGCTTTGTTACTTGCCATAGATGTCACGGCAATGACTTTGATGCCGCGCTTTCTTGCACCTATTGCCATTTCAATTGGCACTGCCGTCTTTCCACCCACACTAAAAATCATAAGGATGTCATTTTTGTTAAAATCCCAGTTTTTCAAGATCTCTTCTGCAAATCCTTCAACGCGTTCGATAAACATCGCTTGGCGTTGGCCATTTGATCCAACTACTTGGGTATGGAAAGTCATTGAAAGTTCGGCCATTGGATTAAAGCCTGCATAAGAACCGTAACGTGGGAACATCTCTTCCAGTGGAATTCTTGAATGACCTGTTCCGAAGAGATGAACGACGCCATCTTTTAAAATTGAATCAGCGCACCACTGAGCCGCGGTGCTAATTTTTTCGCCTTGTTGATCCATCAAATCAGTGAGTAACTGTTGGACTTTGGTACTCCAGAGACCAGCTAGTGAGGAACTCATGTGTGGATTACACCCCTTCAATTTGATCAACCTGTACTGGTACCCTTTCTGAATGAACAGAATGTCTATACCAATTTTGAAGTCAAGGTAGTCCTTTCATGAAGGCAAGTCAAGGCAAAAGCAGCGAGCACTCGGGACTTCGCTATCGAGAAATTGAGGCATGGCTGCGGGAGATAATCCTTAATGGCCGCCCCGGTGAAGTAATACCTTCTGAAGTGGAGATCGCCGCTAGCTTTGAAGTGAGTCGAATGACCGCC
>B570J14230_10001260_pt1 | contig 10198 bp, 10 predicted proteins | sample LakMenepilimnion_3_FD_14230 | JGI IMG/M metagenome (IMG submission 14230) | reverse complement strand
AAACTATTGCACAGGTTTTAGATATGCCTATCGAGCAGGCTAGTAAATTTTTTGAATCTGTTCCTGCCATAGCTAGGTTTCTAACAACACTTTGTGATGTCGGTCTTGGATATGTCAGATTGGGTCAATCTGCCCCAACGCTCTCCGGAGGTGAGGCACAACGAGTAAAACTGGCCACAGAATTACAGCGACGCTCCACCGGTCGAACGATATACGTGCTGGATGAACCAACAACTGGCTTGCATTTTGAAGATGTGCGTAAACTTTTATTGGTTCTGAATCGATTGGTAGATACCGGCAATACCGTGATCGTAATCGAACATAATTTAGATGTAATCAAGTCTGCTGATTGGGTGATAGATCTTGGACCAGAAGGTGGCTCAGGTGGTGGTTTAGTTGTTGCTGAGGGACGCCCCGAAGAGATTGTGAAAAATCAGAAGAGTTATACCGGAAAGTTTCTAGCAAGCGCGCTAAAGAAATAACAATGAGTGATCCAAAGAGTTATCGTCCGACCAACCTACCGAGTGATCCTGGCGTCTATAGGTTTTTTGATAAGGATGACAAAGTTATTTACGTGGGTAAAGCTAAGAACATAAAGAATCGACTTAACTCTTACTTCGGTAGCAACTTACAGATCAAAACTCGTAAAATGGTGAGAACCGCTGTTCGAGTTGATTGGACAGTGGTTAACTCTGAGGTTGAAGCACTTCAATTAGAGTTCACTTGGATTAAGCAATATAGCCCAGATTTCAATGTTCAATTCAAAGATGATAAGTCTTATCCTTACCTTGCCATTGATACAAATTCACAGTATCCAAGGTTGTTTATTTCCCGGTCAAAGAAAATCCCTGGAGTTAAATACTTTGGTCCTTACTCGCATGCTTGGGCATTGAGAAGCACCTTTGAAACTTTACTAAAGATCTATCCAGTTCGCACTTGTACAGAATCAAATTTTCAATCAGCCAAGCGAAATAAAAGACAGTGCTTGCTAGGAGATATAGGTAGGTGTGCCGCCCCTTGCGTTGAGTGGGTTAGTCAGAAGGAGCATCAAACTCTTGCTAATAATCTAGTGACCTTCTTAGAAAAGTCCCCAGAAGAAATATCGACCCGTGTTGAGAATGAGATGAAAGCCGCTTCGGAGGCGCAGGAGTATGAGAGAAGCTGCAAAATTACGAGATCAACTTGAAGCGATAAACAAGGCATTTGAATCTACTGACAGATTCTTAAATGAAAAGTTGGATGCTGACGTATTGGCAATTCATGAGGAGATTACACATGCAGCTTTGTCTCAATTTATTGTCACCGCCGGTCGAATCACTGGATCCAGATCCTGGATTATAGACCGTTCCAATCTTTTAGAAGATGAATCAATAATCTCGGCGACGCTAGGTAAAATCTATGCCGACAACGCGCCACCAGGGGAGATACTTGTAGATAGTCAACCGTTGGATTCAAAATTGCTAGAAGAATGGCTCAGTACCAAGCGAGGTAAAAGTGTTTCAATCACTCAACCATTACGAGGTGAAAAATTTGATCTGGTGCAAATGGTTAAGCGCAATGCCAATCAAGCGTTAATTCAGTACCTAAGCAAACGAGCCAATGATGCAGCGGTCAGCGGAAGCGCATTAGCCCAGATAGCTGAACAGCTTGAACTAGCTGAATTACCTTTACGAATAGAGTGCTTTGATATATCAAATATCCAAGGGACCAGCATGGTGGCATCAATGGTGGTTTTTGAGGACGGCCAACCCAAAAAGAGTGATTATCGAAGGTTTTCAATTTCTGATGAATCTGAATTTGATGACACAAAAGCTATGCACCATGTAATAACACGAAGGTTTAAGAGGTTTTTAGAGGAGAAAGATATTGATATTGCCGAAGCCACTGCAGCTGGTGGGAGTAGGCCAAAGTTTGCATACCCACCACAATTGGTTGTAGTAGATGGTGGTAAGGGGCAGGTTAATGCTGCCGCCAAAGCACTGACCGAACTGGGCATAACTGATGTGGCTCTGTGTGGGCTGGCAAAAAGGTTGGAAGAGGTATGGCTTCCTCACAGCAGTGAACCCATAATTTTTCCAAGACATAGTGAAGCCCTGTACCTCCTGCAAAAAGTGAGGGATGAAGCTCATAGATTTGCAATCAATTTTCATAGAAGTAAGAGATCCAAAATTATGTTGGAATCCTTGCTCGATCAAGTAACAGGTTTGGGTGAAATTCGAAGAAAATCTTTACTTGCTCATTTTGGATCGGTGAGTGCTCTAAGAGCTTCGACCCAGCAGGAAATAGCAAATGTGCCAGGAATTGGAGAAAAAATGGCAAAATCAATTTTCGATCAATTGGCCGACCGTCCAATCGCAACAAAAATAGATGTTCAAACAGGTGAAATTTTGGATGCTTGACATATATAGCAAGATATTGCCATGAAGGGCGATACTGAAATTGTAGTGATTACTGGCATGAGTGGTGCTGGTAGATCGACGGTGGCTCATACACTAGAAGATCTAGGTTGGTATGTGGTTGATAATTTGCCACCATCACTGCTGGGCAATTTGATCGATCTTGTCAATGTGTCAGTAAAAAAAATTGCAGTAGTGATCGATGTTCGAGGTCGTGCCTTTTTTGATGATTTGACTAAAGCATCGGCCGAATTGGCAGATCAAGGTGTATCACGAAAAATACTGTTTGTGGATGCCGCTGACGATGCGTTGGTTCGAAGATTTGAATCAACACGGCGACCACACCCCCTGCAGGGTGCTGAGCGAATTTTGGATGGAATTGCAAAAGAGCGCGAAAGATTGCGCGAAGTTAGAGATTCGTCAGACATTGTAATAGATTCTTCGGCGCTTAATATTCATCAGTTAGGAAAGAAGATTAAAGATTATTTCCATGAGGAGTCTGAATCTGATCTAAGAGTAAACATCCTTTCCTTTGGCTATAAATATGGAATACCTGTCGATGCAGATTTAGTCGTAGATTGCAGATTCATTGCCAATCCACATTGGATTCCAGAGCTTCGTCCGTTGACTGGCAAAGACAAAGCCGTGAGAGATGAAGTGTTAAAGAGCGCTAACGTTGCAGAGTTTCTACTCAGGTACCAATCACTTTTTGAAACTATGGCACTTGGTTTTATCTCAGAAGGAAGAAAATATCTCACGCTAGCAATTGGATGTACTGGTGGTAAACATAGATCTGTAGCCATTACAGAGGAGTTGGTCTCTAACCTTTCAAAAGGAAAACAGATATCTCAATATAAAATTGAAACCCATGCCATCCATCGAGATTTAGGTCGAGAAATTTAGATGGTACTGAATCCAAAAGTTGTTTGTTTAGGCGGAGGACATGGATTAGCTGCTACTTTGGCGGCAATGCGTACCTTAACAAGTGAAGTAACAGCGGTTGTAACAGTTGCCGACAATGGTGGTTCTTCAGGCCGATTAAGGGCGGAATTCAATTCGTTACCGCCAGGTGATTTACGTATGGCATTAACCGCACTCTGTGCCGATGATGATTGGGGTAGAAGTTGGGCAGATATCATGCAGTACCGTTTTACTAGTGCTGGACAAATGGATAATCATGCGGTGGGGAACCTTCTGTTAACTGCGTTATGGGATCGAGAGCTTGACCCAGTTAAAGGTTTAGAACGCGTAGGACAATTACTGAAAATAGTGGGCAAAGTCTTGCCTATGGCGATTGAACCATTGGATATACAAGGTAAATTCACAAGTAACTCAAAATCCATTTTGGTTAGAGGACAAATTGAAGTGGCTGCTGCTACAGGTCAAGTAAGTGAATTACGGTTAATTCCAGATAAACCTAAAGCAACCCCACAGGTAATAACCTCCTTAGTTGAGGCGGACTGGATAACTTTTGGCCCTGGATCGTGGCTATCAAGCGTGATGCCACATTTCTTGTTGGCAGAACAAGCAGCCCACATTCAGGCTAGTGCTGCCAAGAAAATCATGATATTTAATCTGCCTGACAAAACAACTTCAGATGAGTTCGCAGGTTTTTCTCTAGAAGCGCACTTACAATTAGTATTGGACCATCTTCCAGATCTTCAGATTGATGTGGCGCTAATCGATAAATCACTAGATGGCTACGAGCCAAAATTCTCCGAACTAGTTGCAAAGTGCGGGGGAAAGGTTATGGCTTTTGACCTAGCAGATAGTAAGCAAAAATTCCATCATGATCGAGGTAAGTTAAGTTCTGCTTTCGCCCACATTTTTGGTTAATACCTGCTTAGATAACCCCATTGATATTTGGAGGAGTAAATATGGCAATGACTGAAGCGGTCAAAGATGAATTAGGAAGACTCTCGATCACAAAACCTTGTTGTCGTAAGGCTGAAGTTTCAGCACTTCTTAGATTTGCAGGGGGGCTACATATTGCTGCTGGCAAAATAATTATTGAAGTTGAATTAGATGCCGCTCAAAGCGCACGTAGACTAAGAAAAGATATTGCAGAAATTTTCGGGCATGAAAGTGAATTATCGGTAGTTTCATCAAGTGGGATTCGGAAAGGCAGTCGTTACATAGTTAGAGTTTTGGCTGATGGAGATGCTTTGGCACGCCAAACTGGTTTAGTGGATGGAAATAATCGACCAATTAGAGGTTTACCGCCACAGGTTGTTTCGGCTGCAATTTGTGACGCTGAGGCAGCATGGCGCGGAGCATTTTTGGCGCATGGTTCATTAACCGAGCCTGGTAGATCATCAGCGTTGGAAATAACCTGTCCTGGACCAGAGGCAGCACTTGCTTTAGTGGGTGCAGCACGTAGGTTGGGTATTGCTGCTAAAGCAAGAGAGGTAAGAAGTGTTGATCGGGTTGTGATAAGAGATGGTGATGCAATTGGTGCACTTTTAACTCGACTTGGCGCACATGAAGCTGTTTTAGCATGGGAGGAAAGAAGAATGCGAAGAGAGGTTCGCGCTACTGCTAACCGTCTTGCAAATTTCGATGATGCAAATCTTCGTCGTTCTGCCAGGGCTGCTGTGGCTGCTTCGGCTAGGGTTCAAAGAGCAATGGAAATTCTCGGATCTGAAATTCCTGACCATCTTAAAGAGGCAGGGGAGCTAAGAGTCAACCATGGACAAGCAAGCCTTGAAGAGCTTGGATCATTAGCAACTCCGCCCATGACAAAGGATGCGATAGCAGGCAGAATTAGAAGATTACTTGCGATGGCAGATAAGAGAGCCCGCGAACTTGGGGTTCCTGATACCGAAGCAAGTATTAGTCCAGATTTATTAAATCAGTAGTCAATTTGTAAACTGGTAAGATTATTACATCACATAGGATTGAGGAAATGTTAGTTGATATCAACTGCGAGCGAGGAAAATAATGATTAAAGTTGGAGTAAACGGTTTTGGTCGTATCGGTAGAAATTTTCTAAGAGCATCCATGGAATCAAATTCTAGCTTTGAGATCGTTGCCATCAATGACCTTACCGATAACGCTACATTGGCTCACTTACTCAAATACGATTCAATCCTAGGTCGCCTGAAGTATCCCGTTACACATACTGACACAACGATCACCGTAGGGGGCAAGACGATAGCTGTTAGCGCAGAACGTGATCCTGCAAATATACCTTGGGGCAAACTTGGAGTGGATGTAGTAATCGAATCAACTGGTCTTTTCACTAAAGCAGCAGATGCCAACAAGCACCTAATCGCAGGTGCGAAAAAGGTGATTATTTCTGCTCCCGCTACTGATGAAGATATTACGATTGTAATGGGTGTTAATCATGATAAATATATATCAGGTAGTCATCACATAATTTCAAATGCCTCCTGCACGACCAACTGTTTGGCGCCAATGGCTAAAGTGTTGAACGATGAATTTGGGATAGTGCGTGGATTGATGACAACTATTCACGCATACACAAATGACCAAGTAATTTTAGATTTTCCACATAAAGATCTACGTAGATCGCGCGCAGCTGCACTTTCAATAATCCCAACATCTACAGGTGCAGCCAAAGCTATCTCTTTAGTCTTACCCGAATTAAAAGGTAAACTTGATGGCTACGCACTTCGAGTGCCGGTTCCTACAGGTTCTGCCACTGACCTAACTGTCGAGTTATCAAAAGAAGTAACAGTTGCTCAGATCAATGCTGCGCTAAAAAAGGCAAGCGAAGGTTCATTGAAAGGTTATTTAACCTACACTGAAGATCCAATTGTTTCTGCTGATATTGTGACTGATCCAAGTTCATGCATTTTGGATGCCGGTTTAACAAAGGTAATTGGAACGACTGCGAAAGTTGTCGGCTGGTATGACAATGAGTGGGGTTATTCAAATCGCTTGGTTGATCTAATCAAATACATAGGTAAATCTCTATAATCTAAATGGAGATTCGAACTCTCGCTCAACTCTCGTTCGCAGGCAAACAAGTAATTCTGCGGTGTGATTTGAATGTACCGATGAAGAGCGGTGCCATCACTGATGACGGACGAATTCGCGCATCACTTGGCACAATAAAACTACTACTGGAAAACAACTGTTCAATTGTCATCATTGCTCATCTTGGAAGACCAAAAGGTGAAATCAATCAGGAATTATCTTTAGAGCCAGTTGCACAAAGATTAGGTATCTTGCTGGGAAGAGAAGTAAAATTCAGCAGGCAGATACTTGGGTTACAAGCTTCAACTAATTTGCTCAAACCAGGTGAGATTTTAATGTTAGAGAATATCCGTTTTCTTGATTCAGAAACTAGCAAGATTGAGCAGGATCGGGAGCAGCTTGCGCAAGAATTAGCCACCTACGGCGAAGTTTATGTAGGAGATGGTTTCGGGGCAGTGCATCGTAAGCATGCCTCAGTTTTCGAGTTAGCATCATTGCTACCTCATGCAGCTGGAAGGTTAGTTGCAGCAGAGGTTGAAGTGTTGGAGAAGTTAACTAAGAATCCTGATCGACCTTATGGAGTGATTCTTGGAGGAGCAAAGGTTTCTGACAAAATTGCCGTAATTTCAAATTTGTTAGACAAAGTAGATGTTATTGCAATAGGTGGTGGGATGGTGTTCACATTTCTAGCAGCGCAGGGCAAACAGGTTGGTAAATCTCTAGTACAAATAGATTTGATTCCTACCGTGAAGGAATTGTTGGACCAAGCTGAGCAGAAGAACGTTGAGATATTACTACCTACAGACATCATGGTCGCCCGTGAGTTTTCGGAATCAGCCCCAGCGACATTGGTGCAAGCAGATCAAATACCAATAGACCAAATGGGTTTGGATATCGGTCCGGATAGCTCCGCAACTTTTGCAAATGCAATTTCCAGGTGCAAAACTGTTTTCTGGAACGGACCTATGGGAGTTTTTGAATTTGCCAATTTCGCCAATGGAACAAAGAGTATTGCTCGTGCTCTAATTGAAATAAAAGGTATGACTGTGGTCGGCGGGGGAGATTCGGCTGCAGCGGTTCGTGAACTAGGATTTAGTGATAAGCAGTTTGGATATATATCAACGGGCGGCGGAGCGTCGCTTGAATATCTAGAAGGCAAGCAACTTCCGGGCCTGGTTGCGCTCAGCTAGGAGAGAGTCTTATGCGTAAACCATTGATCGCAGGAAACTGGAAGATGAACTTGAATCATCTTGAAGCGATTGCAGTGACGCAAAAATTAGCATATTCACTTGAGGATCGAGACTTTGATGCAGTCGAGGTAGTGGTTATTCCGCCTTTTACAGATATTAGATCAGTACAAACTTTGGTTGATGGCGATAAATTACGATTATTGTATGGTGCGCAAGATATTTCAGCGGCCGAATCTGGAGCTCATACCGGGGATATATCAGGGTCAATGTTGAGTAAATTAGGCTGCACCTACGTTCTTATCGGCCATAGTGAACGCAGGAATAATCACAAAGAGGATGACTCTTTGATTAATCGTAAGATCAAAAGCGTGTTGGCAAATGAATTGAAGCCAATTCTGTGCGTAGGAGAAGAATTGCAAATCCGCGAGAGTGGAACCCACATTCAACATATTTTGGATCAGTTGCGAAATTCGTTAAAGGGTTTCCATAAGCCGGATCTTAGAAAGATTGTTGTTGCATACGAACCTGTATGGGCAATTGGAACAGGCAAAACTGCAACACCAGAGGATGCTCAGGAAGTATGTCTTGCTATTCGGAATGAATTGAGAGTGATTGGAAATGATGAAATCGCAGATAATTGTAGAATTTTGTATGGTGGTTCGGTTAAGTCCATTAATACTTTAGATATCATGAAAGAACCTGATATTGACGGTGCGTTAGTTGGCGGAGCCTCTTTGGACCCTGAGGAGTTCGCCAGAATCTCTAAATTCCACCGTGTTTTAAGTAAGGCTTGACCACTAAAATTAGATTAAATGGGATAGAGGATAGTATCCTTCTCCAATAGGTCGGGAAACAGAATCAAAGTGAAGGCGAGTCAATGAATTTAGCTCTATCAATAATTTTAGTTTTATCAAGTATTTTAATTATTATTCTTGTGCTACTTCATAAGGGTAAAGGATCTGGCTTATCTGATTTATTTGGTGGTGGAGTGTCTTCCACCTATGGTGGTTCATCTGTTGTAGAGAAGAATCTAGATAGAATCACTATTGTTGTAGGCGGAGTTTGGTTTGCATCAGTAATCGCATTGAGTTTATTGCTTAAGTAGTTTTATTCTAAGGGGGTAACCATGGCCGGTGGAAGCGCAATTCGAGGAAGTCGTGTTGGTGCAGGCCCAATGGGAGAGGCAGAGCGCGGCGAATCAATCGCTCGGTTCAGAGTTTCCTATTGGTGTGCGAATGGACATGAAACAAAACCATCATTTGCTGAGGATGGCACGGTAGAGGTACCTGTTGAGTGGGACTGTCCAAGATGCGGGTTTCCAGCAGGACAAGATAAAAGTAAGCCTCCTATACCAACTAAAAATGAACCTTACAAAACTCACCTTGCCTACGTTAAGGAACGTCGTACTGAAGCTGAAGCAAACAAGATTCTAGATATTGCTTTAAAGAAGATACGTGGTGATGAGTAAGTTTTAAAAGTCTAACAATAAACTGGCAATTCCTTTTCTAGTATCTTTCAAGTGGATTCTAATTAGTGGAAGATTTCGTTCGATAAGTGCCAAGCCATCGCCAAGTGCTTGAGCCATCAACAAATTATTGAATGTGAAGTGTTCACCTGGAACTTCTAGCTGCGGTGAAATTTCTGCAGTAATTTGTATAAAACAACCATTTGGTTGTCCTCCTTTGTGAAATTGACCAGTTGAGTGAAGAAATCGTGGACCCCAGCCAAAAGTTACTGGCTTACCAATCTTCTTAGATATAACTGAATTCAGCTTCAGAATCTCATCATCTTGACCTCGAGCAAGATAGGCCATGACAGCGAAATACAAAGCGGGTGTGTTTAAGAAATCATGGATTTTAGATATCTTCTGATTTGAGTAAATTGCGTAATTTGAATTTTCCAGGATGGGTTCTGGGATTACAAATTTATTATTGCTCATATCTAAAAGAATCTGAGCAGTTCGCTCTTTGGCCTCTGCAACATTTGGTTGATTAAAAGGATCAACTTTCAGTAAATAACAAAGAAGTGCAGTGATCCACTCCCATAATATGAATTGTTCACCTAAAGTTGCTTCGATAATTACATCAAAATTTCCCTCTGAGAATCCAATTATGAAGTCCTCAATGGCCTCGAATGGATTTGAGATCACTACTGGCAGGCGTCCTTGATTGTTCTTTCCAGTTGATTCAGCAATTAACTGTTCAATCCATTCGGACAATCCAGGCAAGTTTGAATTGAGATCGCATAAATTCAGAAACTGTTCAGTCTCTGTAAAAAGTAAGCAAGCGATGCTTACTGCAGGGGACTCATCTTTGGCCAGGGATTGAGTTAATACCTCAGCATCATCTAGTAAAACTGAAACATCGATGCCCATAAGAGCTGCTGGCACTAGGCCAAATGCAGATAAGGCACTAAAGCGACCACCAACATTCGGGTCAGCATTTACTACTCGCAAACCCTGCTGTCTTGATGATATGTCAAGAGGAGTTTTTGGATCAGTGATTATCACCAAATGATCTTTTGGTTCGAGGCCCAATTCAATGAGCTTGGCAGTGAAGTATTTCAGATGAGATACAGTTTCAATAGTTGTCCCTGATTTAGAGCTTATAATAATTACAGATTTACTAAGATCGGTTGCGCTAGCTTTGAGAACCTGGGCAGGATGAGTTG
>B570J14230_10001257_pt1 | contig 10211 bp, 7 predicted proteins | sample LakMenepilimnion_3_FD_14230 | JGI IMG/M metagenome (IMG submission 14230) | reverse complement strand
CTTGCCTCTTGCCTCTTGCCTCTTGCCTCTTGCCTATTAAATTATTTACTGCAATTTAGATTCTGACCATCTTACTTAATTTCTGCAAAATTGCCCACAAATTTAGATATTATTTCTGATTTTATGGATTTTAGCTTAAACAGTAGAAGCCTCTCACCTACCCGATAGGGAGGTGATGAGATGAATAAGCACGCGCGAGTGAAGAATTGACCAACGAGCAAAATTGAGCATAGGGAAATCAGCAATGTTGGTCGATGTTAGCGCAGCGGCACGAAGTGCGGAACGAACACTTTTTTTGTTTTTCTCCAAGTATCTGATATAATTAATGCTAGGTGATAGGTGTAACCCAAATTAAATGCACCAAAAGCAGCCTATTACAAAAGTTAAAAATTATGTCCAAAAGTCCCTAGGGCATAGGGCTTTAAAGCTCAGTTAATGTCTTCAAAGAAAATTCACTGAGAAGTACACACTCACCTGTTCGCGCAAGCGTGCCGCAAGGCATAAGGGAGCGTTTGGAGTATGTCACGAGTCTCTGAGTACATAACCTACACCGCGGATAGTTTGAATTAGGCGTTTTTGACCTTCTTCTTCAATTTTGAGTCGGAGGTAACGAATATATACTTCAATGACATTGGACTCACCCATAAAGTCGTAACCCCAAACATTTTCTAAAATCTGTTCACGGGTTAATACTTCACGGGGATGTTCCATTAAGAACTTTAAGAGTTCAAATTCTTTCATGGTTAAGTCAATGACCTTACTGTTGTAAATAGCCCGGCGGGTTCCTATATCCAAAATCAAATCACCAAAGCGTAATTGTTCGGTGGTATCAACATCTGGTTTGAGATAGAGACGAATCAGCTTTAAAAAATCTTCCGAACGGTAAGGTTTGAGGATGTAATCATCAGCACCAGCATCTAAACAAGCTATGCGATCATCTACGGTGTCTCTAGCCATCAAAACTAGTATAGGAGAACGATTGCCAATATTTCTGAGATTTTTACATAAAGATAGTCCTGATTCACCGACAAGCATTCGGTCTACAACAATTAAAGCAGGTTGGCGATGGGTTTGATTGCTGGAAGCACCGCTACAGTATTTTAATCCATTGGCTGCATCATGAGTCACAATGGCATCATAGCCAGCTTCTTGCAAATCACCAGCCAATTGATTAGCTAAAGTTTCATCTGGTTCAACCACCAAAACAAAAACAGCGGGATTGTGGGTAGCTATCATAGCAGTTGGGCTAAAAAGACAACAAATTGGGATTGGTAATTGAAAAAAACCATCTCCCATGAGTTATAACCTATTACCGTGTTACTGATATTTAAAACAATCCTAATTCAAGTTACTAATTTTCTAGTTGTACTTATACACAAGTTGCTGCAACTCAATCAGAACAATAATAATTTCTGTTTAAATGCTATTATACTCAAAATAATGCCAAACTACCTTTTTGCCCTGGAAGGGTCGTCATAATTTTACCATTTGAGTGAATAAAATCAAACTAAACTCGCCCATAGAAACTAACTAATTAATACATTAAGTAGGTGAACACAATAAAACCAATCTGTGTAAAGAAAAGTAAAATCGCCCAAACCCTCTTCACTCTTGCCTTTTTACTCTCTGCGTCTCTGCGCCTCTGCGTGAGGTAAAATTATATTCTGCTGAATCAATTTTTTTTAGCTTTCCCGATAAGTATGGAAATCAAATGGGATTATCCATGTATACAGATAACCCCATTAAATCTCTAAAACCCTTATTATACCCTACCAGAAACTTTTATGAATTTGCTCTTCATTACTTACCTAAACCATCATATCTGTTTGGGTCTTTTTTCTCTTTTTTGTCCTTGGGATCTTTCTTAGGCTTTTTAACTTCTTTATTACCTTTTTTTTCCTTAGACATCAGTATCACCCAACTAGGTTTACCCGTCAAAGCTGCCACATTCTGCTATTAGTAAATCAGGGCGTAGCTTACCTGATATCCTTTGAAAACAGGAAGGGAAGCATTGCACATTTACGCTACTAATTACTATGATACATTGTTATTTGATTTTGTTATGAATTTGATTAACCACGACACAAAACTTTAGATACCTTGTCACCATATCTAATTGAGATTTTAATTTCGAGATTCAATTTTGCTGCCTTAATTCATTATATAGGAATCCGGTTTGATTCTGTGAATTTACTTGTGTGGTCAGGGAACAGGGAACAGGGAACAGGGAACAGGAAAGACAGAATTGATACCTACTGAGTCTTGTATGGCTACGCCACGCAAGCTATCAAAAATCGGCATTGCTGAATTGAGGTATGAAAATCAAATATTCTAGTTCTTAAACTCTTACTCTCTGCGTCCTCTGCGCCTCTGCGTGAGAAAAAATCATACCTTCATTCACCAACGCCCAAAAATCAAATAGGAGTCCTATATCAGTATAATCATATTTTATAACTCATTAGGTAATAATTAAATGACTACACCCGTAGATATTCTCATTCTTTCCAATGGACCTGGGGAGGTGACAACCTGGGTACGTCCTGTTGTTAAAGCATTGAGGGAAGAATTAGGACATGATGTTTCTCAACTGAGAATTTCTGTAATATTGTCACCTTGTCCCCATGCTAGTGGTAAAGAAACTGATATAGCGTTGGGTTATCCAGAGGTTGATAGAGTTCAAGCACCTGAATATTTTTGGCAATTTTTACTGTGGGGAAAAACCGCGCAAAATTGGGAATGGAGAAATCAAGGTGTAGTCATATTTTTAGGTGGTGATCAAATTTTTCCGGTGATTATTGGTAAAAAATTAGGATATAAAACTGTAGTTTATGCGGAATGGGAAGCGCGTTGGCACAATTTTATAGATGAATTTGCCATTATGAAAGCTCAAGTTGCGAAAAATGTCTCTGCTAAATATGCTGATAAATTCACTGTTGTTGGTGATTTGATGTTAGAAGCAGCAAAGAATGAAATCACACCTAAAATTGCAAATCTTCAATCTAAAGTCGAACTAATTGGAATTTTACCGGGGTCAAAATCTGCAAAATTAACCCAAGGTGTACCTTTAATGTTAGCAATTGCTGAATATATTTATCGTCAAAACCCGAAAACGAAGTTTTTTATTCCCGTCGCACCAACTTTAGATTTACCAACTTTAGCTAATTTTGCTAATCCTGAAACTAATTCATTTACAAAAGCGTTTGGTTTTCAAGGTGCATCTTTATCTGGTAATTTTCTTGTAACTGCTACTGGATTAATCGTGGAATTAAAACAAGAAAATCCAGCTTATGATTTATTATCTCAATGTTCTATTTGTTTAACTACAGTTGGTGCAAATACCGCAGAATTAGGTGCTTTAGCTGTACCGATGATTGTCCTATTACCAACTCAACAATTAGATGCAATGCGTTCTTGGGATGGTTTACCAGGAGTATTGGCAAATTTACCGGGAGTAGGTTCTGGTTTTGCTAAATTAATTAATTGGTGGGTGTTGAGACGTAAGGGTTTATTTGCTTGGCCAAATATTTGGGCGCAAGCAGAAATTGTCCCGGAATTAGTAGGTAAATTGCAACCTGAAGAAGTGGGAGAAATGATTTTAGATTTGTTAGCAAATCCAGAGAAATTAGAGGCTATACGGGATAAATTACGCAGTGTCAGAGGTGAAGGTGGGGCTGCACAGAAGTTGGCTATTTTGGTGAAAGAAGAGTTATTAGAGACTTCCAAGAAATAAATTATCCTAAGAAACGAACCACAGAGGCACAGAGTACACAGAGAGAGAATTTCTGCATCAGTTTTGGGACATTTTTTTATTTGGAAGTCTCTTATAGATTTAGATAAAATTGGAATTTTGAAAATATGAAAGCACCTGATAGTATTGTTCAACTGGTTGAACATTTTCACTCTTCGATAGAATTGTATCGGGCGGGGGGAATTAATGAAACACAAACTAGAATCGAATTTATTAATCCTTTGTTTGCTGCTTTAGGATGGGATATTGGCAATGAACGACAAATTTCTGATATTTATAAAGATGTTGTTCATGAAGATTCTTTAAAAATTAGTGATGCAAATAAAGCCAAAGCACCTGATTATAGTTTTCGGGTTGGTGGAGTCAGAAAGTTTTTTGTGGAAGCGAAAAAACCCGCTGTTAATGTGGGTCAAAATATGAGTGCTGCTTTTCAAGTGAGACGTTATGGCTGGTCTGCAAAGTTAGCTTTAAGTATTTTAACAGATTTTGAAGAATTTGCAGTTTATGACTGTCGAATTATGCCCAATAAAAATGATTCAGCATCAGTGGCTAGAATCAAACATTTTAATTATACAGAATATATTGATAAATGGGCAGAGATTTATAATCTTTTTTCTAAGGAAGCTGTGTTAAATGGTTCTTTAGAAAGGTTTGCAGAAACTAAAGTTAAGTCTGGGATTACTGTTGATCAAAAATTTCTCCAAGAAATTGAAGTTTGGCGAGAAAATTTAGCTGCTAATATTGTTTGGCGAAATCTGCAAATTCAACAAAGAGAGTTGAATTTTGCTGTGCAAATGACAATTAATAGAATTGTCTTTTTACGCATTTGTGAAGATAGGGGAATTGAACCTTATCAACAGTTATATAATTTATTAAAGTTTGAAAATTTTTATCAAGAGTTAGGGCGGTTATTTATTAATGCAGATTATCGCTATAATTCTGGTTTATTCCATTTTCAAGATGAAAAAGGACGAGAAAATCCTGATGATTTTACTTTGAATTTAACTATAGATGATTCTATTTTAACATTAATTATTAGAAAACTTTATCCTCCCGAAAGTCCCTATGAGTTTTCTGTGATTCCTGTGGAAATTTTGGGACAAGTGTATGAACAATTTTTAGGGAAAGTCATTCAAATATCTGCAAGTCGTCAAGCAGTTATTGAAGATAAACCGGAAGTAAGAAAAGCTGGAGGTGTTTATTATACTCCTAGTTACATTGTTGATTATATTATTAAACAAACTATTGGTAAGGTTTTAGAGGGTAAAAAACCAGAAAAAATCCAAGATATGACAATTCTTGATCCTGCTTGTGGTTCGGGTTCTTTTTTAATTGTGGCTTATCAATTTATCCTAGATTGGTATTTAGAACAATATCTGCAAAATCCCAAGAAATACAAAAATAAATTCTATCAAATTTCGGATCATCAATGGCGTTTAAGTGCAAGTGAAAGAAAGCAGATTCTGTTAACTCATATTTATGGTGTTGATATTGATCAACAAGCGGTAGAAACGACTAAGTTATCTTTGTTATTGAAGGTATTGGAGGGAGAATCAGGAGAAACAATTACCAGACAATTACAGTTATTCAAGGAAAGGGCTTTACCTGATTTAGATCATAATATTCAATGTGGTAATTCCTTGATAGATGGAGAATTTTATCAACATACTCAATTAAATTGTTTGGACGAAGATACGGCGTATAGGGTTAATATTTTTGACTGGGAATCGGCTTTTTCTGCTATTATGAAATCAGGTGGTTTTGATGTAGTTATTGGTAATCCTCCCTATATTAGAATTCAAGCTTTAAAAGAATGGGCTGCATTGGAAGTTGAATTTTATAAAAAACAATATGTTTCTGCTAGTAAGGGAAATTATGATATTTATGTTATCTTTGTGGAAAAGGGATTGGAGTTATTAAGAAAAGATGGCTATTTAGGTTTTATTTTACCTCATAAGTTTTTTAATGCTCAATATGGAGAGTCTATCAGGAAGTTAATTTCTGAGGGTAAATATCTGAATAAAATAGTGCATTTTGGAGATCAACAAGTTTTCCCCAAGGTTTCAACTTATACTTGTTTGCTTTTTTTGAAAAAATCACAACAATCTGATTTAGAAATGGAAAAAGTCATTGATTTAATGGATTGGAAAATCCACAATAATGGTCAAACAGGAATTATTAGTCATTTATTAGTTTCATCTTCAGAATGGAATTTTACTCTGGGAGAAGATGCTAAAATATTTACCAAATTACAACAAATTAAATCTACACTAGAAGATGTAACAGAGAGGATTTTTCAAGGAATTAAAACCAGTGCTGATAAAATATATATCGTAGAAGAATTATCACGGGAAGATAATTTAATTCAAGTTTTTTCTAAACAGAAACAAACAGCATATTGGTTAGAATCTAAGTTACTACATCCTTTAATCAAAGGTGGTGATAGTAAAAGATATTATTTGTCTAAAACCAATAAGTTGATTATTTTTCCCTATATGCTTAAAAATAATGGTTCAATGGAATTAATTTCTATAAATATCTTTGAAAGAGAATATCCTTTAACATGGAATTATTTACTAGATAATAAAAATTATTTAGAAAGTAGAGAAAATAGCAAGATGTTAGGAGAAACTTGGTATGGATATAGTAGATTTCAAGCTTTAAATGTCATGGCTTTACCAAAAATATTTACTCCTGATATTGCTACAGGTTCATCATTTACATGGGATAAAACAGGGGAAATCTTTTTTACAGGTGGTGTCGCTGGAGGATATGGAATTTTAGTAAAATCTAATTATTCATGGGAATACATTTTAGGGTTATTAAATAGCAAAGTCCTAGAATTTTATCTCAAAAAATCATCTACATCTATGAGAGGTGGTTACTACAGTTTTGAATCTCGGTTTATTCGCAATCTTCCTATTAAAGTTATTGATAATTCTCAAATTCCAGAGAAGAAAAAACATGATTTAATTGTTAATTTAGTACAACAAATGCTTTCTCTGCATGAAAAAATTAATGAGGTGAATACACCCCCAGCAAAAAAGATGATTCAGCAACAAATTCAAGCTACTGATAGACAAATCAATCAATTAGTTTATGAACTGTATGAATTAACTGATGCGGAAATAACTATGATTGAAGGTACGTAAATTTACTCTTCCCCTTGTCCGCGTCCTAATTCATACACACCAGCACCAATACAAGTAAGTATACCCATACTAATTCCCCAGCTATTACCTAAACTGATATCTAGAAGCCAGTTAGATAAACTACCAAATATCAAAAATGGGAAAATGCTAAATAGTGAAGCATAAAAAGAATTTTGTGATTCTCTGGCTTTGCGAGTTTTTTCAAATTCTGATTGACTGGTATAGAGGAAACGTTCCGCAAAATTAAACCAGCGGTTGAGTTGTGTCGTTACCCATTGTCTGGTTTGGGAAAAACTCACATATAACGCTAAAGCCCATAAACAAGCTCCAGCGATCGCAACTGTATCTAACTCAAAGCGAAAAGGCAATATATCAAACATGGCATCGGTTAACTCTCCAATTGCTTATTTTAGCTTTTATCTGCCCCTAAATCCCACTATGGTGAGATTTTTATGGACAGGTTAGAGAATGCCTTGTGTAAAGTACGGTTATTATTTATGCTGATGCTGAGACAGTGCAATTAAGTTAGGTAAAAGTGGGTCGTTCTTTTGTCTGTAAATTCTGATGAAATGTTTTTTGGAACATTAACTAATCAAGAGTATGATGTTGAACATGAAAAAGTTGAGCTAGTTAGAAAACATATCAGTAAGTTTGATGAGTTCTTACCAAGTCAAAAAATGATTGATAGACTTCAAAACGCTTTAGATTTGGGACAGAAAATATGCAATTCTGATGCTAGTTTCTACTTTCATGAACTAAAAGAAGCGGAACTCATGGAAAAAGGTTATGATTGGTATACGGCACATCCTATGGCTATAGCACATTATAGTGTATCACCATACAGTTTATATCATCCTGAAGTAATTAAAGCTTACCCAGAAGATTTTAACAGAAATTGGCGAAAAGCTTGGGGGATTGACTCATGATCAAAGTATTAGATTTAGGTATAACCGGAAAAGCTCGGATTTGGAATAACGAATCATTTTATTTTCCTGGAGATTTTAGACCTGTTTTCTATCCTGTTGTAGATGAAAAGATAGAAGTCATCCTGGAAAATGCAAAGATTGGTTTATTCTCTAAAAAAGAAGTGATGATAGAGATATTAGCACCTCTAGGAGCTAGGTTTTTATATGGCTGTTTGGGGGCTACATTTGAGCCTAATAATTCTGGTAAATTAGTATTGAAAGTGGCGGTTTCCACTGAAGTTGAACGGGAAGTTAATTCTTCTCTGGCATTATCATTAGATGTGGTGAAAGTTGGGATACCAGAAGAATATGCAGATAGTGTTTTTAATGGTGCAAAATTGAAGTTGCAAGAACCGGGAATTAGTTCAATATTTGGTTCTGGTGAAATTTCTTTTAAATGGGGTACATTTGGGGAAATCGGATCTTCTAGATCATTTTTTCACGATCTTGCATATACAGTTATTGAGGTGATGGTGCGAGATAAAATTCATACTAATTATAATGTTAAACCACCATTTAAAAAAGTTCTGGAACAATCTTTTTGATATTTTTATTAATCAGAAAAAGTAGAGATGTTTCATGGAACTTCTCTAAGTAGGTTAGCATTGAAAATCGTCGTTATGGCAAGGCAAAAGGCAAGAGGCAAGAGTGAAGAGGGTTTGGGCGATTTTACGTTTCTTTACACAGATTGGTTTTATTGTGTTCACCTACTTACAAGAATTTTTTGGCGTTGCTGATTAATGGTATGAATTTTAGTCTCACGCAAAGGTAGGAGTTTCAAAGGTTCAATTGAATTTCATACCTCAATGCAGCAACGCCGATTTTTGAACCTCAACTAATAAGTTACGGCTACTGGCTCATTAGTTACTTTAATGGCTGTATTATCAGCTACAATAGTGCGGAAAACATCACCTTCAATGGTTTCTTGTTCTATCAACAAGTCAACTACCCGTTCCAAAATTAACCGGTTTTCTTGAATGATTTCTTTAGCTTGAATATAACAGCGGTTAACAATCTCCCGGACTGCGTGATCAATTTTCGCTGCAATGTCTTCAGAATATTCAGATTTATTCATCCAGTCCCGTCCTAAAAACACATCGTTGTTTTGATTTTCTAAGGAAACTGGACCTAAATCGGACATTCCAAATTTCGTTACCATTTGTCGTGCCATACTGGTAACTTGTTGCAAGTCATTTCCTGCACCTGTGGTAACTTCCGCTTTCCCAAACACGATTTCTTCAGCCGCGCGACCACCTAAAGTTGCGGCAATGCGGGCTAAGATTTGGGAACGGGAAATTAAACCCTGTTCTTCATTGGGAGTAAACCAAGTTAACCCCAGCGCTTGTCCTCTGGGAATGAGTGTAACTTTTTGTACAGGATCATGACCTTTAACTAACGTACCTACTAAAGCGTGTCCAACTTCGTGATAAGCAATTAGACGTTTGTTTTTACTGTCTACTAAAGCAGTTCCTTCCATACCTGCGACTACTCTATCTATGGCGTTATCAATTTCTAAGTCGGTAATGGCTTCTTTGCGTCTTCTGGCGGTGAGAATGGCGGCTTCGTTGAGTAAATTGGCTAAATCTGCACCGGTAAAGCCAGGGGTGCGGCGAGCGATCGCTTCTAAAGATACACTAGGATCAATCTTCTTATTCTGAGCGTGGACTGTCAAAATTTCCTGTCTTCCCTTCAAATCGGGGACATCCACAATTACCTGTCTATCAAAGCGTCCTGGGCGTAATAGAGCCGAATCAAGGACATCTGGACGGTTGGTAGCCGCAATAATAATAATCCCCGTATTCCCTTCAAACCCATCCATTTCCGTTAATAGTTGGTTAAGGGTTTGTTCCCGTTCATCATTTCCACCCCCAATACCTGCACCCCGTTGTCTACCTACTGCGTCAATTTCATCAATGAATATTAAACAAGGGGCATTTTCTTTGGCTTTTTTGAATAAATCTCTGACACGGGAAGCACCCACACCGACGAACATTTCCACAAATTCCGAACCAGACATACTGAAAAATGGGACACCTGCTTCTCCCGCAATAGCTTTGGCGAGTAAGGTTTTTCCTGTTCCTGGTGGTCCAATCAATAGGACACCTTTGGGAATTTTTGCCCCTACCGCTGTAAATTTTTCTGGAAGTTTCAGAAAAGTGACAACTTCTTCCAATTCTTCTTTGGCTTCCTTGACTCCCGCCACATCATTAAATTTTACGCCTGTTTTCGCTTCCATTTGAAACCGTGCGCGAGATTTACCAAAACTCATGGCTTGGTTAGAAGCATTTGCAGAACGCCGCAGGAATAATAACATGAGAGCCACTAGGGGCAAAATCCACATGAGAT
>B570J14230_10001255_pt1 | contig 10217 bp, 10 predicted proteins | sample LakMenepilimnion_3_FD_14230 | JGI IMG/M metagenome (IMG submission 14230) | reverse complement strand
GAACCAACCCACAGCCGAGATAAGCATGAACAACGGGATGATTCCAAGCTGGCTCGGAAGCATCATGGTGCCGATCACGAACAACACCATAAAGCGACGGCCCTTGAAGTTGAGCTTCGCAAAGGCAAAGCCAGCGAGGGCCGAGAAGAAGACCTGGGCGAGGGCAACGATTGTGCCGACGATGAGTGTGTTGAGCAAGGCGCGGTTGAAAGGAACAACCGAGTAGACATCGGCTACAACCTTGAAAAAGTTTCCACCTGGAATAAGCGTGGGTGGGTTCTTTGAGATCTCTTCTGATCCATTAGACGCAACCACGAACATCCAGTAAAAAGGAAATACCGACGCGAAAGTGACCGTAGCGAGAATGATGTAACCCATCAAAGACATGCGACGGCTCTTTGGTTTTCTGCGCCAGAACTTCTTTATCGATTTTGGCCTTACCGCTGTTGTGCTCATCGAGTGTTCTCATCTGCTAGGCGACGGGTTAGGAAAAAGTTGATTGCAGACACGATGAGCACGATGAAGGTGATGAGAATTCCAACCGCAGCTGCATAGCCCCACTGGTAACTCGCGAAAGCCTGTTCGTACAAGAACAATGTCAAGGTTGAGAATTGTCTTGAAGAACCACCGGATAGACCTCCACCAAGAGTTAGAGGTTCGGCGAAGACCTGCAGGCCACCGATGGTTCCAACGATTAGAACGAAGGTGATTGTGTTTCTGAGACCTGGCAGTGTGACATATAGGAATTGCTTCCAGGCGTTGGCACCATCGAGCGAGGCGGACTCATACAGTTCATTAGGAATAGCAAGCATCGAAGCCAAGAAAATTAGAGCGTTGTAACCCATCCAGCGCCAGGTAATCATGCTGGCAATGGCTACGTGACTTGCAAAACTGTTTTCGATGAAGTCCACTCTTGGAAAACCAAAGAATTCAATAACGTTGTTGACCATGCCGAAGTCACGTCCGAAAAGTTGACCAAAGACAATGGCCACTGCAATAACAGAGGTGATGTTTGGAACCAACAGAATAGTTCTCCACGCAGTTGCGCCTTTTAGAAATTTGTTGCGCAAAATTGCCGCTAGGCCAATAGATCCAATCAGAGCCGGGAAAGTCGCGAGCACCCAGATTTCCATGGTGTTGCCTAGCGCTAACCAGAAACGGTCGTCTGCCAGCAGGTCTTCAAAGTTTTTTAGACCGATGAATTCGATTTCGCCGATTGGATCCCAGTTATAGAAAGCGATGACCGTTGAGTACACGATTGGAGCTAGACCAAAGATTAGAAACATCACAAAGAACGGAGCGGTAAAAACATAACCCCACTTGCCGTTTAGCGAAGCGAGGCCGCCAGCGTTTTTGTCACTCTGAATTTTCTTTGCGCGCCAAGGCGAGGGAGCCGGCTTGCGCCGGCCACCCTTTGAGCCTTGTCGAGACAACCCGCTGGGTTTAGTCGAATCGTCTATTGCGGTCATTGGTTTGTGCCCTAGTTACCTGACGACAAACACTTGTCTTTAGATAGCGCCGCTAACGTGGCAGTCCATGAGGCTGCTGACGTTTGCTTCTTGGCTTGAACTCGACCGAGCCCGGCCCCGAACGCCATGTCAATTGCGCGTTGGCAGGTGCCCTCGAAAATCGGCTTGAGCTTCAGCATTCCCTCACCATAGATCTTGCCAACAGGCGCATTGTTGAAGAACGGGTCTTTGTACTCAGCAACTGCTGGGTCCTTGTAAGAGGCAAGAGTTGAAGGGTACAGTCCAAATTTCTTGAACATCTGCAGCTGCTGAGCAGGGGCTAGGTACCAGGTCATGAAGTCGTAGGCCGCTTGCTTGTTTACAGCTCCTGCTGGAATTGTGAGTTGGGTTCCACCCACGTTTCCACCGCCGCCCGGTACGGTGGCGATGTCCCACTTGCCCTTCGTTGCCGGGGCCTGAGCCTTGATGTACTCGGTCATCCATGCTGGCGAAAGAATTACAGCGAACTTGCCGTTGTTCATTCCGACCGGCCAGTCAGCAGTGAACTGCGCGGTCTTCGAACTGATTCCCGAGTTCATCGCGTTGACTGTGGTATCCCACGCTTTTTTGATTGCAGGGTTTGTCTTATAAACCAATTTGCCAGCATCGGTGCCATTGTTCTCGTAGTACTTCGCGGTTCCTTGGTTCAACATCGCGGTGTAGATGCTGCCGGCATCATCGATGAACGAGAAATTCTTTTTCTTCTGCGCAGCCGTTAGCTTTGCAACGTACTTCTTACCAGTGTCGATGAACTTATCCCAGGTTGGCCATAATTTTCCAACTGCGTCTCTATCTGTCGGAAGCCCAGCTTTCTTAAACAAGTCACTTCGATATGCAACTTCGAGACCGCCCGCGTCGGTTGGAATGCCGATCACGCTGTCGTCATAACCAACGCCTTGCTCCCAGCGCCACGGAAGGTAGTCGGCCTTGAGATCAGAGCCAGACAATCCAGCCTTCACGCCGGCGGCAACGTTGGTGTCAGAAGTTTCCATCTTGCGCAAATCTTGGAAACACGATGGTGTTGCGCGCCACTTGCCTGAGTATGCAACTTCAACGGCAACGATGTCTGGGCCACCGAGCTTTTTTGTGAGCTTGTAAGCCGCACACTGCGTAATCAATTTGGTTCCGTTGACGTCATCAAGGTTGTATTTGGTGTACTCGATAGTCACGTTCGGGTGCAGTGCTTGATATTGTCTGACCAAGTCTCGCTGGATTACATCTCCGAATGACCAGACTGTAATTTTGACTGGTGCATCTGCTGATCTCGCTGGCTCGATGCCAATCGACAGCACACTCAAAAGAGCTAGTGCCGAAGTCGCGGCTAGAACGCGCTTCTTTGCGAAAAACTTAGCCATAGTGGGAATCTCCTAAATCGACTTTAAGTGGTGTGAAACCGATTTCACAAAGTAGAGTCAACACAATTAGAATTGAGAGCGCAACTGAATCCCCGTCTGTAAGCCGATTCGTTATAAAAGCGTGACACGGGTCAAACGGTGATTGAGTAGCATTCTAGTAATCCGTGAAAGGCGTTTCATGAAAGTCAGCTCGATTGTCAAGATGCTCGTAGCGAGCCTGAGCATCGCCAGTCTCGCCCTAGTGGTTGCCTCGGCCCCGAGTCAGTCTGCAACCGCTGCAACGACAAAAAAGCTGCTTTGGTCTCAAGAGTTCAACGGCAAGAAGCGCGTGGGCATCGACAAGCGCTACTTCACTCACGATCTAGGAAACGGCTTCGGGTGGGGAAACAACGAAAAGCAGTATTACACCGCAAGTTCGTCAAACATTCTCACTGATGGCAAGGGCAACCTGGTGATTACCGCGAAGCGCATTCCCGAGACCTCTTCTATCTTAAATTTCTGCGATGACTGTCAATTTACGAGCGCCAAGGTCAAAACGGCCGACAAGCTGGGCTTCATGTATGGTCGCCTCGAGGCACGCATTAAGACACCGGCTGGCTCAGGAATGTGGCCAGCTTTCTGGATGCTTGGCGCATCGCTCACCGAAGGTGACACCTGGCCCGACTGTGGCGAGATAGACATTCTTGAAGGAAAAGGGTCTGAGCCGAACCGTGTCTACGGCACTGTGCACGGCCCAGGCTACTTTGGTGGCGACGGTTCGCAGAAAGGCTGGGGCTTCGATCACACAGTGCCGCTGACTTCTGGGTTCAATGTCTATGCAATTGAATGGCGAAAGAACGCAATCGACTTCTATTTCAACAACAACAAGTACTACACCATCACCGCGTCACAGGTTAAGCCAAATGCTTGGGTTTTCAACCGGGAGTTCTTCTTAGTTCTAAACTTGGCGACCGGCGGAAACTTCGAGCCGAACATTGACCCAGCCGTGCAATCTGGGTCTCTTACGGTTGACTACATTCGCTACTACTCGGTTAATGGAGTCGGCAAGCTAATCAAGCACTAGCCAAGTCGGGTCTGCCGAGGCGCATAGTCTTAACCCAACGCCTAAACATGAGACGGGTGGGCAGATGAAGAGACCGAACCGCTTTGCGCTTCCGGCGATTTTGACGATACTACTAATGCTCAGCGCCACACCAAATTCCCCCAGCTCGGCCGAGCCAGTGACTTCAACCGCTTCGACTCTGCAAAACGGCGCCGATGTGTCTTGGCTGCCCGAGATTGAGCGAGGTGGCTCGAAGTTTTACGACGCCAGAGGACGAAAGATTGACCCACTGGTGCTCATGAAACAGTCGGGGCTAAGGGTTGCTCGGGTTCGGCTCTGGGTTCAGCCACCCGACGGGCGTTCTTCGATAAACGAAGTCTTAGCGCTGGCCAAGCGCATCAAAAAAGCCGGTTTGGCGTTTGCGCTCGATTTTCACTACAGCGACTGGTGGGCAGATCCGGGCAGTCAGACCACACCTATTTCTTGGCAAGGGTTGAACCAGTCTGAACTCGAACAGAAAATAAATGAATACACGTCAGAGACATTGGCTCGCTTCGCCCAGCAACAGACCTCTCCGCAGTGGGTTCAGGTTGGCAACGAGATCGCCAACGGCATGCTCTGGCCCACCGCCAAGCTAAACACCTGGTCAAACGAAGAGTTCAAGCGACTCGTGGGTTTGTTGAATTCGGCTTCATCGGCAGTCAGGGCTTCTTCAGGCAAACCGAAAGTAATGATTCATCTTGAAACCGGTGGCGACTCGGCTAAAACAAAATCGTGGCTGACCATGGCGCTTGCAAATGGCCTCACTGCCCCGGATGCAATTGGTTTGAGTTACTACAGCCAGTGGGGTGGGCCACTGAGTAATCTCGAGAAATCGATTTCGGTTGTGACCGATGAGTTTAACCTGAACGTTGCGATTGCAGAGACCGCATACCCAAATACTCGAACATCGCCAACCAAACAGGTGCTTGACTCGACCAAAGCTCCGCTGCCAGGTTTCTCAATATCCCCGAGCGGTCAGGCGGCCTACGCAACTAAGTCGTGTGCAGTGCTTCGAGCGAAGGCGGGTAGCAAATCTATCGGCGTTTGGTGGTGGGAAGGTTTCTCACCCAATAAGGCAAAGCTACAAGATGAGCTCGGACCTTCTTACATCTCAAGCTCTTCACTCGTGACAATGGCTGGTCGTGCAAATGCGGCCATGCTCGCGCTCGGCAAGTGCAAATAACTCTGCTTTAGATTTCGCCTCGGTCGAGACCGGCCAAAACTTCTTTTGCACGGATGCGCAACTCGGGCAAATCTGTCAGACGTTTGAGGCCGAAGATCTGCTGACTCATGCGGTGATTCTTGGTGAACGCTTCGGCGTGACGATCGAGAAAATCCCAGTAGAGAGTGGTGAACGGGCAGGCATCATCGCCGACTCGTTTTTTGGGGTCATAGACGCAGCCCTTGCAGAACTGGGTCATGCGGTTCAGGTATGCCCCGCCGGCCGCATAGGGCTTGGTCATCAGCACTCCATTGTCGGCGTGCACGGCCATGCCAATCACATTCGGCACCATCACCCAGTCAGACGCGTCGATGAACTGTTCGCGCATCCAGTCGAGAAACTGCTGCGGGTTGGTGCCGGTGACAAGGGCCAGGTTGCTGAGCACCATCAGTCGCGGAATGTGATGCACCCAGGCGCGCTTCTCGATGTCGGCCACTACCCCGCTGACGCAAGCCATCTTAGTTTTGGTCGAGTCGGTGAACGCCGGCAGCAAGTCGCGGTCGGCACCGAGGCCATTTAGGTTTCGATAGTCGTCACCCAAGAACCAATACATGCCGTTGATGTATTCACGCCAACCAATTACCTGACGAATAAAACCTTCGACAGATTCAACGGGATAACCGCCGCGCGCAAATGCCTTCAACACAGCATCAACTACTTCGCTCGCGTGCAACAGGCCAACGTTCATGTATGGACTCAGCAGTGAGTGGTGCAACGCCCACTCGTCTGCGGCAATTGCATCTTCGTATGGACCAAAGTTGGCGAGGTGATGTTCAACAAAAAAATCCAGTTGCGCGAGCGCACCTTTGCGAGTGGTTGCCCAAGTTGGTTTTGCCTCGTGCTCAAGTTCTGCGGCAACCGCTAGATCGATTTCGTCGCGTTCGTGTTTGAGATGCGGTGGCCACACATAGTTCTTTGGTGGTGGCAAACGATTCTCATCGTCGTAGTTCCAGCGACCACCAACCGGTTCACCGCTTTTCATGAGAACATCGAGTCGCACGCGCTGCGCACGATAGAAGTTCTCCATGACGAAACGCTTTTGCTTGCCGGCCCAAAGTGCGAAGTCTTCGCGCGAGGTGAGAAACAAATCGTTAGCAATGAACTCGACGCCGAACTCTTGAAGTTGCGCAAACTGTTTGAACGAAGAAGGCTCTGCGCAAACAATCGGCAGCTCGCCGAACTCTTTGCGCGCGGCGGTCAATCCGTGAATTGTGGTTTCTGCTTTTATATAGCGAACCGTGAAGCCCTTCGCCTCGGCTTCGGCGGCGAAGTGCCGAGCGGCTGAGATGAGAAAGAAGAGTCGCTCTTTGTGCCAAGGGCGGCCTGAAGTCATGCGCTTGCTCTCGACCAAAACCACCGCGTCTTTGGCTGGGTCGGCGGTCTTCAGGGCACCGCGGTCGAAGTTGAGGTGGTCGAATGGCACGTAAACAATGCGCTCTAGCTTGGCGGCCATCAGCCCTTGCACTTCTGCGAGCAGTACTTCACGTTGGCCCAGTCGCGGGCCCACTTCTTGCGCCATTCGAACTTTAGGCCGCAGCGCTCACAGGTCTTGGGCTCGAACCCGTTCTTGTTCTTGGCTACCGGCGGCATGGTTCAACCCTACTTAGACTTGCTCTGACGAAAAGCAGGAGGCCTCGTGAAGTACATCATTTTCGTGATCGACAGCGCCAGTAACTCTGCTGACGGCAACGAAATGGCCGCAATCGACGAGTTCAACGAGATGCTTCAAGACAAAGGCCACTGGATAACCGCCGCGGGCATCAACCACGGCGAAGCGGCAACCGTTCTCGATAACCGCGGTGGCGCTGGCATCGTGATCGACGGGTCGCTCTACAACTCGCCCGAACACTACAGCGGCTTCTGGATTGTCGAAGCCGAAGACCGTGACACAGCGTTGGCTCTCGCGGCCGCCGGCTCAAAAGCCTGCAATCGCAAAGTCGAACTTCGCCCCTACCTACGCTAAGGAGAAATCATGATTCTTGAAGACGCCGCAAAGAGATTCAGGCTCGTCTTGCGAGCTGGCTCAATTGTTTTTGGTCTAAGCGCGATTGCTCTACTTGTCGCTCCGAAACTATTCAACGAACTTCTCGGATTAGTCTCGACCCCAGGACTCGAGTGGTCGATGCGCATGACCGGAATCACGTTGGTTGCACTTGCCGGCAACATGTATTCGCACTCGACCCGCGGCACGGTTGCATCGGTGCGATTCGCCGGTTTCGTGATGATGTTTAGCGCATTTGCCCTCGGTGTGCTGACACTACTAATTGGAGTGCAACTAACCTGGTTCACCATTGCTTACGCACTCGTTGGCTTTAGCTTCTCGGCTGCCTACATGTGGGCGGCGCTCAGCGCGCGCAAAGCGAAAAGCTAGCGGCTGGCCCGCAGCAGTCGATCTGCGATTGCGAGTGAAAGTTCGTCGCCGGTCGGCGTGATTGCAACAACACGACTTAGGTTCAATTCGTCTGCACGTCGCAGTGCTGCATAGAGTTGTTGCGCATATTCTTCGCTTGTTTCTGGTGAGCAGAGTCTGATTGCGCCTGCCGGGGTTTCATGTGCGCTTAGTGCGATGAAGCCGTCGCCATTGTGTGCTTCATCGTTTAGCACCAGCTTGGCGTTCGGCGAATAGTGTGACTCGAGCGAGCCACTCACGCGAATCTCAGACTGCTCGTTGCTCACCTGCAGCCCTGTGCTTTGCTCAATCATGTGCTCTGTGATTGCGCCGAGTCGCAGAATTCTTGGGCGCGCAGTTGTGCAGTCGATGATTGTCGATTCGATGCCGACCTCTGAAGCTCCGCCCTCGAGAATCAGATCTTGTTCGGCCAGATAACGCCCCAGTTCTTCTTCTACTGCCTGAGCGGTGGTGGGTGAAACCTTGCCGAAGCGGTTTGCGCTCGGGGCGGCGACCCCGAGGCCACCCAGCTGCTCGAACTCGCGAAGCAGCTCAAGGGCAACCGCATGGCTTGGCACCCTTACCCCGACTGTGTCTTGACCACCGGTAACAAAGTCCTTGGCTGCCTGCGAACGCTTGAGCACCAGAGTCATGGCTCCCGGCCAGAAATCGGCGGCCAGTTTTCGCGCGTAATCGGGCACCTCGAGAGCCCAGACATCCAGTTGCTTCGCATCGCTAACGTGAACGATCAGCGGGTGATTGGCGGGCCGACCCTTGGTCTCATAGATGCGCGCGACAGCGGCGGCATTGCTCGCGTCGGCGCCGAGACCATAAACAGTCTCGGTTGCAAAGGCAACGAGGTGCCCGGCCTTGAGCGCCTGCGCGGCCAAGCGAATCTCGGGTCTGGTCATCTCAAGCTCTCGTGTCTAGGGGTTACAAAAATCACAGCGCGATGGGTCAACAGATGTCTGGCCAAGCGTGCGCAATTCGCTGTGCTCGCAAGAAACGCATGCGTGCCTCTCGGAGTTTGCCACCGATAGAACCAGTTGGTCGCAGTCGCTACATGGCAAACCATACTCGTAGCCAACTTTGCCGAAGCCAATCTCGCCGCACGCTGCACACTTCGTTTTGATTCGCGTTGCAAGCAGCTCGGCACACTTGCTGATGTTGGCCTGACGCGATGGCGAGTGCATGGCGCGAAAATCATTTTCAACTCGCAGAAGTTTTGTGCCAGTCGAAAGGGCCTCAGCAATCTTCTGTTTGAAATCGTTTGCATCGTGCACACCCTTGTGCAGCACAATTTCAACATCACCAACGGCAACAATTATTGCCGCGTGAGCTGGCAAATCTAACTTTGCTACGACCGCTTCGAGATCTGTGTTCTCGTCAACCTCGTCGCTGTGCGCCTGAATCTCAGGCGATAAAAAAATTTCGGTGAGCACGAAGTCGTCGGTTCGTCGAACCAGCGCAAGAATTTCGTGATCCGAATTAATCCACGGATACGCCGGGTGCGCACCAATGGTCCCCTCGCTCGCGAGCCCGTAATCGCTGCCCAACAAATCGGCTGCCGTCCTGGCTTTTGCTATCGCAGTGTCACGAGGTGATTTCTCTCGCGCAATTTCGCCGCTAAATGTTCCGAACTGATCTGTGTCAATTTCAGCCAGTTCAACTGTCCAGCCGTCGAGAGCCTCTATCCATGGCGCAATTTGGCTCAGTTTGCCGTGTTTGGTGGCAAGGGCAATTGACTTAGGCATCGTGGTCTAAGTCTAAATTGGCAACAAAGCGTCAAAGCCGAGTGGCTACACTCATCGCATGGCCGACAAACATGACCCGCTAGAGCTCGAGTGGTATCAACTCGGTCTTTCGGGGCCGGCGAGACGCGCACTGGTTAGCGCAAAACTATATAAAGTGTCAGATTTGAGAAAGATCAGCCTCGACGAACTCATCGGGCTGCATGGAATGGGTAAGTCTTCGATTGCGCGCATCCGTGTGGTCATGGATGCGAAAAAGATAAAGTTCAGACCCTAGGGCTGAAGGCGCTGAACCGTCCACGGCGAAGGCGTGCCCTGCTGATCGATTGTTCGCACGAATTCAATTCGATCGTGCATGCGGTTTGACCGGCCTTTCCAGAATTCGATTCGCGTTGCAACGATTCGGTAGCCGCCCCAGTAGTCGGGCCTCGGCACATCTTGCCCATCAAACTTGGCGAGAGCTGCATCAAATTGTGCATCAAGTGCCGTGCGATTCTCGATTGGCTGCGACTGGTGGCTCGACCAGGCGGCAACTTGCGAGTCATGCGGGCGCGATGCGTGATAGTCGTCAGATTCGATAGATTCGACCTTCTCGGCGACGCCTTGAATCAGCACTTGCCGATACATCGAATACCAGCCAAACGCAGCGCTCACGCTTGGGTTCGCAGCAACGGCTTCACCCTTGCGAGATAGGTAATTGGTGGCAAAGAAGAATCCGCGCTCGTCGACTCCTTTTAACAGGACTGTGCGCGAACGCGACTGGTTGTGCTCGTCAACGGTGCCAAGCACGAAGGCGTTCGGCTCGTAGATCGCTGCGGCCTCGGCCTCGGCCAACCAGAGCTTGAACTGCTCAATCGGGTCGCCGACCAGGTGCGTCTCATCAAGCGACTGTTGCCCGTAGTCTTCGT
>B570J14230_10001252_pt1 | contig 10229 bp, 9 predicted proteins | sample LakMenepilimnion_3_FD_14230 | JGI IMG/M metagenome (IMG submission 14230) | reverse complement strand
GCCATGCAGGCGGCTGCTTGCCAAGCCTCTGACATTGATCTGATCATTGTGGCCACATCCACACCCGACATGGTGTTCCCCTCCACAGCCGCCTTGCTTCAAAGTAAATTAGGCATTGTGGGATGCCCCGCTTTTGATGTGCAAGCGGTTTGCAGCGGCTTCATTTATGCCCTGACGGTGGCAGACGCCATGATCAAAACCGGGACGGCCAAACGAGCCTTGGTGATCGGTGCAGAAGTCTTTAGCCGCATCCTTGATTTCAAAGACCGTACCACCTGCGTGTTGTTTGGTGATGGCGCTGGCGCCGTTGTGTTGGAGGCTTCTAGCACGCCAGGTATTTTGGCAACCGATATTCACGCCGATGGCAAATATTCAGAACTTTTGTGCGTTCCGGGACACGTTTCTGGAGGCGCCATTTTGGGTGATCCCGTTTTGAAAATGGATGGACAGGCCGTTTTTAAACTGGCTGTTGGCGTGCTTGAAGAAACAGCCCTTGCATCTTTGAGCAAAGCTGGTTTGAACGCCACTGACATTGATTGGCTGGTGCCCCACCAGGCCAATATTCGAATCATGCAAAGTACTGCGCGAAAACTCAAAATGCCAATGGAAAAAGTCATTGTCACAGTCGACCAACATGGCAACACTTCTGCTGCCTCCATTCCTTTGGCGCTTGATCACGGCGTGCGTTCTGGGCAAATTACCAAAGGTCAAACCATCATGCTCGAAGGTGTGGGGGGTGGATTTACTTGGGGCTCGGTCCTCTTAAAATATTGATTCACAGCGCTTTGAAATCATGAGTTCATTTGCTTTCGTTTTTCCAGGTCAAGGCTCCCAATCGGTGGGCATGTTGGACGCTTGGGGTGATCACCCAGCTGTTGTGGAAACTTTAAAAGAAGCTTCTGATGCCATGGGCGAGGACTTGGGAGCGCTCATTCATCACGGCCCCAAAGAGGCCTTGGGCTTAACGACTAATACGCAGCCAGTCATGTTGGTTTCTGCCATAGCCGCCTATCGAGCCTGGTTGGCAGAAGGCGGCGCTCAACCTGCCGTGGTTGCAGGCCATTCATTGGGTGAGTATTCAGCCCTTGTGGCCGCTGGTGTTTTGACATTGGCCCAAGCCGCGCCTCTGGTTCGATTCCGTGCTGCTGCCATGCAAGATGCTGTGGCTGTGGGAGTGGGTGCCATGGCTGCTATTTTGGGAATGGATGCTGCGAAAGTCATTGAAGGATGTGCGCAAGCAAAAGCCAGCTTCCCCTCTGACAGCGGTGAAGTCGTTGAGGCTGTGAATTTCAATGATCCTGCGCAAACGGTCATTGCGGGTAGCAAAGCTGCCGTTGAAAAAGCCTGTGAAGTTTTAAAAGCCATGGGCGCTAAGCGTGCTTTGAACTTGCCTGTGTCAGCGCCTTTTCATTCCAGCCTCATGAAGCCTGCAGCCGAAAAGCTGAAAGAAAAATTGGCAGCCACCCCATTTGCGGTGCCTCAAATTCAAGTCGTCAACAACATCGATGTTGCCGTTGAAACAAATGCCGATCGCATTCGCGATGCCCTTTATCGCCAAGCCTTTGGCCCTGTGCGTTGGGTTGAATGCGTCAAAGCCATCAAGGCCCAAGGGGTGACCATGGTTCTTGAATGTGGCCCTGGCAAAGTTTTGGCAGGCATGGTCAAGCGCATTGACACAGACATGACGGGCTTGCCTATTTTCGACCCTGCCTCATTGGCAGAAGCCAAGGGAGCGTTGGCATGACAATGACAGAATTCAAAGGCCAAGTTGCACTGGTCACGGGTGCTTCTAGGGGTATTGGCGCAGCCATTGCACTTGAATTGGCCAAACAAGGCTTGAAAGTGATTGGCACAGCCACCACGGACGAAGGTGCCGCTCGTATTTCTGACGCTCTGGCCGCCTACTCGGGCTGCCGTGGTGCCAATTTGAACGTCAATGACGCTGCTGCAGGCGAAGCACTGATTGATGAGATCGTCAAGTCACAAGGCGGTTTGCATGTTTTGGTGAACAACGCGGGCATTACCCGCGACACTTTGGCCATGCGCATGAAAGACGACGATTGGGATGCGGTTTTGGATACCAATTTGAAGGCTGTTTTTCGAATGAGCCGCGCTGTGATGCGGCCCATGATGAAGCAGCGCTATGGCCGAATTATCAGCATCACCAGCGTGGTAGGTGCTGCTGGCAACCCAGGACAAGCCAATTACGCCGCTGCCAAGGCCGGTGTGGCCGGCATGACCCGCGCTTTGGCCCGAGAGTTGGGAAGTCGCAACATCACCGTCAATTGTGTGGCGCCAGGCTTCATTGCCACAGACATGACGGCCGCTTTGCCAGAGGCACAGCACCAGGCCCTGATGGCTCAAATTCCATTGGGTAAACTGGGTTTACCAGAGGATATTGCCCACGCAGTGTCCTATTTGGCCAGTCCTTTGGCAGCTTACGTAACGGGTCAGGAATTGCATGTCAATGGCGGCATGCATATGACCTGATAAAATCTTCCTTTTTACAACCCTCAGAGGGAATCCATGAGCGATATCGAAGCACGTGTCAAAAAAATCATTGCTGAGCAACTTGGCGTTGAAGAGTCACAAGTCACACCCGAGAAAGCATTCGTTGCTGACCTGGGTGCAGACTCACTGGACACNGTAGAACTGGTGATGGCTTTAGAAGATGAATTTGGCATTGAAATTCCAGATGAAGACGCTGAGAAGATCACCACTGTTAAAGCAGCGATTGACTACGCCCAAAGCAAAAAGGCTTGATCTGAGATGACCCGTCGCCGCGTTGTTGTTACGGGCCTGGGATGTATCAGCCCCGTTGGAAACACGGTGGCAGAGGCATGGGCCAATCTCTTGGCAGGCCAGTCGGGCATTGGTCTGATCTCCAAATTTGACACCTCCGCTTTCGCCTGCAGAATTGCAGGCGAGGTGAAGGGTTTCAATTTGGAGCAGTACATCAGCGCCAAAGAGGCGCGCACGATGGATTCCTTTATTCATTACGGCATTGCCGCAGCCGCGCAAGCAGTCGTCGATGCTGGCTTGCCCACGGGTGAGGCCTTAGACGAAGAGTTGGCCACACGCATCGCTTGCGTGATTGGTTCTGGCATTGGCGGTTTGCCCATGATTGAGCAAACGCATGTCGAGTACACAGCGCGCGGCCCTCGACGCATTTCTCCATTCTTTGTGCCAGCTTCTATCATCAACATGATTGCGGGTCATGTGTCTATGCGTTTTGGTTTCAAGGGTCCTAATTTGGCCGTTGTGACCGCTTGCACCACGGGCCTTCACTGCATTGGCGAAGCCAGTCGCATGATCGAATATGGTGACGCCGACGTGGTGGTGGCAGGCGGCTCTGAAGCCACCATTTCGCCACTGGGCTTGGGTGGCTTTGCAGCCATGCGCGCCTTGTCTACACGCAACGACGACCCCGCAGCAGCATCTCGCCCTTGGGACAAAGACCGTGACGGTTTTGTTTTGGGTGAAGGCGCTGGTGTGATGGTGGTCGAGGAGTACGAGCACGCTAAAGCACGTGGCGCCAAAATTTATGCCGAAATTTGTGGCTATGGCATGAGCGCAGATGCGGGTCACATGACTGCGCCCAGCATGGACGGACCACGTCGAGCCATGGTGTCAGCCATGCGCAATGCTGGCATCAATGCCAATCAAGTGGGTTACTTAAACGCCCATGGCACTTCAACACCTCTGGGTGATTTGAATGAAACCAATGCCATCAAAGCGGCCTTGGGTGATCACGCCAAGAAAACTTTGATCAGCTCCACCAAGTCCATGACAGGGCACTTGTTGGGTGGCGCGGGTGGCATTGAGAGTATTTTCACGGTCTTGGCTTTGCACCATCAAAAAGTGCCGCCCACCATCAACTTGGACAACCAAGATCCAGAATGCGATTTGGATTACTGTGCCAACACCGCACGCGACGTCAACATTGAATACGCGTTGAAAAATAACTTCGGTTTCGGTGGCACCAACGGCAGTTTGGTTTTCCGTCGGATCTAATTACTTTGAATCAAAACGCACCATCGGTCGATTACCCGGTGGGGCGTTTTTTTTGGGTCACTTACTTGCCCATTGGCTTTGCGATGCTCTCTTTTCTAGCACTCAGCGCCAGTTTGTTTGCGGGCCTTTTTGAGGGCTGGCGAGCGGCTCTCTTGTTTGGCGTATGGGTGTTGCTGACGTTTTTTTCTGTCTACAGTTTGAAAAGTCGGTTGGCCCAAAGTTGGCTGTGCTGGGATGGACATGATTGGCAAGTTCAAACAGTGCTTTCACTGGCAAATCAGTCCTTTGCGTTGGCGCCAAGCCCAGCTCCAAGCACCCATTTGAATCGGGCCCTCATTGATCCTCCTTTGGATGACGGTTACGCAATCCGCGTCCATTTGGATTTTCAGCAATATCTGTTTGTCTCTTTGTTCAACTCAACATCCCGCACACAGTGGTTTTGGGTTGCAAAGCGGTCATTCCCTGAGCGTTGGCATGGATTTCGTTGCGCTGTATATTCGCAACCGGAATGAGTTTTCTGTGCAGAGATTAAATTGGAGTTTGGGTAGCTTATGAAACTGATGAGTTTTAAATCGACGGGTGTTCTGCAGGCCTTGTTTTTGTCTGCGGGGCTTCTCACATTTGTTCTTGTCCCCAGTCATGCACTTGCGCAGCAAACCATCGTCAAGGGCTTGCCTGACTTCACGGAATTGGTCGAACAAGTGGGCCCATCGGTGGTCAATATTCGCACGCTTGAAAAAGCCCGCAATCCAGCCAGCAGTGGCGGCGGCATGGACGAAGAAACCCAAGAATTGTTCCGTCGATTCTTTGGTATTCCAATGCCCAACACGCCCAATGCGCCCAGACAGGCGCCTCGCCAAGGCAGAACGCCAGCACCCGAAGAGTCGCAACCCAGGGGCGTCGGTTCAGGATTTATTTTGACTGCTGATGGCTTCATCATGACCAACGCCCATGTGGTTGACGGTGCCGATGAGGTTCTGGTGACCTTGCCAGACAAACGCGAATTCAAAGCCAGAATCATTGGCGCTGATAAACGCACTGATGTGGCCGTTGTCAAGATCCAAGCCACGGGACTTCCTGCAGTGAAAGTGGGTGATGTTTCGCGCTTAAAAGTGGGCGAGTGGGTGATGGCCATTGGGTCACCATTCGGACTTGATAACTCCGTCACGGCTGGCATTGTGAGCGCCAAGCAACGTGACACCGGTGACTACTTGCCTTTTATCCAAACAGATGTTGCCATTAACCCTGGAAATTCAGGAGGGCCCCTTATTAACATGAGAGGGGAGGTGGTTGGTATCAACAGTCAAATTTACTCTCGCTCTGGTGGATTCATGGGCATTTCCTTTGCCATTCCCATGGACGAGGCCATGCGCGTCAGTGAGCAATTGCGCGCCAATGGGCGTGTGACACGTGGACGCATTGGCGTTCAAATTGAGCAAGTGACCAAAGAGCTTGCTGAATCGATTGGTTTAGGCAAAGCGCAGGGCGCACTCATCAACCGGATTGAGCCTGGTGCGCCAGCCGACAAGGCTGGGTTGGAGCCTGGCGATGTGATCATCAAGATTGATGGCAAGCCCATTGAGAAGTCTTCCGACCTGCCTCGATTGGTCGGTAATACAAAGCCTGGAACAAAAAGTAACTTGACCATTTTCAGGCGCGGCGCAACCAAAGAGTTGAGCATTGTGATCGCGGAGTTGGAACCTGAGAAAGTGGCTAAAAAACCTGTTGAAGTTGAAGAAAAACCGAAGGCGGCTAATTCTGTGCAGGGATTGGGATTGGTGGTTGCCGATTTGACCGATCTTCAAAAAGCAGAACTGAAAATCAAAGGGGGCGTCAGAGTCGAAAGCTTGATGGAGCCTGCTATCAGAGCAGGATTGAGAGAAGGCGATGTGATTTTGGCGGTGGCCAACATCGAGGTCACCCAAGTCAAAGACTTTGCTGCGGCCTTGAGCAAATTGGACAAGACAAAACCAGTGAACGTCCTATTCCGGCGCGGAGAGTTAACTCGATTTGCGCTAGTTCGCCCAATTCCTTGATCTTGCGCTTGTCAAGAGTCCCTTTGGAACCACAGGGTTTGCCACGTTTTAAAAATATTTTTATGTTTGCAGTCACTAACTTTCTGGCAAGTTGATTTTCGAAAATGGTTAAAATTTGCTCTCTTGAACCAATATTCATGACAAAAAAAGCAGGGGTGGGTTCACAATGTGGGATCTCCCACATCAGTCCACCGGTGATCCACAGAACACCCACAAGTTATTCATTTTCAGTGACCCTTGTTTGTGTATAAGCTGTTGATAAGTTTTCTGTTGCAAGCTTGCAACGACCTGCAAAGTGCCGTTTTGGGGCTGTACGTGTCTGGCTTTTTGCCTACAATGAAGTCCCAACTATCGCAGTTGCCATTGATTGTTGGTTCAGGGCGCGTCCTCATTCGACGCGCCCTTTTTTCTTGTCTTTCTTTGAATCTCAAACACTTGTAGCTGGTCCTTGATGAATCACATCAGAAATTTCTCCATCATTGCGCACATCGATCATGGCAAATCGACACTCGCCGATCGGTTGATTCAACGTTGCGGTGGTTTGCAAGAGCGCGAAATGCAATCGCAAGTTCTAGACTCCATGGACATTGAAAAAGAGCGCGGCATTACCATCAAGGCGCAAACAGCTTCGCTGCAATACAAAGCCAAAGATGGGCAAATTTACAACCTCAATTTGATCGACACACCGGGGCACGTTGACTTCTCTTATGAAGTTTCACGCTCGTTGTCTGCTTGCGAGGGTGCCTTGTTGGTGGTCGATGCCAGCCAAGGTGTTGAAGCACAAACAGTTGCCAATTGCTATACCGCACTTGATTTAGGTGTCGAGGTGGTGCCCGTTCTCAATAAGATGGACTTGCCTCAAGCCGATCCCGAAAACGCCAAAGCCGAAGTCGAAGACGTCATTGGCATCGATGCCAGCGAAGCCATTCCTTGTTCGGCCAAAACAGGCATGGGCATTGATGAAATTTTGGAGGCCATTGTTGCCAAAATTCCGGCACCTAAAGGAAACCCCAACGCGCCCCTTCGCGCCATGATCGTTGACAGTTGGTTCGATACGTATGTTGGCGTTGTCATGTTGGTCCGTGTGGTCGATGGCCGATTGGGCAAAGGCGAACGTTTCAAAATGATGGCCACAGGGACTGTTTACAACGCAGATACCATGGGCGTATTTACGCCCGCCAATGAATCGCGCAACAGTCTTGAGGCCGGTGAGGTGGGCTATATCATTGCAGGCATCAAAGAGCTGCAAGCCGCCAAAGTGGGCGACACCATCACTTTGGAAAAGAAGCTCCCCAACAATTTAGGTCCTGCCGAGAAGGCATTGCCAGGTTTCAAGGAAATCCAGCCCCAAGTTTTCGCTGGTTTGTACCCCACTGAAGCCAACCAATACGACTCTCTGCGTGACGCACTTGAAAAACTGAAGCTCAACGATTCATCTTTGCATTACGAAGCTGAGGTTTCTCAAGCCCTTGGATTTGGCTTTCGCTGTGGCTTCTTGGGTTTGTTGCACATGGAAATTGTGCAGGAGCGCCTGGAGCGTGAGTTTGACCAAGATCTGATCACCACGGCACCCAGTGTGGTCTATCAAGTAGTCAAAGGCGATGGTGAGGTGGTGATGGTCGAGAACCCCGCCAAAATGCCCGACCAAGGCAAGATGCTAGAGATTCGCGAGCCCATTGTCACGGTGCATTTGTACATGCCCCAAGATTATGTGGGACCTGTCATGACACTGGCCAACGTAAAGCGGGGCGTCCAACTCAACATGTCCTATCACGGTCGACAGGTCATGCTCACTTATGAGATGCCTTTAGGCGAAATCGTTTTGGACTTTTTTGACAAATTGAAATCGGTCTCACGAGGCTATGCTTCAATGGATTACGAATTCAAAGAATACCGCGCCTCCGATGTGGTGAAAGTCGATATTTTGCTTAACGGCGAGAAGGTTGATGCACTGTCCATCATCGTCCACCGCACGCAGTCGGCCTATCGCGGCCGTGCTGTGGTGGCCAAAATGCGAGAAATTATCAGCCGTCAAATGTTCGATGTGGCCATACAGGCGGCCATTGGTGCCAACATCATTGCCCGTGAAACGGTCAAAGCCTTGCGTAAAAACGTGCTGGCCAAGTGCTATGGTGGTGATATCTCGCGCAAACGCAAATTGCTCGAGAAACAAAAAGCGGGTAAAAAACGCATGAAACAAATTGGCTCAGTTGAGGTGCCGCAAGAGGCATTCTTGGCTATTTTGCAGGTAGAAGATTGATGGAAGTCATAACGGGTTTTTTGCTGGCAGCCTTGCTAGGCTACGCAGGTGCTTGGTACAGCGGCATGATTGAAGGCAACTTTGCCTTGCTGATGCTCATGGCGGTCATCATTTCAGGTGTTTATTGGCTGGCTGAAAAGTTTTATTTTTGGCCGCAGCGACTTAAAGCAGTCGAACAACTTGACCAAGAAAAAGCCAAGCGTCAACAAGAATTGTCCAAAATGGGCATCGGCAGACAAGACACCGAAACGAGCGAAGCGCGCGATCGACTTCTCATGCAACCCTGGTGGTTGGACTGGACCGCCGGATTATTTCCCGTCATCTTGGTCGTTTTTGTGCTGCGCTCATTTTTATTTGAGCCCTTCAAAATTCCTTCTGGTTCCATGATTCCAACCCTGTGGATCGGTGACTTGATTTTGGTGAATAAATTTCACTACGGCGTTCGTTTGCCAGTGGTCAACCTCAAACTGACCCAGGGTACGCCCGTCGCGCGCGGTGATGTGATGGTTTTTCGTTACCCCCCGCGCCCCAGTGTCGATTACATCAAACGGGTGGTGGCTATTCCGGGTGACCAAGTGGCCTATTTGAACAAAAAACTCACGATCAATGGTCAGCCTGTGCCAACCGAGGCGTTGCCAGAGTTTTTTGATGAGTCGGTCATGCGCTACTTCAAACAATCGCAAGAAAAATTGGGCAACAAACCACATAATTTGATTGTCGATGACGAGCGGCCTGCCTTTATTCCGGGTGCTGACGATTTTCCTTACAGAGATCAGTGCAACTACACCATAGAGGGTGTCGTTTGTAAGGTGCCGCAAGGACACTACTTCATGATGGGCGACAATCGAGACAATTCTCTAGATTCGCGCTATTGGGGTTTTGTACCCGACGCCAACATCGTCGGCCGAGCGTTTTTTGTTTGGATGAACTTTGGAAATCTGGGACGCATTGGTGCTTTTAATTGAGCTCATCGTCTCTAACTTTTCAGCAAGCATTTAAATTGCCACATTTAAAATTCACTGACAGGCTATCCGTTTGAACGACGATCTCAGTCAATTGCAAATTCGCCTTCAGCACACCTTCAAAGATGCAAGTTTGCTGGAGCGTGCGTTGACGCATCGCAGTTACTCTGCTGATCACAATGAACGCCTCGAGTTTTTGGGCGATTCGGTTTTAAACCTAGCCGTTGCCCACTTACTCTTCGCCCAATTGAGCGAATTACCCGAGGGTGATTTGTCTCGCGTCAGAGCCAATTTGGTCAAGCAAGAAACCTTGCATCAATTGGCCCTTACGCTTCAAATTCCAGTTTGTCTTAAGTTGGGGGAGGGTGAGTTGAAATCGGGTGGACAGCGCCGACCCTCTATTTTGGCCGATACCTTGGAAGCCTTGCTAGGTGCTGTTTTTCTGGATGCAGGTTATGAAGTCGCAGAACAATTGGTGCACAGATTGTTTCAAAATGTTGAAATCAATCCGCAGATGCAGGCCGCTGCCAAAGACCCCAAAACAGAATTGCAAGAATGGCTACAAGGCCGAAAATTGCTACTGCCTCAGTATTCTGTGGTCGCCACATCGGGAGCAGCACACAGACAAATATTTGATGTCGCTTGCGACATTCCCGAACTCAGTCTCTCACAGCATGGTAGCGGCCCCTCGCGACGTGCTGGTGAGCAAGCCGCGGCAGCTGCCATGCTTGAAATTTTGAAAGTCAAGGCCCGCGGATGAACACAGAAACCAACCCCGCCCAACGTTGCGGTTTGGTCGCCATTGTTGGTAAGCCCAATGTGGGCAAATCGACATTGCTCAATGCGCTGGTGGGCCAAAAAATCAGTATCACATCGCGCAAAGCGCAAACCACACGTCACCGCATTACGGGCATTCGCACAGAGGGTGCTACCCAGTATGTGTTTGTGGACACACCA
>B570J14230_10001251_pt1 | contig 10234 bp, 14 predicted proteins | sample LakMenepilimnion_3_FD_14230 | JGI IMG/M metagenome (IMG submission 14230) | reverse complement strand
CTCTCAGCTTGTGAGTTAGTTTGGACTTCTTTTGACAAACCTGCAAAGATTTACAAAAAATCAAGTATGGATTTGGAACGTTTCCACCCTACTCAAAAACCAATAGGAATTTATGATTTTGTTTTTAAATATGCAAAATTAGAAGCTGGAGCAAAAGTTTTAGATACTCATTTAGGTTCGGGTTCAAGTCGAATTAGTGCCAATAAAGCAAAACTAAACTTTGTCGGTTGTGAAATTGACGAGGAATATTTTAACAAATCGTGCAAAAGATACGATGATTTCGTGTCGCAAGTGCGGTTGTTTTAGCATATCGCCTAACTCATAAATACACGCCATTTAACCATATATTAATTATCTAATATTATGCAAGTTACAGTATTATTTACAGTTAAATGGCAATTCAAAGAATATCCGCATTATAAAGTTTCAATTTGTAAAAAGATAATCAATTGTCAAACAGGAAAAATTATAAAATGCACTAAGAACGGAGGAAGCATAGGGTATTATATCAATTCTAAATTTTATAAGAAATCTGATATAAATAATTATATTGAAATAATACCTAAAAACATTTGTCCATTTTAATTATGAAAACACTAATATTAACGCTATTAATTAGCATCGGGAGCTTTGCTCAAACATATTTTTCGGTAGGTGTAGATTTGAAAAACGCTATTATAGGAAGCGAACCAACAAATAACAACCCCGCATTTGATGGGATATTTAGATTTGGAATGATTGGAAGCATACCAGGACATGACACAAAAATAGAGTGTTCGGTAGGTTATGAATCATTTAAAAGGATTAGATTTGACAGATACATTGTAGCTGTTGGCGTTAATCTATTTCCATTTAAAAAAGTTGTAATAGTTCCAAGTTGGGAGGGTTCAATAATAGGGCGTTGGGGTTCAGAATGGCAGGATATAAGTTCTCATTTAGCCTTGTTAGGAGGTAGTTTAGGTATTCGTTATGAGATTACCGATAATATAAATATAGAGTTCTTAAACGCTGTTTTGGATAGGGTAGATTTAAACACAAAACACGGGGGCTCAAACATTATAATAAGCAATTCAATAACATTAATTTATAAATTATGAATCAAACAAAATTACATTCAATAATTGAATCTATTACTCAAACATTGATAGGATTATTGACGTCAATACTCATTCAGGTTATATTATATCCTTTATTAAATATTCCAGTAACCTTTAAACAAAATCTAATCATTACAGGTGTATTTTTTGCTGTATCGATTGTAAGAGGATATATTATAAGAAGATTATTTAATAAACAAAAGAATTAATATGAAATATACAAAAGAAAAATCAAAAGAATTTGAATCATACCTAAAAGAAAAAGGGTATCTTAGATATGTTCAAAATTATAAAAATGAAGACTATCTTTATTGGAAAAGTTTTGATAAAGGAGGTTATTCGGTAGGGTTTGCTTTTTATGATTTTTCAAAATATCCGCAATTTAAAGAAAAATATCCGATTAGTATATCTTTAGAATTTATGTTAGTTAATCCTGATATTGATAGATTAGACATATCCATTTCAGATGATAGAATTTCAGTTGAAGAGTTTGAAAAATTTTGTAGTAAATTTTATGATTTTTATAATCTTGGAATCTTAAAATAAGCAACTATTCCCATAACTACGACTAAGGACACCCCGATCCACATTATAGAATAATCGCTTTTTTCAGATTTCTTTTCACGAACAACCGTAATAGTTTTGGTAATATTACGGTTTTTCCATTTCTCTACAATCCTATCTTTGTTATTTGTGATAATTACATTATGATACGTTTTCCCTTCAATTTGCATCGGTTTAAGCGCGTCAAATGGTTTATAAGTAAAAGTGTTTCCTAAAACTATTTTTGAGCCTTTTTGATAGGTATTATTAATTGAAATACTATCTTGTTTATTTGTTTCAATTTTTCGAGTTCCACAACCTGTTACAAGTAAAACGAAAGTTACTATTGCAATTGCTAGTAATACGCTTATTATCAATTCTTTCATATCGGTTTTATCTCGAAGTGCATCCAATCGTAATTCTTTTCAACACCTAAAGATAAAAACCCATTACTATAAAAAGCATCAATCATTGGCTTGTATTCAGGACGTGCAAATCTTGCAGTCGCTTTTGTTTCATGAAGTTTGTTTCTTTCCGGATCTAAATCTATTGCAATGCCCCAACTATGACGTGAATAGTCTGAACCGCCACGCATAGCACGAAAATTAAAACAACCTCCAAATAAATCTATTCCTAATTCTTGTATTTTTTCTAATCCATAAATATCTAAAATATCTTTAAATACTCCAACAAAATTAGAAGCTACTAACTTATGACACCGCATTTTTTTAACGGTTGTTTTTTTATCCCACGCCAAACGCATAGGATAGGGTAAATCAATTGTTGTTAAATAACTCCCTTGTTGATTTGGTTTTCCAAAATCCTTAATCGCTTGTGCAGTTGTTATCATTATTTACTTTTTTGAATTGAATAATCTTGATTTTCTTTTGTTGCAAAAAAATGTTGTTGAACTATTGCCGTTACAAATATTCCTAATAAAACCCACCCTGCTGTTTTAATCAATTCATTTACTATTGTTTTATCCTCCAAACATCTTACACGTTCAGGGATGTTTTTGTTTTGCTCTCGGAATATAGAAGATGTCAATTTCAAGTCAGAGATAATCAATTCCAGGTTATCAATTGAATCATTGAATTTTTTGTCATGACGGATAAGTGTTTCCATATCTTTTTTAAGGTCATTTACGTCAAAACGTAGTTTTTCGATTTCACTCATTTTGCATTGTTTGTTCAAAAATACAAAAATATTCCTACCAAATTAATGATAGGAATAATTTTTTTAATCTTCTTTTTTTCCATCACTTGCAACCATCAATCCCAACGATATTGCAATGGTTGTAACTGCTCCTGCAATATCGGTTGTAATCCAACCCATATAAGTAGCAATTGTGATTGCAGAAGCTAAAACTCCCGCAAAAGTTGTTTTCCAATTCTTCATTTTTATTTTAGTTTTAATTAATAATTCAATTTAAAAGCGACTTCGCTCTCTCCAGCCAGCATCTAATAAATATGCAGTCGCTTATATTACAATTGCATCCGCCTGTATAAACATTTCGTCTAACTGCTCATTAGTCATTCCTAACACCTGTTGTAGCATGAGCACCGTTTGACTAGATCTCTCTACTGTCGTTCCAAACTGCCAAATGTATTTCGCTCCTGTCTTAGCAGGTTCGGGTAATTGTTCCATAGCTGTTTCTATCTGAGTTTCTAATTGTGATAGTTTCAATACAGTCCTAATTCTCCATAGTTGCACCTCTTGGGGTACTTCAAAATCAGGCATATTTAAGTACTGATATTTTTCTGGTATTTCATCATCTGATATCTCAAATAGATTTAGATATTTTGTAATTGAAATATGGTTCTCTAATGGCTCTTGAGCTATAACTATTCCGTAGTACTCTTGGCCAACTGTGTTAATTTGTCTTATGTGTCTCATTTTATATATAGTATTGTACGTGTATCCATCCGTTATTGTATGAAGAAGAACCTCTACCAACAAAAAATTCGTAACCTGTAAGTGCTAAATTTATTCTTATACCTGATGTGCCATTAGCAGGAGTAAATGCAGGCACTAACTTTCCAAAACCTAAACTTCCTGGTCCAAAAGTTATTATATCTCCAGCTGCATTATAAATAGATGGGTGTTGTGGTGTTTGTGGTATATCAGGTAAATTAGCAAATGGTATTGCAATACCTGAGCAACTACCAGTAGTTGTAAAATTTAGATTTATCCTAACAGTTACCAATTTTCCAATTTGAGACCATCTATAAGAATGTGTTTGCGTTCCTCCTGGCAACGTTCCTCCTGTTGCTGAAAATCCAGTTCCTGATAAAGACTGTTCTGCTACATCTTTATAAACTTGCTCAGTTGGTACTGCACTTGAAGCAGTATTATTAGCTAATATTGTATAAGCAGATTGCGAAGGTGTTGAACCAGTTACAGTCAAATTGCCACTACCCAAAACACTACTACCATTAATAGTTTTGATATTTGTGCCTGAAACTAAAATAGCTTGATAAAGAGCATCGGCTTTAGGTTTTAAATAATTTGTCCAAACATTTAGCCAACTTGTTTTTTTAGCTTTAGAACTGTCCGCACTATCGTCTGATACAACTTCGTCTGCATCTACTAACGTATTTTTAGCGGTCAATCCATTGATAAACGTTCCGAAAATAGTTTCAGTTAAAGTCGCTTGTTTTGCGTTCAATTGAGTTTGAATAGCACTTGTAACACCTTTTACATAAGATATTTCTGTTTGATTTGGATGTGTTCCTGTGTATAGTACTTCTAATTTACCATCGGCAGTTATTCCTGGTATTGTAGGAACAGAATCATAAGGAACTGATAATTTTATATTCGTTCCAAAAGTCTTAACTCCTGTAATAGTTTCATTTCCTGCTAAATGCATTACCGAACTATCGAGAGTTTCTATTTTATCCCTAACCGCATTTTTAGAAGGTGCAATAGTTGTAACACCATTCCATGTACCCTCATCATAAGCGGTATCTGAAACCTTACCGTCTGCAATAGCTTGAACTTGACCTGCCGTTTGGAAACCGCTAATCAAAGCATCAATAGCAGTCTTAGTATAGCCAATAACCCACGCTAAGCCACTTCTAACATAAGCATTGGCATTGTTTGGAGCATCTGAAATTCCTCCCCCACCTCCCGTTTGTTCAACCCATTCGGTATCATAGTTAGTGCCTGTTTTCTTGGCCAATACTTGCCCTGTCGTTCCACCGCTAGGCACTCCGAAACCTCGTTCACCCAATGGCGCAACCGTGATAATTCGTCTAATTACGTCTTGCGTTGTAGTTAGATTTACATTTTTTACTATTTGTGTAGCGGTTATTCTCATCTTGAAATATCTTGAATGATTTTAAAATAATCTGGGTCAAACGATTCAACAACGCCACTAGGGTATGTTATTTGCACATCAAATACATACGTCATAGCAGAAACATTAATTATTCTAGGCATCAAAATAAACTCCCCATTTTCAGGCGTTGGAATAGTTATAGTATCGTCATCAGTCTTAAACTCAAATATAACTGAACCGTTTGGATTGGTTCTAAATTGCGCTATAATTTCACATCCCGATAAATCTCTAGGCTCATAAACGTCACTGTCTATTTCCGTTTCATCTTCTATTTTGAACTTGAACCCATCCCAAGTATCGCCTTTTATGTGGTCCGCTATTAAATTTGCCATTTTATTATTTTATTAAGGTTTTAAAATCCAATCAAAAGCAACCGCACCTGTTAATCCTGTTACAAACACAACGTCAAAAGTCGTTGTTGTTTTGTTGTTTATGTAAAACATAACGGCTGATAATACGTTTGAAGGTGTTGCAGTTACTTTATATAAAGCATCCGCTTGGGTTGTTCCTATTGTTACTGTAAAAGTTGTTGTGGCTGTTCCTGTTGCTGAAAATGAACCTGCAATTGTTGTTGTTGGAACATCCATTTCCTTCCACTGTCCATCTTCTGCTACTATCATTTTAGTAGCCGTTGTAGAAGTTGGTAATGTTCCCTTGAACATCAATCCTATTTCATTAGCTATTAATGGGTCTGATGTTCTACCAAATTGATAGTTGTTGAATGATAATTTACTTTGAAGTAAACCTGTTATTTCCGTTAAATAATATTGTGATGAACCATTATCAAAAGTTAAATTTGATTGATTAGAACCATTATCAAAAGTTAAATTATATTGACCTGAAGTATTATCAAAAGTTAAATTATATTGATATGAACCATTATCAAAAGTTAAAATATGTTGACCTGAAGTATTATAAAAAGTTAAATTTGATTGATTAGAACCATTATCAAAAGTTAAATTATATTGACCTGAAGTATTATCAAAAGTTAAATTATATTGATATGAACCATTATCAAAAGTTAAATTATATTGACCTGAAGTATTATAAAAAGTTAAACTTGATTGATATGAATTATTATCAAAAGTTAAATTATATTGATATGAATTATTATCAAAAGTTAAATATTGTTGATATGAAGCATTATCAAAAGTTATATTCTGTTGACCTGAATGATCAAAAGTTAAATATTGTTGATATGAAGCATTATCAAAAGTTAAATATTGTTGATATGAATTATTATCAAAAGTTAAATATTGTTGATATGAAGCATTATCAAAAGTTAAAATATCTTGACCTGAATGATCAAAAGTTAAATATTGTTGATATGAAGCATTATCAAAAGTTATATTCTGTTGATAAGAACCATTATTAAAAGTTAAATATATTTGAAATGAACCTCTAAAATTAATATTTTCATTGTAAGAATTATTTATTATTTGATTCCCTATTCCTTTTGAAACAGCATAATCAAAAATATTTCCCCACATAAAAGCCTTAATTGGATTTATACCGATATTCCAATTAATCTCGTCATAATTAGTACTTACGATATTACTATTTAGTTCATTTCTATAAACAATATTATCATTAACATAATCATATTTAATCAAATCATAAGCTACATTATAGTCAGTATCATTGAATGCAATAACACTCCATTCAGCATCTAAAGTAAATAAATCAGTTGAAGCCCCAACATTTCCAGCTACGTTCTCCCAAGTCTTACCTCCCCAATGAACTTTATCACCAATAGAGTAAGTCCCTGCGCTTGTCCAAACTTCAAAGCCTGATACAGCCTGATTATATTTAGGATTGAAAAACTTACCATAACCATCTGTCGCTAAAATGTTATCATTGATAGCTTGTAAATAGATTGTACTACCTCCATATAAGGCAGTATCAACTCCTGTTATTTCATATACAGTTAAAGGCACTAAATCATTGCCTGATATTAATGTGTCTATTTCTGCTTTTGTTTTGGTTACTATGGTTGCACTTGCACTTATTATTTCTTCCCATCCTGCATCTTTTCTACCGTAAACAAGCCCGTCAATAGGTGCTTCATCGGTAATAAAATTTACTATATTAATATTTTTTCTAATAACTTCAAAATACCAACCGTTTATTTTAATTGTTCCTCCCCCGTCTGAAACCACATAAATCTCAGCAGGGAAATCTCTCGTGTCTTCGTTGGCTATATCAAATGAAACTTCCGCATTTGAATGAACTAATCCGCTTGTTTTCTTTTGAGAATCCATAAGGTCAAGTGTCCATTCATTACCGCTACCAATAGCCATATTTGCATAAAAACGATATGTTTGATTTGCCGTTCCTGTTGTTAAATTAGTGTCAATTCTTAAATGTACCAAATCCCCAACTGATAAAGCAGATAAATCAATTTGATTGTTTGTTTCGTCCCAAACAACACTAACTCCATAAGGAGCATTGGAAACGTTTGTTTGCGTTCCTTCTGCATCGTTCAATAATTTTAAAGGAACGTTTGCAACAACCGTTAAAGGAGTTGTTTGACTTGCTAAATCGGCATAATGAAACGACCCGACTGTATTTAAAAATTGATGTAAAGCATTGAAAACAGCATCTTCACTAGGTGCAAAATTAGTAACTCCTGAATTAATTGTTTGCGAAATTCCAATCTCCACAGGGTCTACATCAATCGGTATTTGAACAGCTATTTCCCAATGGTCAGAAAGCGACATTATAACGTTCAATTCCTCTGAACAAACTAAATCATCAAAACCGTTAATATTTAAAAAAGTACCTTTTCCACATAAAAAGAAACTTGGATTTTCTGGCACTTCTGGCAATTGTTGACCGTCAACAACTGCTAAAGGATAATAACCAACCGCCTCCGAAGTCCCTAAAACAGAAGCAATAAAATCACTTAATGATTGAATTGTTCCTTTTTTTAAAACCCCTGAAACTTCGTGCGGTATATTATCGGTTAAACTAAAAGGAGCTGAAGCTAATTGTTCAACTCTTATAGTACTAATTGCATTTGGATCTATCATAATTTCATTATTTTTAAAACACAAATATAAGGTTGCATATTGTTATGTGGTTGACCACTGCCGGCTGTAGTTGTACTTGTTTGAGTTGGAGATTGCACTGTATTAGTTCCTTGAATTTTGTTACCAATAGAGCCCGAGCCTATATTTTGAACATCAAACTTATGATTATGAATTGGCATTTCATCTTCTATTAAAGTATGAGTAACAGCTCCATCTGTATTACCTATAGAATAAGTTTGTAAAGCATCCATATCACAAGCAACCTCAACCAATCCCGTAAATGGAACGGTGCCATTATTACCGTTGCATATTGCAAACCCATCACATAATAATCTGCCTAATCCAGTTGCATCAAAATTAGTGTCAATATATTCCTGGTCAACGTATAAAGTTTTAACCTCATATTGCAAAGTACCAACGTTTAAACTTAATAAATCAACTAAATCTTGAACAGTACATTTAAAAAGTTCGTCAGTCAATTCATGCGCTATTATACTAGACAAAGTAGGCGTTGCAGGTGTTAATTCACCCGTTCTAATTGTAGTTATTTCTGCTGGATTAATAGCCATTATTTTGTTTTTATAATTAAATTATCATCTGGATTCGTGGTCAAAATAACATTAGGGTCTCCATTGTTTAAAACAGTTTCTCCTAAAGTTGTAGTCTTTGGCATACCAAAACCAACCATTGAACCGCTAAAACTTAAAAATTCATCTACGTTTGAAGTTTCAGAAAGTTCATTAATATAGCATTTTCCGTAATCTACAATAGGGAACACAATTCCTTGTATTTTCCAATCCAAAAGAATTTTATTTCTTTTTAATATCTTTAAACGGTCATAACTAGCTTCATTAAAATCTCCTCCATCGACTGTTGAATTTACTTGCAATCCATTAAAACCAATAGAATAAGATTGATTTACAGGTCTTGAAGTTGACCAACCGTCATTATCCCTTGTTGTTGTTGGTAACATTTCAGCACTTTCAGACAAGGTATTGCCAATTAAACAACCTACAGGAAGCCAAGAACCTTGCACTTTTACATATAAAATCCTATCTTCTCCGTTTGTAAATTCCATATTTCAAAGATATAAATTATTTTTAATTAATCTAAATAAAAATTACCCCTTTATAGTTGGCTTAATCGTGTTATTTCCATAATCATAAGTAATTAAATAATCAATATCACCTAACTCATCATTATAAAACTGTGTCAATTTAGCGTTAATTTTCTTAGTTCTAAAATCATAAGTATATTCAGTAAACATAAATAAGCCTAAAATGTTATTTATACTGATTATAGATAAGTATGGGAGTTGTCCTAAAATAGAGCCTGAAAATATTTTAATAGGATTTCTTTTAATACGTAAATCATCTTCAGCCGATATTCTTAAAAGTGGGTATTGTTCAAATTTATCTTTTCTTTTCCATAAATCAGTCAATGTTATTTTATCTGATTTATAGATTGACCCGATTAATGAATTACTTCCATCACCATTGTAAACCGTTTGATTTTCTTTTGTAATTGAACTCGGAGGGTTTTTTCTTGATACGGTATGAAATTCACCTACTTTTGAGGACTTATTAATGGGAACTAAATTTATACTATTGATTTCGCATACATTTGCCCATTCTGAACTAACCCCTCTTTCCGGCACATATATTTCAATATAAATCAATCCGTCAATTGGTAAATCTTGACTAATTACTTCAATAGTATTTGTAATAGTTTCGTTATTATAAGATATGAAACTGTAAGATATATAAACTGGAGTTGTTCCCCACTCTCCATTTGAATTCATATAATAATTTTCTAACCTAACCCTAAATCCAAAAATAGCAACCCCATTGGCTTTTATTGTTGCTCTAAAAGTAAATTTATAATCTGCTGTTACCAATATAGAGCCTGACGTTGCTAATAAATATTTAGTTACTGGGTTTGTGTTTGGAATTATTTTAAGTCCACTAAGACTTAATGGATCATTTATTAAAGATGAAAAATTAGGACCATAAATTGTCCAATCGGGATAAATTAAACTTGAATTATGATTTAATTTTCCATTTTTTAAAATCCCGTCTAATATACCGTATTCATAATTCAATCTATAAGCGCTAATTGCTCCTTTGACTTCAATTTGCTGATTTGCTTCGCAATGATGGGGGTAAAAACCATCAATTTGAGAGCCTAAAACATAATTTAAGTTTTTGACAAAAGTAGTGTTA
>B570J14230_10001249_pt1 | contig 10244 bp, 9 predicted proteins | sample LakMenepilimnion_3_FD_14230 | JGI IMG/M metagenome (IMG submission 14230) | reverse complement strand
CACCTTTTGTGCCATCACCTGTTTTAATTTTTACTGCTCGCTCTTTGATTTTTTCAATCAATTTATCTGCAATTGGTTCAACAGCCACAATCGCTGAAATTGCCATACATCTTTCACCAGCAGAACCAAAACCGGCATTAATGGCTGCATCTGCGGCTAACTCTAAATCAGCATCAGGTAAAACGATCATATGATTTTTTGCTCCACCTAATGCTTGAACACGCTTACCTGATTTAGTGCCATTTTCATAAACATATTTAGCAATTGGAGTTGACCCTACAAAAGAAATTGATTTAATTTTCGGATGAATAAGCAATGCATCCACTGCAACTTTATCGCCATGTAAAACATTGAATACACCATCGGGTAGACCTGCATCTTTTAAAAGCTGTGCGATCAACATAATTGCACTTGGGTCTTTTTCTGATGGTTTAACGATTACCGTGTTACCGCAAGCAATTGCAATTGGGAAAAACCACATTGGCACCATGGCTGGAAAATTAAATGGGGAGATTATGGCAACTGGTCCAAGTGGTTGGCGAATTGAGTAAACATCAACCCCAGTGGAAACCTCTTCTGAGAATCCACCTTTTAATAGATGTGGAATGCCGCAAGCAAATTCAACAACCTCTAAGCCACGAGTGACTTCGCCTTGAGCATCACTTAAAACTTTTCCGTGTTCTGCTGTAATTAATTCAGCGATTTTTTCTTTGTTTTTATTTACTAACTCTCGAAATGCAAATAAAACTTGAGTCCGCTTTGTTAGTGAGGAGTGGCGCCAATCCTGAAACGCTTTTTCAGCAGTATCAACTGCCTTATCAACAGTTGCAGTATCTGCAAAAGCTACAGATCCTGAAACTTTTCCAGTTGCAGGGTTAAAAATTTCTCCTGATCTATCTGATTTTTCAGGATAGACCGACCCATTGATCCAATGTGAAATGGAATTCATGGAAGTAACAATACTTCAGGTTTAATCTCACTTCTACCTGCTACCAAAATTTGAGCATAGGTGATTAGATAGGCCTATAACTTTAGAAGCAATAGGAGCAATGTTGAGTACCCCAGAAATAAATCCAGAAAAGGCAGCAAAAGTATTTGCAGATGATCGAGCAAATGTATTTCATTCTTGGTCTGCCCAAGCACAGATTTCTCCTATGCCAATTGCTGGCGCTAGTGGTTCATATTTTTGGGACTTTAATGGCAAAAAGTATTTAGATTTTTCTTGCCAGTTGGTTTTTACAAATATTGGCCATCAGCACCCTAAAGTGATTGACGCAATTAAAAAGCAGGCTGATGTTTTAACAACTATTGCGCCCCAACATGCAAACGAAGCACGAAATGAAGCGGCAAAGAGCATTTTAAGTTTAGTCGAGGATAAATTCAAGAAGATATTCTTTACCAATGCTGGTGCAGATGGAGTAGAGAATGCAATCCGTATGGCAAGGCTTCACACCAATAAACATAAAGTGTTGTCCACCTACCGTTCCTATCATGGCAATACTGGCTCTGCGATAAATGCAACAGGGGATCCAAGAAGATTTCCAAATGAGTTTGGGTATGGACATGTTCACTTCTGGGGACCATATCTATATAGATCTGCNTTTTGGGCAACAAGTGAAGAACAAGAATGTCAGCGAGCNCTCGAGCATTTAGANCAAACNATTATTTTTGAAGGNCCTAAAACAATTGCAGCAATATTGATTGAAAGTGTTCCAGGAACTGCCGGCGTATTGGTACCACCAAAAGGTTACTTAGATGGCATTAGAGCGNTGTGCGATAAGTATGAAATTTTATGGATTGCAGATGAAGTAATGTCTGGTTTTGGAAGGTGCGGTAAATGGTTTGGCTATCAGCACTCAAAATCTGTACCTGATTTAATCGTATTCGCAAAAGGTGTGACTTCAGGTTATGTACCACTAGGTGGAGTAGTAATTTCTGATGCGGTTGCTAAAAGCTTTGATGAGCGAGTATTTCCTGGCGGGTTGACATATTCTGGCCATCCACTTGCCTGTGCAACTGCGGTAGCAACAATCGAGGCTATGAAGAGTGAAAAGATGGTTGAGAATGCTGCAAGTATCGGCGAGAAAATTCTTGGGCCTGGATTAAGAGAGTTATCCAAAAAACATAATGTAATTGGTGATATCCGAGGAGTAGGAGTGTTTTGGGGAATTGATATGGTTTCAGACCAAATTACCCGTGAACCTCTTGCCCCGTATGGTGCGACTAGTCCAAAAATGAATGAAATAGTTGCAACATGCAAAAAAAATGGCTTAATGCCGTTTAATAACTTTAATCGCATTCACTTGGTTCCACCATGCAACATTTCTGAAAGCGATGCAAAAAGCGGGCTGGAAATTTTCTCTAAATCACTGACCGAGGTTGGATATTAAAATAGGTTTATGGGTATTTTAGTATTTGGCAGTTTAAATATAGATATTGTTACCTATCTTGAACGGATGCCATTACCGGGAGAGACAGTAATGGGAGATAAGTTCGAAACCTTCCCTGGCGGCAAAGGTCTAAATCAGGCAGTAGCCGCTGCAAGAGCTGGTGGCGAAGTAACCATGGTTGGCGTATTAGGAAATGACGCTAACTCAGAGATATTAAGAAAAGTTATGGTTACGGAAAATATAAACAGTGAGCATGTTAGGCAAATCGAAGGGGTATGCGGAACTGCTGTAATAGAGGTAGACCACAGTGGGCAGAATCGAATTATCGTTATCTCGGGGGCAAATTCAGATTTAAAGGCGAATGATGTAACTGAAAATATATATAAAAAAGTTAATTCAAGGCCAATTCTGCTTTCACAGCTTGAAAGTCCAGTTTCAGAGGTAGAGAAAGTTTTTAAAGTAGCAAAAGAGTTTGGCTTTTATACTTTATTGAATCCAGCACCAGCCAAGAGAATCACAGATAGTTTTTTGAAAGATATTGACTTAATTATTCCAAATCAATTTGAGGCTGAGTTTTATACACAAATTAGAGTTATCGACTTTGATTCTGCAGTTTTGGCTGGTAAGAAACTGATCCAAATGGGGGTTAGTTCTGTGTTAGTCACGATGGGCGAAGACGGTGCCGTATTTGTAAGCCAAGATTTAGTAAAAATGTATAAAGCTTTTAAGGTAAAAAGTGTGGATACAACTGCAGCAGGTGATGCATTTTGTGGAGCACTGGCAGTTGGTTTAAGTGAAGGACTTGACTTAGATACTTCGATCCGCTTCGCTTCTGCTGCTGGTGCACTTTCTGTTCAATTAAAGGGAGCCACCGTCTCACTGCCAAAGCGAGAACTGATATTGAGTTTGATTAGTTCAGAAAAGGACTACTAATGCTGACAAGTGGAATTATTAATGGCCAATTAGCCTCAGTGCTAGCTCGGTTTCGTCATGTTAATACCTTAGCGATAGTTGATGGACCTTTTCCTAGCTATCCAGGGGTTGAGTTAGTTGACCTTGCACTAATAAAAGGCTTTCCAACTGTTCCAAATGTATTAGATGCAATTTTGCCATTACTAGATTTGAGCGGCCTATATTTAGCAAATGAGTTCTCTGAAAAAGTAGATGCACCAACAGTAGCAAAATATAAAAAACATTTTGAGAATATTCCAATTAACTTAATTCCGCACGAGGAGTTTAAAATTAAGGTAGGACAGGCACTTGCAATTATTCATACAGGCGATGCAGTCCCCTATAGCAGTGTAATTTTGAAGTCAGGGTAATAACCCATGGTAAATATCGGAATTATTGGTACAGGCGTAATGGGTGCCGGTCATGCAAAATTTATAAAGGAACATGTTACCGGGGCGCAAGTTATTGGGCTGTCGGATGTTGATTTAAAAAAAGCAGAGGTATTGTCCAAAGATTTAGGAACAGTTCTTTTCACAACTTCTAATCCTGAAGAATTAATGAATGATCCAAGAGTAGATGCCGTAATAATTGCCTCGCCAGATCCACTACATGTATCTCACTTAAGACTTGCTATCGCTTCTAAAAAACAAATTCTATGCGAAAAGCCAATTGCAACTACATTAGAAGATGCCAGACTGATTGCAACAGAAATTCGAACTTATGAGTCTGCGGTAGGTAAAAAAATGATTAATTTTGGGTTTATGCGTCGATTTGACCCATGTTACCAAGAGCTTCGTCGCTTAATTTCAACTGGAGATTTTGGTGCCCCTACTTTTTTTCGAACAGTTACAAGAAATGTTTCTTCAACAGGTGCTACCTCCACTGGATTGTTTACAAATATTGCAATTCACGACTTTGATATATATAGATGGTTATTTAAAGATGAGTGGGAATCGATCCAAAGTTTTTATCCGAAAAGATCTTCAATGTCACCTGCGGGCCTAGATGATCCGCTTGTAATAATTGGCAAGCTCAAAAGTGGCGTAATGATGGTTGGAGATATTGTTGCTTTTAATAATTACGGATTTGATTGTCGCGTTGAAGTAATCTGCGAAAAAGGCTCGATTCAAATTGGAACACATGGTGATGTTTTCACGCAATTTAATGGATTGGGTGGATCGGCCAAAGGCGGCAAAATGGCTGAGAATTGGATGGCAAGGTTTGAGGCCTCATATATTGAAGAGTTAAAGGCGTGGATTGGTGAGCTCTCTTCTGGAGTGGTAAACCCGGATTTAGCCACTGTTGAGGACGCTCTAATTGCAAATGAGATATGCGCAATGGGTTTAGCCTCGATTGATTCCTGAGAATTTACGCCTATATTCATAACGAATCGATATAAATTTTTAGATCTACTTCTCACTTACTAAATACTCCTATAGGGTCTGCTGACGTAAAGTTTTAGCCAGAGCGCAGGCTTGGCGCAAGCTTTATAAAACAAATCCTAGGAGGATATTTTGAAACTAAACCGTTCAATTAAGGTTGCATTTGTTGCAGTTGCTGCGTCATCACTTGTGATCGCAGGAACAACTACAAGTACAGCAGCTAAGAAACTAAGCAGCATTCGTATTGCTGCTGTTGTTAAGGGATTGGATAACCCATTCTTTATCGGCATCAAAGAAGGTATCGAAGAAACTGCACTTAAGTATGGAGTATATGCAAATGTACAAGCTGCTCCTGGCTTAAATGATGACACTGGACAAGCAAATAAGCTTGATGCATTAGCTGGTCAAAATTATGACTGCTACATCGTAATTCCAATTTCATCTAACAACTTGTCTCAAGCTATTGGTAAGATCACCAAGAAGAAGAAGACAGTTATTAATATTGACTCACCAGTAGATGCAGCTTCACTAAAAGCAGCTCGTGGAAAGATCACATCATTTGCAGGAACCGATAACTTTGCCGCTGGAAAAGCAGGCGGAGCAAAGATGGTTGCCGCAATTGGTGCTGGTAAGAAAATTGGTCTAATAGCAGGTCTTGCTGGAAACGTAACTAGCAATGCACGTGTTGATGGATTCAAGGCTGGCGCAGTCGGAGCTACATTTGTTGGCCCAGTTAATGCTGATTGGGATACAACTAAGGCTCTAGATGCTGCCAATGCAATGATTGCTGCTAACAGAGATATTGCTGGCTTCTTTGCAGCAAATGATCAAATGGCACAAGGTGTTGGTAGAGCTATTAAAGCTGCTGGTTTAAAGATCCCTGTATACGGAGTTGACGGCATCGCTGATGCTTTAAACGAAGTAAAGGCTGGATCAATCACAGCAACTATCTCTCAATATCCATATGTAATGGGTCAAATGGGCGTTGAAGCTTGCATCATTGCCGCGCAAGGTGGCAAGGTTCCTAAGGAGACGATCACTCCTTACTACATTATCGATGACAGCAATATCACTGCAGCTCTTACAAACAAGAGCTCACGTGGATTTTTCCCTAATCAGACTCCTCCAGGGAAATACAACAACCCTTACACAAAGTTAATTAAAAAGAACTAGGTTTGTGTAAAGTAATTAAGTGAAAAAAACACGGAACAAATCAACAGCACCCGCATTAGCGGGTGCTGTTGAACCTAATTTATTTAATCGAGCGCGCTCGAAAGCCAAAGACCCATTTTTCTGGTCTGATTGGCTTGTAGTCGTTGCATTTGTACTTGTGGTTGCATTTTTTGGATTTATTGCACCTGAAGAATTTTTATCATTATGGAATTTAAATAACATTCTAGTTGCTGCATCTATTCCAGCAATTATTGCTGTTGGTCAGACATTTACCGTACTTACTGCTGGAATTGATTTATCAGTTAGCTCAACTATGACATTTGGAGCTGTGGTCTTTGGATTAGCATTTACAAACAGTTGGCCTATTTGGCAATGTATTTTGGCGGGAACTGTTGCTGGAACCTTAGTTGGCTTATTAAATGGTTTGATAATTGCGAAACGAAAAATTAATGACTTTATTGTGACATTAGGAATGCTAAGTGTTGCAGCAGGTGCTGCGCTGGTATTAAGTGATGGAAAGCCTCGGCAAATTATTAGTGAGCCGCTAGCAACTTTAGCTATTGGAGACAAAGCTAATATTCCGTATTTAATGATGGTCGCATTTGCTATTGTTTTGGTTGCACACTTTGTCTTATTTCACACAAGATTTGGAACTCACGTATTTGCTGTAGGTGGAGATCCAGAATCAGCCCGAGCAATGGGTATATCTGTGGTTAAAATCAAAGTTGCGGTATACGTAATATCTGGAGCCTTAGCTGGATTTGCTGCCACATTAGCAATCTCCCGAATTGGTTCTGCCGAACCTGCTGCTAATACCTCAATCTTATTAAATAGCGTTGCAGCAGTTGTTTTAGGTGGAGTTAGTTTGTTTGGTGGCAGAGGTACTATTTTTGGACCATTCGTTGCAGCTTTATTACTGCAATCATTATCTAATGGTCTAACGGTAATTGGAGTGGCTGCTTACTATCAGTATTTATCAATTGGTTTGGTGGTAATTATTTCTGCAGCTTTAGTAAGGACTGATAAATGAGTACTAAAGAGTTTGCAATTGAATGCGTAAATGTCAAGAAGTCTTTTGGCAGTGTTGAGGCCTTAAAAGGAGTATCTATTCATGCAAAACCTGGTGAAGTTACCGCAATCATTGGCGATAATGGAGCTGGAAAATCAACATTAATTAAATGTATTTCTGGAGTTTATCAGTCAGATGAAGGCGCCATTAAAATCAATGGCGAAGAGGTAAACTTTGATAATCCAGAAGAATCAAGAGAATCTGGAATAGAAACTGTTTATCAAACCCTTAGCCTTATTGAGGACCTGAGTATTTGGCAAAATCTATTTCTAAATCGAGAGATTACAAAAGGTTTTGGCCCATTTAAAGTTCTGAATAAATCCAAAATGAAAGAGGAAGCGACCAAGATGTTGAAAAATCTTGATGTCTATATCCCCTCAATTAAGTCCAGAACTCGTCGGCTTTCGGGAGGTCAAAGGCAAGCAGTTGCAATTTGTAGAGCAGCCGGTTGGGGCTCAAGTGTTGTAATTATGGATGAACCAACAGCAGCACTTGGTGTTAGAGAAACTGCGAAAGTAGAAGATTTGATAAAGAGAATGAAGTCACAGGGCTTAGCAATTCTTTTAATTAGCCACAATTTTGATCAAGTTTTGCGACTTTCAGATCAAATTTGGGTAATGCGCCAAGGTGATGTCATGGCAGGATTACGTGCAAAAGAGACTTCTGGTGATGAATTAGTCGCTCTCATAACTGGTGCCAAGTCTGGAGTTAAATAATGAGCAGTATTCCGAATTTATTAGGTGTGCATGCACTTGTTTGGGTTGGTGGTTGGTCTAAGGATCAATGCCTGGAAGCGATTAAAAATACAGCAGAGGCTGGATATGGGCTGATAGAAATTCCAGCGCTTGATCCAAAGTCAATTGATGTAGAACACACAAAGGCAACCTTGAAAGAATTTGGATTAAAGGGAGCTTGCTCACTCGGCCTTTCATTTGATGCAGATATAAATAATGAAGATATTGAAATTGCTAAAAAAGGTGAAGCAAGATTGATGGAAGCTTTGAATGTGGTTGAAAATTTAGGTGGTGATTACTTGGGTGGCGTAATATTTAGTGCACTTGGTAAGTATAAATTCCCACCAACCAAAAAAGCACGAGACAATGCAGTAGCAGCCCTTAAGCGGTTAGCGATTGCTGCCCAATCTAAAGGAATAACCTTAGGGCTTGAACCAGTCAATAGATATGAATCAAATTTATTAAATACAGGAAGTCAAGCTCTAGAAATGATTAAGGATATTGATGAGTCAAATGTTTTGGTTCACTTGGATATTTATCATATGAATATTGAAGAACAAGACTTGGTTTCACCAGTGATTGAAGCTGGTAACAAATTAGGTTATGTACATATTGGTGCAAGTCATAGAGGGCCCTTAGGAACAGGAAATATTGATTTTGATTCATTTTTTGGAGCACTTGCTAAAATTGGTTATAAAGGCACAATTACCTTTGAATCGTTTTCATCAACCGTAGTTGCCCCAGATCTTTCTAGCACACTTGGAATTTGGCGAAATTTATGGACTGACAATAAAGCCATGGCTAAATCAGCCCGTGAGTATATTGAGAATAAAATACAACTAGCTCATAAAAGTTAATATTCTTAATGCCAGTAATACTTAATAGTGTTGATCAAGCCGTAGCTAGAATTAAAGAGAAAAGTCTTAAAAATTCAGGCAGGTTCATTATTGGAATAGTGGGAAAACCTGGTGCAGGTAAATCAACACTTACTTCGTATTTAATTGAAAACTTGCCCAAAAATTCAATTTCGCTTGTACCAATGGATGGGTATCACTTAAGTAATATTCAATTACAACGACTTGGTTTATCAGATCGTAAGGGTGCATTTAACACCTTTGATGCGAATGGATATGTAAATCTACTAAAAAGAATCAACTCTGATTTTGACAAAGATATTTATTTTCCTATTTTTCATAGAGAAATAGAGGAGTCCTACGCTGCTGATGGGATCGTTCCTGCAGAAACAAAAATTATTTTAACCGAAGGTAATTACCTGCTATTAAATCAAGGAGGTTGGGAGGCGGTAGCTCAAGAACTAGATGAGGTATGGTATTTAAAAATAGATGACAAGTTACGCCTGGAACGCTTAGTTAAAAGACATGAGATGTACGGAAAAGATTCTGAAGCAGCACTTGCTTGGGCGACAGGAACTGATGAACATAATGCAAAATTGGTTGAGTTAACTGCCGATAAAGCCGATGTGATAATTGAGATTTAGTTATTTACGCGTAGGTCATTTAAAATCTGAATATGCATCGGAAAATTACCCAGTAATCCTGATTTGTTTTAATTAATCTTAAACATTGCTATCTTTCTAGTATGAAAATCAGCCCTAACGAAAAGATAATTGAGATTGGGTATAAGGGGTTCCCGCTTGATTCATATGGAAAGTCAGTAGCAGATTTTCTATCCAACAAACCAAATATATTTAACTCAGGATTTCAATTTCCACTCATGCTTCTCAAGCAAGATGCATTAACTCACAATATAGATAAAATGTCGCGATTTTGTAAGTCTGTCGGTGCTGAGCTAGCTCCTCATGTAAAAACGACAATGGCACCACAAATTGCACAACTGCAAATTGATGCAGGAGCATTTGCAGTCACTGTTGCAAGTTTATGGCAAGCTGAAATCTTTAGAGAATTTGATTTTAAAAGAATAATTATTGCAAATGAAGTATTAGATCAATATGCAATAAAAAANATTGCTGAATTAAACAAATCAAAAAAAGTCGAGATTATTTTTTATGTTGATTCTTTGGAAGGATTAGAAATCATCAAGAGTTTCACGCCTTCTGATGGAATTCAAAATTTATTTATCGAGATCGGAACAATAAATGGTCGAGGCGGCGTAAGAAATCTGGAACTAGTCAAAGAGATTGCAATGAGTATTCACTCTGATCCTCGATTAAACCTGCGCGGAGTAACCGGCTTTGAAGGAGCAGTACCAAATATTAGTAGGACTAAAGATGGTGAGAACTTAGTTGCTGAATTCTGTAGACGGATAGTTAATGCCGCACAACTTTCTTTTGAGTATAAGTCAGATTACAAATTCATTATTAGTGCAGGTGGGAGTGCTTATTTTGACATTGTTGCTGCAGAGTTAAACAAATTTAATCAGGATAAAATCTTACTGTTACGAAGTGGCGGATATGTAACACACGATAACAAGTATTACGAGGATATATACCCATTCAAATCATCCTCAGATGGCTTCATACCAGCAATAGAGATTTGGGCACAGGTTATTAGCAAGCCAGAGGATG
>B570J14230_10001245_pt1 | contig 10275 bp, 9 predicted proteins | sample LakMenepilimnion_3_FD_14230 | JGI IMG/M metagenome (IMG submission 14230) | reverse complement strand
TCTAGCCGCTAACCTAGCCGCTTTTACTTGAGCTTCCTCCTCTCGTGATTTAGCAGCTTCAGCTTGTAATTTAGCAGCTTCAGCTTGTAATTTAGCAGCTTCAGCTTGTAATTTAGCAGCTTCAGCTTGTGATTTAGCAACTTCAGCTTGTGATTTAGCAACTTCAGCTTGTGATTTAGCAGCCTCCTCTGGTAACAAGACTAGATTACCAGCAACATCATAAAACCGCGCCCAAATTGCAGTTTCCCTGTCTATAGTTCCTTCCCAAGTTCCCAACCATAAACCCAAACGTCTACACCATAGCCAACCGTTTTCATTTGCTGTCAACGGCTGATACTGTTGTTCATGATCTAAATGCCATCCTTGTAAAGAATTGACATCAAATGGGTCATAGACAAAATAATCTGAGGTATGGAAAGTCTGTTCATACAGGTCTTTTTTAATCCCCTTATCTATTCCTGCTGTAGACCGTGACATTAATTCTACAATCACATCAGGATAGCGACCATTTTCTTCCCAAACTACCCAACCTTGTCGAGGATTGCTACCATCAACATTAAGAACAGCAAAGAAATCAGGTCCGCGAAAATCACGATTGCGAATTTGATTACTGCTGTAATAAATAAACATATTGCCCCCAGTAAAATAATCATTGCGGTCAGACCAAAGCTGCTGCAATGAACGAATGAGGACATTCATAGCAATACGGTGACGATTTGATTCCAAGGGTTCACCATCATCAAATATTAAGTCAGCAGGTGGGTTATGGGCTTCCCAGTCCGCAACGGCTAGATTGTTGTCGGTAGTCATGAGTAATTATCACCTTTTTCATCAAGCCCTAAACTTCTATAATAAAAATTTCTGACGAATAATAACATCTTCCTCATCAAAGTTCAACAAAAACCCAGAACTAACGTGGTTGACGTTCTAGATTAGCTTCAATTGTACTGTCTAAAAAATGACCAGAAAGAACACCCGTTATTAAGTAATATTGATCATCATTAAGTCGATGTAGGGTTTCAAAACCACTACGTCGTTGAAGACTGCGAACATCGGCGGAGTTATCCCCCAAAACCCAATAACGCTGTACAATTGTATCTGGACTAATCCAGCCTTCCCCTTCTATCTGTCCTAAGGAATTATGCTGGAGCAAAAAAGTATACTGGCGTTCTCCCTTATGCAGTCGTCCCCTATACTGGAGTGAGATATCTGGGCGCTCGCCATTAGGAAAAACTATTTTTGTGGCCATGGAGAACCAATTGTCCCGATTCCAAATAACCAATGTTAAACCCTTTAAGGTAATTGGTGGACTATTACGCTCTAACCAATTACCTTGTATTACCCAACGTCCGGGTTCTAATAAAAAAGTATGACCCACTTGCTAATTTCCTTGTTGTAAGCCAGCACGTTAATGCTCTCGGTGTATTTAGCCCCTGTTTTTTTGGTTCTCTAAAACCACCTAATTGAGTTTCTTGGTGTCTTCTAAAACTAAAACTTTATAAATACATATTATCATAATCTTAGCAAATTTAGGTAAAAACTCGAAAATATCGCCCTAACTTAGCCATAAGTACCGTAAATTTCCCCTAACAGCACCTCTTGAGATGCACCTGTAACAGCAGGTAAGTTACCAGGTATGGACAGGTTGCGCCAATATGCTAAAACTGCAAAGGCGATGGCTTCTTTAAATACAGCACTCAAGCCAGTTTCATCTGTGGTTAATACTGGTACTTTCCCCAATAATAACTCTAGACGATCTCTTAAGTAAGTATTGCGACTACCACCACCACATAATATCACCTGATCTGGTCTTTTTGGTAAAAAAGTATCATAACTATGAACAATGGAGGCGGCCGTCAGTTCTGTTATGGTTGCTAAAAAATCTGCAGTATTAAGTTCGTAGACCTCACTATCTTGTAAACATTGGTGTAAATAAGCAACACCAAATAATTCACGTCCGGTAGATTTAGGCGGTGCTAAGTGGAAATATTCGTGACTGAGCCATTGTTCTACCAAGGGGTAACATGGTGTACCACTGGCCGCCCAATTACCATTTTCATCATAGCTTTTAGCCCCATTGGTAAAGTGTTCTACCGCTAAATCCAATAGGCTATTACCTGGACCTGTATCCCAACCTCGAATTTGCGACAGCCAATCATCACTCTGGGCTGGGAGATAAGTAACATTACCAATACCGCCAATATTTTGAATACACCGTTTTTTCTGTGTATGACTGAGTAAATAGGCATCTACTTTACAAACAAGGGGTGCACCATGACCATGAGCCATTATATCTCCTGTTCGGAAGTTACTGATGGTAGTAATACGGGTTAGATGGGCTATTAATGCGCCCCGTCCTAGTTGGAGGCTATAACCTAGGTTTCCTAATCCCTGATATGGACGATGGTAAACTGTTTGACCATGAGAACCGATGAGGGTAGCTGCTTGATGACCATTTTGTATAAGTTGAGCCGCTTTAGCAAAAGCATGGGCTATAGCATCATCTATGGCGGCTAGGTCTGCTATGGATACAGCAGCACCAGTTCCAATCTCTAAAATTTGTTCTCTGAGTTGTGGGGGGTAGGGATATGTTTCCCCAGCGATTAATTCTACTTTCAAATCCGAATCTTTGCCAGCAATTTCTACTAAAGCGGCATCTATCCCATCTACAGATGTACCACTCATTAAACCAATTACGCGAGTTGGTTGCATTGACTGAAGTACTTTTATAATTTTGCTGTTTTATTGTAATTGATTCTATTACCCATGTCAAAAAAATTTGGGAGGTCGACAAAGACTAATTTGGCTGACGATTAATATCTTGCAAATCCAGAGCATAATTTAAGCGTAAAAGATTTATTCCTGGTTCACCAAAAATCCCTAAAAATCTCCCATCAATATATCTACTAATTAGTGGAATAATATCATCTTCCTTAATACCTCTTGCCCGGGCTACTCTTTCTATCTGTTGTCGTGCTGCTTTCAAAGAGATATGGGGATCTAAACCAGAACCAGATGTATAAAGCAAATCAGCCACAGGTTGTTTGTTGTCGTTCTCAATTTCTTCTACTTGCTTGAGAATGCGTTCTTTGAGTTCTGGATTAGTAGGAGCAAGATTACTACCTCCAGATATACCAGTCGGTTGAGCTTTTTTGCTTTGACTATAGTTAACAGCACTCGGACGACCATGAAAATAACTATCGGATGTAAATTCTTGACCAATCAAAGTTGAGCCAATAGGTCGACCTTTGATATTTAACATGATGCTACCATTGGCTGCATTTGGGAAAATTGACTGTCCTACTAACAAGATAAAAACAGGATATATAATTGCTGTTAATATCCACATTATCAAAGTAATTCTAATGGCTTTGAAGGCTTCTCGGATAATAGACATAATTAGAGGTGGTGATTTTTCTTTTAATTTGTGAATTACTAAAATCGTTCTGGCTGAAAAATGACTATTAATAAGTATATTACTAACATTAAAGTAGTAAAACCTAAAACAGCAAATGCCCAAGTAGAAATTCTATCTAAGGTAATGGAAGTATTAGCATAAACTACGGGAACAATCAACAAATTCAAGGACATCACTATAAAAATAGTGATAGGTAATTGGTATTTAAACCTGGAGAACCGAATCAATGGTATTATTTTCATAAATCAAAAATAAGAGGCAAAAGACAAAAGCCAAGAGTCAAGAAGTTTTCAGTTATTTTACATTTTTATATACAGCAGTTTCCGCACTGACGAGGTACAAAATTGAATTATGAAACTCTTGTGGTGCGGGCATCTTGCCCGCTAGATATGTACCCCATAATACCGGGAAGTGCTGTAATTGTTTATGCTAAACCCACAAATGTCACCATCATATCTATTAATTTAATCGCTATAAATGGAGCAATTACCCCACCTAAGCCATAAATTAAAATATTTCGTTGCAAAAGTTGATTAGCGGTCAAAGGTCGAAATTGAATACCCTTTAATGCTAGAGGAATTAACGCCGGAATAATTAAAGCATTATAAATCAATGCCGACAAAATAGCAGAATTGACACTACTTAACTTCATCACATTTAAGCTTTCTAGATTCGCAGATGTGAAAAGTACGGGAATAATTGCAAAATACTTAGCAATATCATTAGCAATAGAAAACGTTGTTAATGCCCCACGAGTGATTAACAATTGCTTGCCTATGCCAACAATATCAATTAATTTGGTAGGATCAGAATCTAAATCCACCATATTAGCCGCTTCCTTAGCTGCTTGCGTTCCTGTATTCATCGCCACACCTACATTAGCCTGTGCTAAAGCAGGAGCATCATTCGTCCCGTCCCCAGTCATAGCGACAATTTTTCCCCTCGGCCTGTTCCCGTTGAATCACACTAATTTTATCTTCTGGTGTGGCCTCGGCGATAAATTCATCTACCCCAGCTTCCTGGGCAATCACAGAAGCAGTAATCCGGTTATCTCCCGTGAGCATGATTGTCCGTACTCCCATGTGTCGCAGTTGATCAAATCGTTCGCGGATACCCGGTTTCACAATATCTTTAAGATGGATAACACCGTAAATTTCGTTATCCAGACATACAGCCAAAGGTGTACCACCTTGACGGGAAACCTGTTCATAAGCAATATCTAATTCTGGACTATCCTTTCCATGGCGAGAAAGAACAAAGCCTTTAATTGCCCCTACTGCACCTTTCCGCAGTTCCCTCCCACCGGGTAAATTAGTACCACTCATCCGAGTTTTTGCTGAAAATTCTATCCCCTGTGCCTGTTTACGGTCTAAATCAAAGTTTGCACCTAACTTTTCTGCGAGTCTAACAATAGATTTACCCTCTGGAGTATCGTCAAAGATACTAGCCGCCAAAGCTACATTAGCAATTTCTATGATTGAGTGGCCATTAATAGGGATAAACTCCTCTGCTAAACGGTTGCCAAGAGTGATTGTCCCGGTTTTGTCAAGAACTAGGGTATTGATATCTCCACAGGCTTCTACTGCCCTGCCAGAGGTGGCAATGACGTTAAATTGAGCAACCCTATCCATACCCGCAATGCCGATGGTACTTAGTAATCCGCCGATAGTTGTGGGAATAAGTGCTACCAATAGAGCAATGAGAACGGGGACACTAACAGGACTATTGGCATAATAAGCAAAGGCGGGAAGGGTTGCCACCACGAATAAAAATACTAAGCTCAGAACCGCTAATAATACTGTTAAAGCAATTTCATTAGGTGTTTTACTGCGTTCTGCCCCTTCTACCAAGGCAATCATCCGGTCAATAAAGCCTTTACCTGGTTCAGACGTGACGCGAATAATCAGTTCATCGGAGATAATGCGTGTACCACCAGTCACAGAACTGGCAACATCTGACCCAAATTCTTTGAGAACTGGAGCAGATTCGCCAGTAATCGCTGATTCATCTACAGACGCAACACCCATAATCACTTCACCATCTGCAGGAATAATATCACCTGAAACTACGTATATAGTATCTCCTTGTTTCAAGCTGCCAGAAGGAACTTCTGTAATTGTGCCATCAACGGTGATAGTTTTGGCGGTGGTGGCTGACTGGGTGGAACGTAAAGTATCAGCTTGGGCTTTCCCTCTTCCCTCGGCTACGGCTTCCGCAAAGTTGCTAAATAGAACTGTGAACAACAAAATCCCTGTTAACAAGCCATTAAATAAATAGGGGTTTTTTTGGTTTATCGGTCCAAATAATTGGGGATAAATCGTTACACAAAAGGTGATAACTGTTCCTATCCATACCAAAAACATCACCGGATTTTTGATAGCATATCGAGGATGCAATTTCATGAAAGCATCATTAATCGCCCGAATATAAAGTCCTTTGTTCGTTACCCGCTGTTTTCTTGGTTTTTTGCGGCGATAACGCGGACGGGAGGCTTTGGAATGAGAATTAGTTCCGTTTGAGTTCATATATAAGTAATTTCAGTAGGGACGCAGGGTCTGCGCCTAAGTGTTAGAAAAAGTCTCTATTAACTACCAGTACCCAGTTTAAAACCTTCGGCGATTGGACCTAATGCTAAAACTGGGAAAAATGTCAGGATTCCTAAAATAAGGGTGATACCAGCGGTAATACCCGTAAATAGTAGAGAATCTGTTCTCAAAGTCCCCCGGCTTTCTGGGGTCGCTTGTTTTTTGGACATACTATCAGCTAAAAGCAGTAGGGCAATAATTGGTATATAGCGTCCTGCAAAAATACTCACAGTTGTACTTATGTTCCACCATAACGTATCGTCTTTTAATCCCTCTAGGCCAGAACCATTATTAGCGGCCGCTGAGGCGTATTCATAAACTACTTGGGAAATACCATGAAAACCTGGGTTACTAATTCCTGCCAAGGATATAGGATATGCTAAAGCGATGGCACTGGGAATTAAAATCATCATTGGGTGAATTAATAGCACTACACTAGCAAGAACAATTTCTCGTTTTTCAATTTTGCGCCCAAAAATTTCCGGGGTGCGCCCTACCATTAAACCAGTCAGAAAAACCGTAAGAATCAGGTAAATGAAAAGATAAGCAGTCCCTATTCCCTGTCCACCCCAAATTATTTGTAAAAATAGGTTGAATAAGGTCGAGAAAGTGCCATTAGGCATTAGAGAATCGTGCATTCCGTTAACAGCACCGCACATGGTGGCGGTAGTTGTAATTGCCCATAATGCTGTTTGTGACCAATTAAATCTGACTTCTTTACCTTCTAAATTTGGTAATTCTAATTTCAAAGCGTTGTTAATTAGCGGATTTCCTTGTAATTCTCCTGTGGCTGTAACGCCAATGAGAACGACAAAGATGATAAATACCATCCAATATAATAACCAGGCTTGTTTGAGGTTATTGGCAAATATTCCATAGGTGTAAATTAAGGATGTGGGAATGGCCAGCATGGCGATGATTTCTATTAGGTTGGAAGCACCATTGGGATTCTCAAAAGGATGTGCAGAATTAGCTGCAAAAAATCCGCCGCCATTTTCCCCTAACATTTTAATCATCTCCCAGGAGGCTACGGGACCTCTAGCTATATACTGGATTCTCCCTTCTAAGGTCTCTATTTCTAGGGTTCTGTCTAATGTTTGGGGCACACCTGAGATAATTAGGGCGATCGCTCCAATAATGGATAAAGGTAGTAATATCCTAGTGATAGCCTGGGTAAAATCAACATAAAAATTTCCCAGTTTTCTCCCGGTCAACCCCCGGATAAAGGCAATTCCCACTACTAAACCACTGGCCGCTGAAGTAAACATCAAAAAGCCTAAAGCCGATGTTTGACTAAAATAACTGAAGGTATTTTCTGTCGCGTAATGTTGTTGGTCTGTATTGGTCAGGAAGGAAATTGTGGTATGTAGTAATAAATCCCATCTCATTCTCCCCAGTCCATTGGGATTCCCAGGCAGAAGTTTCTGATCATAGAGCAGGGCATAAACTACACCACCCATGACTGCGTTAGTAAATAGTAAAGCGCGAATATACTGCCAACCCGTCATATCATTTTTTTTGCCCGCACCCCCTAAAATATAAATTATTGTCTCTATTGGCTTCATCACAGAATCTAGGATTGTTCTTTCTCCTAAGAAAACCCTGGCTATGTATTTTCCTAGTATGGGCGTAATTAATACGACAATACACAGCGTTAAAGCAATTTGTAAAAAACCTTGTCCCATGTAGTTTGTACTCTATTTAACCTAAGTTTTAACTAGTTAATACTCAACAATAATACCTAAATTACTAGTAAATTGAGATCAATATTTGGTGATTAGATGATTTTTATCCCACCTTAATTCATCTATCAGATATTTTTTATCTGATTCTATTTAAATATTCTAGACAATATATTTTTTAATTTATTTAACTGTACATCGGATTATAGCTTAATATTCCCTAAAAATATGCTTTTAATCATAGTTAAGTTTACGTAGGTACATATCATCATCTGGTGATTTGTATATTTTTAGATATAACTTTAGTAAGAGTAAATATATATCTATGATTGTACTGATATCAGTACAAATTTGCTAAATATTCTTTGTAGTTTATACATTTTAGCTATGATTCAGATCATCAAACAATATCAGGACTTACCCAAAATATTCCTTAAACCCTTATTTCTGGTGAATATTTGACTCTGGCAATATTTATAAATCTAATATAATTACCATAGAATTTATTGATTAACTACAAATTTCAATTTTCTATGACCTCACTAAATCACCTATCAGTTATACTAGTAATAATTCAATAAATTTTCTCTAAATAGTATATTATGTCCCTGATTAATTATCCTACTATTTTCTCATTTTTCTCCGGTTCAGGCTTCCTCGATTTAGGTTTTGAAACCACAGGTTATAACATCGCTTACGTTAACGAAATTTTCCCCCCATTCATGTCCGCATATCGCTATTCACGGGAAAAACTCAACCTCCCCCAACCTGAATATGGATATCATGAAGGAGAAGCCGCAGACGTAAGTAAATTAATAGCAGAAACACCAGGACAACAATTAAATGAATTAGTCAAATATTCCCGCAAATCAAATCATATAATAGGCTTTATTGGTGGTCCACCCTGTCCAGATTTTTCTGTTGGTGGTAAAAATAAAGGACATTTAGGGGATAATGGTAAACTTTCATCTGCTTATATTGAATTAATTTGTCAAAATTTACCCGATTTCTTTTTATTTGAAAATGTCAAAGGTTTATGGAGAACTACAAAACACCGCCTATTTTTTGAAGAACTAAAAATCAAATTACAAAAATCAGGTTATATTTTAACAGAAAGGTTAATTAACGCTATTGAGTACGGTGTACCCCAAGATAGAGAGAGAATTATTTTAATAGGCTTTAAAGATAATTTTCTCAAAGACATAAAAATCAAAGATGATTTTACCTTTCCTTGGGAAAAACATATTTTATATCCTCAAAATCAAGTATTTGCTTATCCTTGGAATCAATGTGAACAATTTCAAGAAGATTCTTTAATTCCTTGTCCTGAAAATATTCCTCAACAACTTACTGTAGAATATTGGTTTAGAAAAAATCACGTTCTTAACCACCCCAATGCTAAACATTATTTTCAACCCAGAGCAGGTAAAATTAAATTTGCTACTATTAAAGAGGGAGATGATTCTAAAAAATCATTTAAACGTTTACANAGGTGGCGTTATTCTCCCACAGCTTGCTATGGTAATAATGAAGTCCATTTACATCCTTACAAAATTAGGCGTATTTCTGTAGCAGAAGCTTTAGCAATTCAATCTTTACCCGCAGATTTTTCACTTCCAGAAAATATGTCACTTACGAATATGTTTAAAACTGTTGGCAATGGTGTACCATACTTAGCAGCAAAGTCATTAGCACAAACTATTCTTGACTTTTTAAACACTGGTTTGCCAAAATAGTCGCACGCTCTATACTACTACTTTCTGACTTCTCCTAATCTGTGGTTTAATATATAAGAAATACTTTAATTTTCATCAAGTTTAATAAACTCTACACCAAAATAAAACCGATGGCACTAGACTATCCAAACATTGATATTGCACCATTTATTGACCACTCTCTGCTACTACCAATTGCTACCCCAGAACAGATAATTCAATGGTGCGATGAAGCATATAGATATAACTTTGCTTCCGTTTGTGTAAATCCCTGCTATGTCAAGCAAGCAGCGGAACTACTGTATAAAAAAAATCCTCAAATTTGTACAGTTATTGGCTTTCCCAATGGTGCAAATACCTCAGCCGTGAAGTTATATGAAGCTAAAGAAGCAGTAGATAATGGCGCTACTGAGTTAGACGTAGTCATTAACTTAGGGTGGTTAAAAGCCGGTAAAACAGACGAAGTTCACCAAGAAATTGCCACAATTTGCGAAGAAGCCGGACAGCCTGTTAAGGTAGTTTTAGAAACCAGTCTTCTGACTGATACTGAAAAACAAATAGCGGCTGAATTGGCTATGGATGCCGGTGCAGCATTTTTAAAAACCAGTACAGGTTGGAATGGAGGGGCAACTGTAGCAGATGTTAAACTTTTAAAAGAGATAGCAAAAGATCGGGTAGGAATTAAAGCGTCAGGAGGTATTCGTACATACAATGAAGCTTTAGAGTTAATTATGGCTGGTGCGACTCGATTAGGCACATCCCGTGGTGTAGATTTACTTCGTCAACGTAATCATGTAGAGAAGGAAAAAAGTGAGTAGTTATTTGTCAGTTGTTCTTTGTTAGTTGTCCTTTGTTTTTCCTTTACCACTGACCAC
>B570J14230_10001242_pt1 | contig 10286 bp, 11 predicted proteins | sample LakMenepilimnion_3_FD_14230 | JGI IMG/M metagenome (IMG submission 14230) | reverse complement strand
ATTAAATAAGGAAGATCTTTTTCCTAAACAACCTAAATTAACAATATGGCAAAGGCTAAGAATCGCGATTTTGGGACAGTAGAAAAACTTGCACTACTTGCAGATTCTATGCAGAAACTGTTCAAAGGTAAGTCCATGATTGTTTTCGAGTTGAAAGAACCCGAATATAGGAGTGTCATGGAGAATTTCAAAGACATCGATCAGAGTCATAAAAAATTCACAATAGATATATCAGGAACTGATTTTATCTTTATTTTGGACGAAGATGACGAGGATGAGTCGTAAACTTTCTATAAAGAATCTTCTTATCGAATCCTTTAGATTCTAAGAATTGGAACAAATACTTTCGTTGAGGGGAGGATGTGTCAGTAACAAAGAGACAGTCTCCCCTTTTATTTTTAAAGAATAGAGAAGAAATCTCAGCAATGAACCTTTCTGCTTCATTCTCTGACTTCAAGGAGAATAGTCTTACCTCATCATCATTTTGAATTATGATCTTGTTATTGAGGACTGACATCACTTTAACACCTACTTTAGGAAGATATCTGTTTAAAAAGAAATCTACCGTAATCTTTTTGTTTCTTTCAATATCGAATATTGTCTCAGGGTATCTGTACGGAGATATTTTGATAATGTTATAGTCTGGATTTTCCAGTTTTACTTTAATGTTTCTACCAAATTCATCGGTCATATATGTTGGAAGAAGTCTTTGAGAGTTTTTTTCAAGTACGGCCACTTCATAGTTAGACTCAACCGTATTTTCTACTTCACGAGGGAATACAACCTTTTCGTTTTCAGAAATTAAATTATTAAAAAAGTTCATTGCTGGTTTACCATTCTGATACTTCTTTATTATCTTTTTTCTTACTTTATTCTTAAACAATACAATTAGGTACTTAGACATAATGAAAGATTACTACAAAATATTAGGAGTTCAAGAGAATTCAAGTGATGATGACATAAAGAAAGCGTATAGGAGACTCTCAAAAGAGTATCATCCTGACGTTAATCCCAATGGTGCTGAGAGATTCAAAGAGATTGCTGAGGCGTATGAAAACATCGGTACGAGGGAAAAGAGAGATCAATTAAAGAGTCGACAACACAATCCATTTGCGGGTCAAGGTTTTGAGGATATGTTTAGAGACATGTTCGGTGGTGGAGGTGGTGGTCGACCAAGGAGACCATCTGTTCCAGACAAGGTTGTTGTTGCTAATATTACTCCGATACAATCATTCAAAGGAGAAGACCTTACAATAAATTATTTTAGGAATAGAGGATGTGAGAGTTGTGCAGGATCTGGTGGTAATAGAGAAGTTTGTGGCGGTTGTGGAGGATATGGGTATCATTCAATCGTGAGTGGATCTGGTTTCTTCAGACAAGAAGTTAGACAAGTGTGTAAGACTTGTAATGGAGAAGGATTCAAACTGATCAATAAGTGTCATAACTGTGCTGGGTCTGGTAAGAAACCTACAGCGGAAACTATTAGAATCAAATTACCTGTTGGTATTGATGATGGTCAATTCTTGAAACTAGCTGACTTGGGGGATTATCATGATGGGATATATGGAAACCTTGTCCTTCAAATCAAGATGATGAATATTGATGGTTATGAAAAGATAGGTAATGACTTGATATTAAATTATTACATGGATATTGATGAACTGAAGAATGATTCCATCATAATAAAACATCCTTCTTCGGATCTCAAAATGGATCTACCATTGGACTTCGATAGTTCAAAACCTTTGAGGTTAAAAGGTAAGGGGTATAACGGTGGAGATATGTATGTTAGACTCCACGTAAAGTTTGATAGATCCAAACTAAAGCAATAGAGATTGAGGTATAAACAATTATCTTAATCAATGTGCAAGGAATACATATTTTCTTCATATTTATAGGTATGTTAAGTGAACAAATTCGTAGAGTCCTTTATATGTACCTCGATGAGAAGGAACAGGGAAAGTATAAGAAGCCACGTAAATATAGTAAATCTTATTGTGAATCCACACCATGTGCTAAGATGGGGTTCACACAGAAGGCATCTTGCCGTCCTTACAAAAATTGTTACAAATAAATTTGCCTTTTTAATTTTTTTGTTTATTATTACGATATGTTAAGTTATATCGGAGGTAAATCAAAAATTGGTAAATGGATAGTTCCATTTTACCCAGAAGACATGGAAACATATGTGGAGACATTCGGAGGAATGTTTTGGTGTTTCTTTAATATGGATTTGAGTAAATACCCAAATCTTAAACGAGTTGTATACAACGACTTCAATCCATTAAATTATAATCTATTTCAGTGTGTTCAGAACCCTGCCGAACTTAGGAGAGCTATGGATGCCATATCTGTTCAACAAGTTGGGGTTGATGTTACACCACCTGAAATGAGAGAACAGTTTGTAAGATTTCAGACTGAAATATTTGCTGATGGGATAGTTGTACAACCATATGATTATGAGATTGCGGCCAAATACGCATATGTCCTAACACAGGTCTTTTCTGGTAGTAAGCCTGAGACATCATCATTTATAGATTTAAAGGGTAAATACAAGTCTAAATTCTTAACATTCAAAGATAAATTAAGTAAACCTGATTGGGTTGAACACTTTACGAAAATAACTAATGTGGAGAATATGGACTTCGAGCAAGTTATAATGAAGTATGATTCACCTTCAACATATATCTATTTAGATCCTCCGTATTGGAAGACTGAAAATTACTACAATAACCACGATTTTGACCGTGCAGACCACGAGAGATTGGCCAACGTACTCAATCAGGTTCAAGGTAAGTTTAGTTTATCATATTACGATTTTGAGTTATTACATCAATGGTTCCCTGAAGATAGGTTTAGATGGGAGAAAAAAGAATTTGCAAAAGCCGCGGCTGCGAAAAAAAATGTGAAACAAAATATGGCTGAGGAGCTGTTGATATTGAATTATTAGTTATTTTTGTCCTCTTAATATATTTATAATAAAACGTTTCAATAAATGAAATTCACATCATTACTAAAAAGAGTTATAGTTGAGTCAGCAGATAGAATTGATTTCTTAATTGACACATATGCAAAACCTAAGCAAACGGACAAGGGTGTTAAGAAACCTAAGTTATCTATTAAAGAATTGGCTGCTTTAGTTGCTGCTGATCCTATGTCAAAATTAAATGATGTAGATATTGAAAGGGCAAATCCTAAAGAATTAGAAAAGGCACATGCTGGAAAATATACACAATGGTTAATTAAAAGTTACCTGAACCTTAATCAACAAACTGAAATCCCTTATGGTGAAAATGGTTATGAGAGAGAGGTTAAAATGTTGAAAGAAAGATTCATGGAAGATCTTTACAAGGTAACTGATGATTTGAAAAAATTTCATAGATTCAAAAACAAATTACCTTTAGAGAAGAGACAAATTCAAAATCTTACTCCTGATCAATTATACGATGCTGTTAAGGATTTCGATCTTACATTAGCAACAACAACTAAATCTGAAAGAAAGGCTGCTCCGGTTCACCCTGGTGCTAAATCTTTTTATGAGGGTGATAATTGGAGAGTAGTTAAGATTGAAGATAAGGGTGCTGTTGGTAAAGAAGCCGCTTGTTTTTATGGTGGTAATAACCAAGAAACAAGATGGTGTACTTCTGCGCCTGGTGCTTCATGGTTTGATAGATATATTAAGGACGGTCCTTTATATGTTATATTCAACCCTAGTGATACTGATGTGTCACCAACTACAGGATTGCCTAAAAAGCGTTATCAATTCCATTTCCCATCAAATCAATTTATGGATAAGGATGATCGTCAACAGGATTTAATTCAATTGTTGACAGGTCCTATGTCAGAACTTAAAGATATTTTCAAACCTGAATTTGCAAAAGGACTTACTGTTGGTGGTGTTGGTGGTGACAAACTTTCAATTGATAACTTTAAATCAGGACCTGTTGGTAAATTCATTGCCCTTTATGGTCTTGACGATTTGATTGAAAATTTACCTGAAACTTTAATTGAATTCCAAATTCAAAACAGAGATAAAGATGATATCATCATTAATATTCCAGAATCAATCGGAAGATTTAAAAATCTTGATATGATTCTTTTAGATAATTGTATTGCTTCATTACCTGAATCAGTTGGTCAATTAAAGTTATTGAGATTTTTAGCACTTCCTAACAACAAAAAACTAACAGCTTTACCTGAATCAATCAAAAACTTACCTAATNTATTCTTCTTGAATGTNAAGGGATGTCCTAATGTNACNGTTCCTCAATCAATTCTTGATAGAGCTGAAGATATGTGTGGAGGATGTGGAATGTATGATATTAACCCTTTAAACTAAGAAACCTATGAGCGTAGACGTTGAAATATATCTTTCTCAACTTCTAAAGTTCTTCAAGGATAATCCCGACGATTTATTGAACTTAGTTCCGAAAGGAAAGGAAGAAGAATTTTTCGAAAAACTTCGTGAGGTTGTAAATCTTAATCATGAGAAGGGAGAAGAAATTGCACTTACCCGTCAGCAGATGATTGATATCTGTGTGGAAATCAACAAAGGTAAACCTATTGAAAAAGACGAGTTCGAGACATTACTTGAGAAGGGTATATTCTTGAAAGCACCTTTGGGTTTTATATGCCTCAATTGATATTTCTGTATCTTTGATTAAGTTTCTTTTATGAAACTTCCCTTTGACACAATACTAGTAATTAATTTACAAAGACGACCTGATAAATACGAACGAATAATGTCTCGTATTAAGGAATTAGGTCTTGATAAACACGCCAAAGTTATTCGTGTCGATGCGATTGACGGTACCACAATTAACCATGATTGGTTAAAAGAAAACGGTATCCAACCATTGAACGATTATTATGATAGCTACCGTGGTCGTGGTATGACAATGGGTGAGATCGGATGTTCATTATCACATAACAAATGTTGGGAAATGATTGCCGATGAAGAAAGTTCAATTAGTTCAGCATTAATTTTAGAAGACGATGCTCAGTTCGATTCAGAGTTCATAGAGAAAGTTCAGGAGATCGGTGAAGTAACCAAAGAATATCCTTGGGAACTATTTTATTTAGGTAGGAAAAGAATCAATATGGTGGATGAGAAGGAAGTATTTCCTGGCGTTGTTATCCCTGAATTTTCCTATTGGTGTTTATCTTATGTTGTGAATAAGAGTGGTGCCAAGAAATTAATCAACTCAAACTTTACAAATGCATTAATACCTGCAGACGAATTTGTACCTATGATGATAGGAAAACCAAATGTTGTATGTATGAAGTATCTCAAGAATTATACTTTAGATATCTTACAACCCTTAGCACTAACTGAAAGTTTAGTTAGACCTGAAAACATGGCTTTTATTAGTTCAGAAACAGAAAAAACTAATGTTTATTTCGAAAACAAATTTTATAATGACGGTATCAACAAGTTCATGTTAATAACTGTTGCAACTGAAGATAACGATCAATTAGAAAGGTTCAGGAAGTCGTGTGAATATTTCAATGTTCCATATAAAATATTAGGGTTAGGTAAAGAATGGAATGGTGGAGAAGCGGAGAATGGTGTATTGAAAGGATTCGGTGGAGGACAAAAGATAAATCTATTAAGAGATGAACTTAAAACTTGGTTAGATGTAAAAAACCACGTCATCATGTTTACAGATTCTTATGATGTGGTCTTACTTCAGAATCCACAAGAAATACTGAATAAGTTTAGACAGTTTAATAGTAATATTATATTTTCTTCAGAAAAAACTTGTTGGCCATCGCCAGAGTTGTCTGAGAAGTATCCTGAGTCACTGACGGAATACAAATATCTAAATTCGGGAGGGTTCATTGGTTATGTGTCTGACATTCTTGATTTAATAAAAGATGAGATTGATGACAAAGATGATGACCAATTATATTATACTCAAAAATATCTTTCTTCATTGAAGGTAAGCATCCCACAAAAAAAATTAATAGATAAAATACCCGAAAATAATTACCCAATCGGAGATTCGAATAGTAGAATAGGGTGGATGAGTGAACCGGTATTCGATCAAGAAATCAAAGACTATTTAAAAAATAATTTTGGTCCTGAATCTAAAATATTAGATATCGGTGCCGGAGATGGTAAGTGGTCGTATGTTCTTGGAGACTACTTTAAAAATATGGATGCGATTGAGATATTTGAGGATTATAAAGAACGATATAGTTTAGAAAAGAAATACAAGAATGTATTCATTGGAGACTTCACGGAGTTTGATTTCGACTATTATGATGTATTGATACTCGGGGATGTTTTTGAACACGTACCGGAGAAAATTGCGAAAGAGTGGTTGAACAAAGTTAAACGAAAGTGTAAAGAAATAATAGTTGTTATACCTTTCGAATACGAGCAAGATTGGGATGGGAAATATGAAAACAAATGGGGTCATCACCATCAGCCGAATTTGAATGTTAATACAATGGTTGAAAAATATCCTGAGTTGACTTTAACTCAATGGGTTGATAAACCAGATTCAACTGGTAAGGGAAATGGTTTTGGTATGTATGTTAAAACATATGGATATCACCTCACTACCAAAATATTTTTAGATACAAATCAATTCATATTTCAAACTTTGAATAATGCGATAGATGATATTGAGATAGATATGATTGGTAAAGTTAGAAACAAAGTAACTGACAATTATCCATCTGTAATACATGCTAATGGACCCAAAGAATCAAAAGATTATTTGAATAACAAATCAAATTACATGTATGGAAATTATGATTATGTTTATGGGAATAAATCCACATTGAGTACAATCGATAAAACAGAATTAACGATTAGTATTGGAGTGTTCTTTTACCACGACCTTAAAGATATAAATCAAACTTTAGACCAAATTTATATTTTAAAATATCCAAAGAATAAAACATCTTTAAAGTTATATTATAAGGATTCTGATCACCTTTATAAGTTAGAAAAATTTCAAAAGAAAAACGAAACCCTTTACGAGGAAATACAAATCATACAATTAGATTCCAACACAGATGCGAGAGATAAGTTTTTGGAAAACCCTTCACATGATTATTATTTGATGTTGGATTCCAACTATATTTTCAGAAATACAAACGGGATTGAATATTTGATTGATTGTAATAAAAAAATCGTGTCACCAATGATAGTTTCAGAAACTAGCAGTTTCGTTAATTTTCATACAAGTGATATTGGTAATAAGTTAAATTACATGGGTTACGTTGATCAAGGGTTGTGGGCCGTTGAAATTATATCAGGAATAGTTTTAATACAAAAAGACTTTGTTAACGAAGTTAGGGAATCGTTGTTGAAACCAACCAATCATTCCGATGGAGATTGGGACATTAAAATGTCAGAAAATTTACGATCTAATGGTAATTTTTTGTATATTTGCAACAATCACTATTTTGGTTCCATCATATGAAAGTAGAAATTTTTAAAAAATCTTATACGGTTTACAACACCATGTATTATTTGGATCATAATTCAGTATACACTGCTGATTCATATTATCCATTGAACGTTGGTATATTCTCGGGTGGAACGAAAGTAAATACGGAAGAAGAATATATCAAAAACTACGGAAATAAATTGACTTCAGTTCATAGAATGAACTTCATGGTCATCATTGAGCGTGATGGGTCAAAATTATCGCTTAAACTATTCTTCGGACAAAGAGGTAGAAGGGTTGGGGTTAGTTGGTTTAAGATTTCCACAAATTGTCATTTTTTAACTTTAAACACAGTTACAGGAGACGTTTATTATGGATCCTTATTGGAATACCATAAAAAAACTAAGGTAAAGAAAAAACTTAAAAGAAATTACCTTATGAGATCACCAATAACAGAAATCAAACACATATTTGTAAATAATTGTCCACTTGAAGACGTTGAGATTAAAATCAAACTATTCAACGAGGTTATGAGTTTATTTTTTCAGGAATTAGGTTATGAAGGTGATTCCAAATTGTCAAATGACGATAAGTTATTACTATATTACTTCAATAAGAAGGGTATCAAATATCCGAACAACTACAAGTTATTTTACAATGGAGAGTTAAGTAACATAACTAAGAAAATCCTAATCAAAAACGATATGAAAATCGTTGACGCTTTTATGTCCATGAATGGATTTAGTGGTGCTGCGATAAGAAAGGCGATTCATGATTGTAAAAAAACAATAAGTCCAAAGGTACTTTCTGTAATTTTAGAAGTTTTCCCTAAAGAATGGATTTTACAAGATGACGAACTGTTAGTTAAATCTTTAGATACTGAAATGAGTTTTATGGGTCAGATAAAAGATCAACTAAAGATAATGTCTTCTTATATGGGTAGAGAGGAACTCCGAAAGGTTTTCAAGTGTTACAGATTGCTTTTAACAGAACTTGATATTAATCAAATTACATTAGAAGATCATGTTCAGATGTACATATTTTTGAAAGCCGTCGGGGAAGATATAAAGTGGAAATCAGAAGACAGACTACAGTTTAGAGAAGAACACATGGACTGGTCTGACAAGTTTGCATTTTATAAAAGAGGAAGATATACCAGAACTTACGCCGATACTTTATATCAAATCGTAACAAATGTAATTTCATTTGAGGATGAGAATTATTATCCTGTGGTGTTAAGAACATCAGACGAATATAATGATGAGAGTAAGACTCAACAAAACTGTGTCAAAGGATATGTTGGGAGACCATCCTCAATTATTATTTCATTGAGGAAAGGATCCATTGATTCGGAAGAGAGGGCAACTGTCGAATATCAGATCTTCAAGAAAAACGAAAAAATAGATTTTAATCGACCTCAATCTTTGGGTAGATTCAACACAAGACTTGACGAAACGTGGACACCTGTCTTACATTTGTTAGACCAAAGATTTACTCAATGGATTAATAACGATGACACTAAGACTGTTAAAATAGAAAAAGAATTGGCGAACGGTCAAAAATTATATTCTGATTCAGAGTGGTCTGAAAACGGATTCTTAAATTGGACTTATAGTGTAATTAATAATATGGGATCTTCTAACACATACCACTTTAATCCGGACTTTTAATTATGGACAAACATGATTTTATATTGAATATTGAAAAAAAGGAGAATGTTTACTTCTCTCAAGTGGTGTTACCTTTAATGGATGCACAACTATCAATCTTTGATAAACTAAAGAAAGTTTACGTCGACATAGATCATGGAACTCGAGAATGGAGAAATATTGTATTCAAGAGTGACATACCTTTCTATTTATGTTTAGAAAGCAAAGGGGAGGGAAAATATGAGGGAATCTGTTATTTCAATGTTGATAACCTCGACAAAGTAAATTTTTATTTAACATCAATAACTAAAAAAAATAAAACAAAATAAAATGCAAAAACTAACAACAGAAGAATTAAAAAGTAAGGTTGCAAATGGTGAATCATTCGTAGTAGATTTCTTTGCTACATGGTGTGGTCCTTGTAAAATCTTAATGAAGAACATTGAAATTATGGAGGGTAAAACAAATAATATGCCCATATACACATTTGACATTGAGTCCGATAAAGAATTTGCCGTAAATGAATTGGGTATCAGAAGTGTTCCTACAGTAAAATACTTCAAAGGTGGTCAAGTTGTTGAAACAAAGACTGGTGTACAAACACCTGATCAACTAGCGGAGTCTATCCGTACGAACTTAAGTTTAGTATAATGGAATTATCAATTATAGTTTATACCATGAAAGGATGTCCTTTCTGTGTTGATTTCAAAAAAATGTTGGATGAATCTAATATTGAATATTTTGATAGAGATATCGATGATAATTCTGAAGAGTATGATCTTTTTTCAAAGATCAATAAAAACGACATGATACCGGCTATTCTTATTATTGAGAAAGAGGGTGATGAAGTTGCTGCGTATCAGTATGTTCCTGATAGGGATTACAATGAACTGACAGAGGCTTTAGCTATAATTGAAAACCATAGGTCCTTGTTAAATGAAGGGATCTAATTTAATTCTCTTTTTTAAACATTCAAAATCTTCAAGTGGGTTTGTTATTTCTAAAGACAAATCCACTTTTTTTATTTCCTCATTTAATTTTTCATAATTAAAATCAAACATATCTAAAAGGTAAGACTTTAATTTTTGGTCAGGATATGGATTGTCTACAAATACGGATATCAATCTATCTTCTTCTGATTGGTCATTTGTTAGTGTTAGATTAATTTTATTTTCATGTATAGAACTCGTAAAATTATATGCAATATGTTTACCATAGTAATATAGAAGTC
>B570J14230_10001232_pt1 | contig 10326 bp, 15 predicted proteins | sample LakMenepilimnion_3_FD_14230 | JGI IMG/M metagenome (IMG submission 14230) | reverse complement strand
TACAACTGTATTCGCTGTATTAGCAGATGTGGCTGTTCCGCCAATAAGACTAACAATGTAGTCTTGATCTGCTTGCTTCTTTGTAAGAATGTCAAAATTGTTGACCTTGGCAGTTGTGCCTTCAACAATCAGCCCATTCTTTACCTTAAAGTCTTTATTTACTGTTGCCATTTTTTATCTCCTTGTTGGTTAAGCCTTTAAACCCATACGAGCAAATCGTACGGTTATAGGCGTAATACCCACTGCTGGCGTTACAGAAATATTTACTGTATTCGCCACCCTAGAGACGCTAATGGTGCCAATGTTCCCATCGTTGTCTATTGTTCCATACTCGCTAACGGAAACACCGTTTCCATCAACAAGTATAGTCATTTCTGTTGCATAAAACTTATTATCTCCATTTGTTGTCTTCTTTATGGAGACTAAGTACTTGACCATTCGCCAAACAGTTGCATCAAAGTTATCAATAACTGTTGCATTCTGAATATCTGAAATAGTGTTCTCATTGTTTCCAGACGATCCTAAGTCTGTTGACTGAGCAGCTGTAGTATCAATCAGGTTCTCATAATCTGTCTGTGTAGGACGATCTCCTGTTTGAAATGTTGACTTTATTGAGCTAAGTGGTAGTCTGGACATATGCTTATTATAGCATATTTATATTAAAGTATATAATTACTGTAGCCAATAATTTGAAGCGGAATTGGAGGAACAGCACTTGCTCCACCTGCTTCAATGCGAATTGCTGTTAGTCTAATTCTAAAAGGTAGTGTAGAGTTTATAACTACATTTTTGCTTGGAGCACTAATACTTGCTCTAATTGCAAAGTCTTGCTCAATTCTTTTTGTAAATACTGGCCTGTCTTCATATATCTTAACAGTAGCCATTATGCAGTTACATCCTCAAGGACAATGAGTTTGCCTTGAGCTACCGTCCAAACTATTGCATCCTGATCAAGTGAAACCTCAATATCAAAAATATCATTGGTTTGAAGATTGGCTGTTTGTGATGCTGTCAAAGAAACAGTAAACTCTCCAACAAGGTCATCTGCATCTTGAATTGGTGTTAATGTGTAAATAAGTGTTGCTGTATCTGTCATTTCTCCAGGAACTACTGGGTTTGTAGTAGGACGCTTAATCTGCATAGAAATGTTCCAGTCAGGGATAACCAAAGGAACTTTAGCATCATCAGTTAAATAAACCTTAAAAGCTGCTGTGTCGCCCTTAACAAAAGTCCAGTTTACGAATGGTGGTCTTTCACCAATGTCGTATGTAGATGCTTGTCCTCTGAATGTAGCCATTTTTATATTATACCACGATGAAAACAACAAATAAAATAATTTAAAAAAATATTACAAAAACTTGCCTTTTGGGTCAATTTCATGTTATACTTAGATAGTGCTACCAACTGGTAGCATCTTTAGTCTCTAGGAGGTTATTATTATGAGAAGAGATAAAAAGATTTGGATTGGAATCCTTGCTGCACTTGGGCTTATTGCACCACTAAGTAATGCAGCTAACGCTTTAAGTACTGAAAATAATCTGAGTAAACCAGCTTTAGCTGAACCTTCAACCGCCAAGGCGGTTTTTTTGGTTTCTAAGCCTAAAAGTTTGGTAGCAGTAAAAAAGAACCTAGATGTTCTATATAAATATCAAGATGCTGTTAGCCTTACAGATCGTCAGCTAAAGGAGCTTTTGCATGCCGTTGGTTTTCGTGGTGAAGGCCTAGTCAAGGCTTGGGCTGTAGCCAAGAAGGAGTCTAATGGACGACCACTTGCTTTCAATGGCAATGTAAAGACTGGAGACAATTCTTATGGTATCTTCCAGATCAATATGCTTGGAATGCTAAAAGAAGGTCGTCAAGATAAATTTGGGCTCAACTTTAACAGTGAGCTTTTAAACCCTGTCATTAATGCACAGGTTGCATATCATATGAGTAATGGTGGAAAGAACTGGTCTGCTTGGCATGGCATTACGCCAAAGACTAAAGTTTGGATGAAGAAGTTTCCAATCTAAAAAGGAAGATCTTTATTGAGCGTTGTTGGGTATTCATCGTTACCCCTCATAAATACTGTTGAAAAGTATCTTGTAGAATCACTTAAAACTGGCAAAGAGCCATGTAGGATTTCTCCTCCGTGGAGTAATGCTGAACCTGCCTTTGGCTTTATAGTGATACCAAGCTCTGGATAGTCAATTTCTCCTCCAACATAGTCATCATTATAATAAATTACCAAACCATAACCTAAATAGTAGCCTGCTGGTGTTGTATCATTATCACGATGAGCCTTAATTTGATCATCCTTTTTAAATCTAGATATTTTTAACTCTGTTTCACAATAAAAATATGAAGAAAATATATTTTTAACCTTGTCAAAAACAATCCTGTTGCATAAATCGTAATGATCAGATAAAAACAAGCTTTTACCATACCAAAAGTCTTTAGTATTTGATATGTGATTTGTGTCAAACCAGCTTGTTGATGGTTCATTCTCTATAACTTCCAAAATACTATTTAGTTCATCTTGACTCAAAAAGTTTTCAATCTCATAAACATCTTCAGCAAGCTTATTGATTATAAAGTCATACTTCATTTTATCCAAACTTACTGCTATGAATATGGTTAAGTTCAATGTGATTAATGTTTACGTGACTTGGCAACTCAGACACCCAGCGAATACACTCTGCCATATCTTCTGCAGTTATTGCACTATCCCGCTTTTCTTCTTGAGTATCAATAGTTCCTGGACAAATTTCTGTTATCTTAATATTATAGGCTGGAAACTCTAGACGCATTGTATCTACAAGAGCCATTTGGCCTCTTTTGGCGTTGATGTAGTTACCACCAGAACGGTATGGTACTTTTCCACCTAAAGAGCTAATGAATATGATAGTTGGAGATTGAGATTTTTTCATTGCTGTAACAAACAGCTGAGAAAGATACATTGGTCCTGTTACATTAATGTCATACGCTGTTCTAAAATTTGCTGGAGTTTCGTTTATTATCATTGTTGGACTTGCACCACCACCAGCATTATTTACTAAAAGATCTAAAGATATATCTTTATATTTTTCAGCAAAGTCTTCTATCTGCTTAGAGTCAGTTATATCTAACTGGTAAATTTCAACATTATCTGAAACTAAGTCTGACATCTTAGATAAATTTCTTGATACAGCTATAACATGATACCCATTTTGAGACAACAACTTAACTGTTGCACGACCAACACCTTTGCTTGCCCCTGTTACAATAGCAGTCTTCACTTACATACTTTCGTTGCGATTAAGGCTCATGTTGTTGTGAATCCAGTGTCCAGGAACCATATACTTATGTCCAGATTTTACAACATGGGCTGTATGAAAATATGGTGCCGATGCTGGAAATATTATTACACTATTTGCTTTTGGTTTAACACCAAAATCTATTGATTTATCAGCAACTGCTACATCGTAGTCTAAATCAACAGCTGGTGCGCCACGCACCCATCCATCAGAACTGGTCCACCCACCATCATAATCTTTTAACTGAAAAGAAATCTCTCCGCCTTCACAGTCATCATTTAAATACATAACAAGCGAATATCTTAGTGTTTGATCTCCATCTAACTGATCAAAATGTGCACCCATACCCATTCCAGAGTTGTACTTTTTAATGTTAAATGTTGGAAATAGTCTTGGCTCGTCAAAATCTCCTAAAGATGATGCATAGTCCTTGCATATATTAGTAAATGTTGTCATTACGGCATCATAAATATATTTGCTTTTTTCTCCAACCTCACCCTTTATTTGTTCAATTGCTGATAGATCAAATGTTTTAGTTTGTCCATAAATAAAAGTTTTATCATTAGAAGATGTCCAGTTATCCCAAACATTAACATTAAAGTCATTAGAAGATTCTAGTTCATCTAGCTCCAGGAGCGTCTGCTGAAACTTATCAAAATTATCAATTGCATCAGTATAGTAATAAACTTTTGGATCTAGAATCTCTTTATTCATCATATCTCCTTAGTACTTATTTTTCTCATAAAAGTTTTTTTCTTTAACAAATCCAACCAGAACATATCTTATTGGACCGTCTCCTACTGGAACTACTCCGTGATGGAAGTCGCTAGTTCCTGGGAATATTATTAAAGATCCCTTTTTTGGCTTTATCGTAAAGTCAAATTTCTCAAAGAATAGCTCTCCGTCAACATATTCATCATTAAGATAAAGTATGGTTGCATATCTGATTGATGGATCTGTATCTTGGTCTGTATGAGCCTTCAGCTCAACACCAGTTTGCATTCTTTGCAGTGTTGCTAATCCGCTAAGCTCTAGAGTTGGATCTGAATAATGTACAATATCTGCCAATCTGCGATAAACTTTACGATAAATCTCTGTTCCACCAATAACTAAATTTTTATCTGCCCAACCCTGCGTTATTTCAAATTTTCCTTCTGCAACAAGATTATCAACATCATCTCTTCCAAACTTTTCCATACAGAATCTTTTAAGATTTTTTGTATATTCTATATGCCAATCTTCTTCTGGAGTATTGTTAATAATTTTCATGTATTCTGATAACTCTTCTTCAGATACAAAGTTTTCTATCAAAATAACATCCTTTGTTATTTCATTAAACTCTATACCAAACTCTTTTAGCTCTTTTGAAAGATATGCGGACATACTAGATTCCCTCCTCTGGCTTGTATTTGTTTCCATCTTTATCTAGCTTCCACCCCTGCTTAAGCAGCTCTTGCCACTCTGCTCTTTCAACCTCTTGCTTTGCTCTTGTTTCTTTCATTTCTTCTGCCCAAGCATCTCTTAGTTCTTGTGGGTATGCATCTTCTTCTCTATCATCCCAGAATGATCCTATTGTATATCTTACACCCTTAGTAATAAGTGATACCTCGTGCATATTGTTAAATCCCCCGTCAAAAACGGCAAGCATACCAGTCTTTGGTTGAATTTCTATATTCTGGGCTGGGAACCTTAAAAGACCACCCTCAAAGTCATCGTTTAAGTATAAGAAACCAGCATATCTACTTCTTGTAAATGCTCCAGAATTACCCTTCTCGTCTGTGTTATCAGAGTGTAGTCTTGCATATGCTCCTGGCTCCCACTTTTGAGTGTGGTATCCAATTTTTGAAATTATCTTAGGGTCAACATCATGGACTGATGCAATTGCCTCTGGCATCTTGTTTTCAATATCTGAAAAAATAGTTGGAGATAGTCCAGCATCAACTACTTCTTGGTCATTGTCTTGTGGCAGTACAGAAGAGTATGACTCATAAAAAGAAATAGGCATCCATGTAATTGCTCCATTGTCTGCTTGAGCGTCTAGTGCCTGAATCATTTTTTTGCAGTCTTCATCACTGATAAAGTTTTCATAAACAACAATGTCTTTTGTAAGCCTATGCTTATTGTTTAGGTTCATTTTACTCTTACCGCTCCTTCTATAATATGTCTTTGTGGATTATCTCTTCTAAACTGTTCTTCTAGTTCTGGCTGCATGGCGTACCAAGCTTCTTTACCAAATTCCTTTTCTTTTGCATACCATTCATCCGTGCCTTTTTGATATTTTTGCCAATACATTCTTGATAAAAATTTATGATTGTTATAAGATGGCATAACACCATGTAGGTATGGCTTACCGTCTTCTGTAAGGTAGTCTGGATGTCCTGATGGAAAAACTAAAAGATCGCCTGCAACTGGCTTATACTTAACAAGTTTATCACCCATAGCAAAATCAACCTCTCCTCCCTCATAGTCATCATTAAAGTAAATTGTACATGTAATTATGAACTTATATCCTGGAGCACTTCCTTGCTCTCTCATATAGTCTGAGTGATATCTCATTCCATGTTGCTCTGTTTCATTACTTATATGATATTTTCCTATTGTTCCGCCTGCCCATCTCCAGGTTGGTACAGTGTCTCCATTTTCGTCTACAGAGGTTGCATCAAAATCTACATCAACATTATATCTTTTTATATAGTCTTCAGTAACTAAATAAAAATTTTCCATCATTTCCATGACAAAGTTTTTCTGGTCTTCTTGAGTTTGTGTGCTTGTTTCAACATTTTTCAAACCAGCATACTTATCATCCAAAATCATTCCAGGAAATATTGGATTTAGATAGTCACCAAAAATAGACCATTTTGTCCAATTACTAAAAAGCCTGTCTTCTGACTCTACTAAAGAATCAGTTAATACCTTGTAAGACTTTGAGATATCTTTAAACATGTTCTTATAAACAAGAATATGTGGATAGATTTCTATAGCCTCAAGATTTGTACTCATATTAAGGCTTTCTATCTCCAGTATGCTCTGTTATCTCCCAGAAAAATGGGCAGGTAAATCTAAGTCCACTTTTAATTTCTGTTACACCATGAATATAGTTCATGTCTCCAGGGAAGAAGTAGGCTGCACCCTTTTTAGGCTTAAATTGAACACCTTGATTTGGAAAGTATAACTCTCCTCCTTCATAGTCATCATTTAAATAAAATAAACTAGATAGGTCATAGTTTGGAAAATCATTTGGAAGTCCAGCATCTGGCCCTTCATGTAATTCTTTGTCAGCATGAGGCTTTTGGAATTGTCCTGGAAGCCACTTTACAATAGTAGTTCCAGTTGGTATAACCTTTACCTTATAAAAATCTTCTACGATTGGTTGTAATCTTTGAAATAGTCCAGCGATGACTGGTGAGATGTTTGGATCATTCTTGTCTAAGCTTGGCTGTGTTGCAACTCTGTCTTTCCAATAGTCTGAGTCATATACAACAGTACCGTTTTCATTTACGTGACTTTCTGTTACATCCCAAACTGTTATAGACTTTGCAGCCTTTTCTAAAAAGTCCATTTCTTCTTGAGTCATAAAGTTTTCTAGTTCAACAATCATTTCTTTTCCACTGCCAAACCAGCCAGATGGGGTCAATGAGGGCTTTCTAACTACAACAGAAGCATTTATGTTTTCCATAATTAGATTATACCATTTCCCTTATTTTGTGTATTATCTGTAACTGAAAGACGTAAAACCTTAGTCTCATGTGATCCAACGCTTTCGCCCTTTTCATTAACCGCATCTCTATACCAGTCAGTCCACTCTCCAGACTTGTTAATTACTTGAGCTGCCTCTCCGTAAGACTGATGTGCCTTTTCTCTTTTTCTTTCTGGGTCGGAATAATCAAAGATTTGAATTGATGTATTATCCATAGCAGTTAAAGAAACTGGAACTAGTGTTGCAATAGGGGTTCCTGCTTTTATAGTAATTTCTTTATTGGCAGACCGTGCTTTAATTGCTAAAGGAAAGCCAGTGTCTAGCCAAGATGTGCTTATTAATGAAGACATAGTTTCAAAATCATCATTAAAGTAGTTTACTGGATTGATAGTAAACATACTAACATTTTGTTCAGACCTGAAGGTTAATCCTGTATTAATACTCACAGTGGACTGACCTCTTCCAGTATAAGTGAAATTGTTACCCTCTAAGATTGTAACATTATCTGAGTTTGTATCATTTATGCCGTTCCAAATAAACTTAATGTCTTCCTTGCATGAAAGATTCCACCCAATCATATTTGCTTGAGTAACAGGAAAGCATCTGTATGCATGCTTTTCTGGTGTTACATCCATCCAATCTCTTTTAATTGACATTGGAGAAATAACAATTTTTGAATCTGGAAATCTTTCAACAGAAATATTAAGCATTACCGATTATCCTCAGTATACATTTCTGGTGTATGGAACTTCTTGTTATAATCTAGCATTGTAACGATAGAGTACTTTGTTCCAGATGTTACTGGCATTGCACGGTGTGGATACATGTAGTTAGATGGGAATATGTACAAGTCTCCTGCATCTGGCTTAATTAATAAGTTTTGAAGTCTAAAGTATAGCTCTCCACCCTCATAATCATCATTTGGATAAGCAACCAATGATACTGTACAGTTATAAGAGAAGCCATGATCATGGTGCTCTTGGAAATGTTGTCCTGGACCATACTTAATAAAGTTAAACGCTTCCCAATACTTTAGGTCCATGATGTTATAGTCTTTTCTATAGTCATCAACTGCTGCAGATTTAACATCATAAAGGTCTTGCCATAACTCTTGTAGCTTAATTGAGTCTGGACTAGTGTTTAACTCAATGTCTGACTTTTTATATTTAAAGTCTACGCAGTCTCTGTAGTCAGGAATTAGTTGTTGATAACCAACATATGCTGGCTGCCACGTAAACTGATCTTTTTCTCCCAAAGGCTTTACTACTGCCTCAATCCTATTAATAACATCAATATCTTTGTTGATTACACCCTTGTAACATACAATTCCGTTTCCAAGGTTTACTTTTTCTGTCCAAGTTTTCATATTTCCCCCTATTTATATTCTCTTCTAGACCAAACTTTATTCTTATAAACTCCACCGTCGGGCTGTCTATAAAAGTTAGCATTCTTCATCATTCTATCATATATCTCTGTTGACCCTATAAAACTAATATCATGTGACCAATCTTCTCTTTTAAATGGAAGGATCTGAACGTATGGAGTTCCTGCTGGAATAGTTCCTTCCCAACCTTCTGCAATAAAAAATGGAAATGTTCCAAGAAGATGAACACTATCGTTGTCAACAATTCCAGTGGTATTCATGAATGGTAAGTCAAAACGATTCATAGGTGTCATAAACAATGCACTATATCCTTCTGGTAGCTCTAAGCCCCAATCTGGATACCAGGCAAAATGATCCCTATAAAAACCTTTTGGGTGCTCAAATTGTGGCATAGCAAGTCTTTTGCTACAAAAATCTTTATGGCGTGCATCATCTATTCTTACATCTATTGAACCACCAGCTGTTTTAAAAAAAGTAAGATCACATGGAGTCTTAAGAACATAGCCTGTTGAAAATGCATCCATTATTGCTGGACATGCTTTCCATGTAGGAATTTTTCCATAGTCATCAGTTGTTCCCTCTTTAGGAAAAGGACAAACTTCTTTTGGCGCTTTGTAATATTCTCCAACTGCATTCTTAGCAAATCTATCTGCATCTTTATACCATTGAGGAATAACAGATTGTGTTGGAGATGGAACAGAAGGACTATCCTTGGTTATCCACGGTCTGTATGCTGTAAACTTTGCAATATTTTCTTTGATTGTCATTACTTGTGACCTAGCTCATTAATATCAGTCATTATAACAACACAATATTTTGTTCCAGACCTCATTGGTAATGATGCATGCTCATAAATATAGTTTGATGGGAATATTGCAATATCTCCTACCTTTGGAGTAAGCGTATATCCATCTAGTCTTGGGAACTGAATTTCTCCGCCTTCATAATCATCGTTAATATAAATAACTGCAGAAACTGTTGCGTTATATGCTGGTCCATGGTCTGCATGAATGTTGAAGTGTTTTCCTTCTCCTTCATATTTTACAAAATTAAATGCTTCATAATATACAACATTGATTCCCCAATATTTTGCGTAGTCATCAATACAATACTTTAGCTTCTCATATATTTCTTGATGTAGATCAATAAGCTCAGAGTTATGCTCATCTCTTGGTCCTAAATTTTCTTGTTTAAATCTAAAATCAACACAGTCTCTTGCTCTTTTTATAGGTGTAGAAGAATTTGTTACTTGTGCTTCTGACCATCTATATTTTTTATTACCGCTTAGGTTTGACTCAAGAATATCAATATATCTTTTAGAGTCTTCTAATGAAAAAACATTTCTGTAAACATTTAAACCAAGTCCTGGATTCTCTACTAGAATACCATTGTCTATAGTTTTTGCAGCAACCCTATTTAATGCTGTTTCAGATCTATCTTTTGTAAACCAAGGGTTTTCGTTTTCATCATAAAATTCCATTAAAATCTCCTTTTTTATTCATTATACACCATCTTGATTTAAATTTCAACCAAACAATATAGAAAAACATTATTTTAAAATAATATGAGTGCCACCCCTATAAAACAAAAAAAGCCAAACTATGTTGGCTAATTTTGTATTATCTGATTCTTACCAGACACCAGGTAAAGTGAAGTATGGGAAGTACGGTGCAGCTGGTCCAAAACTTGGGAAGTATGGAGGGAAGAATGGGAAGAATGGGAAGTACGGGAAGAACGGTGGGAAGAACGGGAAGAATGGGAAGTACGGGAAGAACGGTGGGAAAAACGGGAAGAATGGGAAGAACGGGAAGAAAGGTGGGAAGAATGGGAAGAATGGGAAGAACGGGAAGAAAGGTGGGAAGAATGGTGGGAAGAATGGGAAGAACGGCGGGAAGAATGGTGGGAAAAATGGCGGGAAGAATGGAGGGAAAAATGGCGGGAAGAATGGAAAGAATGGAAAGAATGGTGGG
>B570J14230_10001227_pt1 | contig 10336 bp, 4 predicted proteins | sample LakMenepilimnion_3_FD_14230 | JGI IMG/M metagenome (IMG submission 14230) | reverse complement strand
TGGTACTCTTCAAGCGGGATATACTAACTTCCACTACTTGAGACCAATATGGCAAAGAACTACTGAGAAAGATGCGTTAGTTGGAATATCAATGACAGGTATCGGATCAGGAGCAGTTTTAAAGTTAGATATGAAAGCAGCTGCGAAAGTTGTTAAAGAAGAAAACAAAAGAACTGCTGAGTTATTAAAGATCAATCCAGCGGCAAGAACAACAACAGTTAAACCTGCAGGAACAACATCATTAACTTTAGGTACATCATCAGGAATACATGCTTGGCATAATGAATATTACATTAGAAGAGTGAGAGTTGGTAAGAACGAATCAATTTATGCTCATTTAAAACAATATCATCCTGAGCTTGTTGAAGATGAATACTTTAGACCACATGATACTGCGGTAATTGGAATTCCACAAAAAGCACCTGAAGGATCAATTCTAAGAAACGAATCACCAATTCAATTATTGGAGAGAGTGAAGAAGGTTCAACAAGAATGGATTAAACCAGGTCATAGAAGTGGGTCAAATGCACACAACGTATCCGCAACCATTTCAATAAGAGAGCACGAGTGGCCAGCGGTTGGTGAATGGATGTGGGAGAACAGAGAATATTACAATGGACTTTCAGTATTACCATACGACGGAGGTACATATATTCAAGCACCGTTTGAAGATTGTACTGAAGAAAAATATGACGAGTTGATGGAAACATTAAAAGATGTTGATTTATCTAAAATTGTTGAAGTCGATGATAACACAGACCTATCAGGCGAAGTTGCTTGTGCGGGAGGTGCATGTGAAGTTGTGATGGCATAATGGAACACGATAAATTAGTTCAGAACATTGTAACTGGAATGTATGACTCGATCAAAGGAAACAGATAATACAGTAAGGGAGAAGCCAAAACTTCTCCCTTCTGATTTTTATATTGAAAACGGATTTAAAGTTATGACTGAAGAATATCATATCAAACGAGGATATTGTTGTGGTAATGGTTGTAGACATTGTCCTTTCGATCCAAAAGCAATTAAAGGGAATAGGACTTTAATTGAAAAATAAAGCAAGTATATTTATCACTATATGGCAGATGGAACTACATATGGTATAAATTTTCCTTTCAGAGATTCTGTTCGTGGTGATTACTTGGATTTAACCAATACTGCGGGACAGGAAATCAGAGCGGATCTTATTAACTTACTTCTTACTAGAAAAGGATCTAGATATTTTTTACCTGATTTTGGTACAAGACTCTATGAGTATCTTTTTGAACCATTCGATGGTTTAACATTTGATGCAATTGAATCCGACATTAGATCCTCAGTTGAAAAATATATTCCGAATTTATTAATTAATAGATTAACGGTAGAACCTTTGAACCCGGAAGATGAGGCGGACGACAACGCTTTCACATCGAACACACCAACTTCACCTGTTTATAGATACCCTGGAAAGGGAACCGCAGAATATACTGCAAAAATAAAAATAGAATATTCTGTCCAAGACAGCGCATTTGCAACAAGTGATTTTGTAATTATCAATATTTAAGATAGATGGCTAATCGTAAGATATCATATACAACCAGAGACTTCGAAGGAATAAGGTCAGAACTTATACAATACGTTCGTACCTACTATCCTGAATTAATTCAAAACTTTAATGACGCTTCGGTGTTTTCTGTGTTTTTGGATTTAAACGCTGCTGTTGCAGATAACTTACATTATCATATTGATAGAAGTATTCAAGAGACAGTTCTTCAATATGCACAACAAAGATCTTCAATTTATAACATCGCAAGAACTTATGGATTGAAATTACCAGGTCAAAGACCTTCAGTTGCTTTAGTTGATTTTTCAATTACAGTACCGGCGTTCGGTGATAAAGAAGATGAAAGATATTTGGGCCAATTAAGAAGAGGATCACAAGTATTAGGTGCTGGACAAGTTTTTGAAAACGTAGAAGATATTGATTTCTCATCTCCATATAATTCTCAAGGATTTCCTAATAGACTTAAAATACCAAACTTTGATAGTAGTAATAGGTTGGTTAACTATACTATAACTAAAAGAGAAGTTGTTGTTAACGGTATTACTAAGGTATTCAAAAGAGTAATCACTCCTAGTGACGTAAGACCATTCTTAGAGGTATTTCTACCTGAAAAGAATGTATTAGGTGTTACAAGTGTTTTATTGAAAGATGGAACAAGTTATACAACAGTACCAACCGTTAATGAATTTTTAGGATTACAAAACAAATGGTTTGAAGTTGATGCTTTAGCTGAAGATAGAATCTTTATCGAAGATCCAACTAAAGTATCTGATCAACCAGGAATTAAGGTTGGACGTTATATTCAAACACAAGATAAGTTTATAACTGAATATACACCTGAAGGATTTTTGAAGATGACGTTCGGTGGTGGAACAAACACTGCACAAGATGCTCTTAACCAATTTACAACAATGGGTGTTCCTTTGAACTTACAATTGTATCAAAACAATTTATCATTAGGGTCGGCACTTAGAGCAAATACAACTTTATTCATTCAATATAGAACGGGTGGAGGATTATCAACAAACTTAGGTACTAATGTGATCAATCAAGTTGGAACCGTTTCATTTTTTGTGAATGGTCCATCGGAAACTACAAACCAACAAGTTGTTGGATCTTTAAGATGTAACAACGTAACGGCAGCCATCGGTGGAGCTGGACAACCAACAGTTGAAGAAGCAAGAAATTATGTATCATTCAACTTCGCATCACAAAACAGAGCAGTAACAGTTAATGACTATGAAGCTCTTGTTAGAAAAATGCCTTCACAATTCGGAGCACCTGCAAAAGTTGCTATCACGGAAAACAATAATAAAGTATTGGTTCAGATTTTATCATATGATACTTCAGGTAAATTAACATCTATTGTATCGAATACCTTGAAACAAAACCTGGCTAATTACTTATCAAATTATAGAATGTTAAATGACTACATCTCAATTGAAACTGCTGAAGTTATTGATATTAGTATCGATGTTGCGGTTGTGTTAGATGCAACTCAAAACCAAGGACAAGTTATTTCAAATATAGTTAATAAGATATCGACTTTCATGGATCCACAAATTAGACAGTTAGGTCAAAATATTTACTTGGCTCAATTGAATAGTTTGATCCAAGATGAGAATGGTGTGATTACTGTTGCTGGACTTCAAATTTATAATGAGGTTGGGGGACAATATTCGTCAGCTCAAACATCCATGCCATATGCTGATGAGGAGTCAAGACAGATAAGACCTGTTGATGATACCATATTTGCTCAACCAAGTCAGGTATATCAAATTAGATATCCACAGAAAGATATCAGGGTAAGAGTTAAGAACTTCCAAAACGTTTCCTTTAGTTAAGTTTATTTAATTAACCATTAGGTTATTATTGATTAATACGCCATTTTCTTTTCCTTAGAAAATGGGGGTTAAACTATTTATCAAAAAAGGCATTAATGGGTAATTCCTACAGAATACGAACCGAACCCGGTTCAGATCAAGTTATAAACGTTCAAATTGACCAAGAATTCGATTTCTTAGAAATACTTTCTTTGAAGATTCAAAGTGATGACATCTATACAAGAAATTGTGCAGACTATGGAGTTGTCGTTGGACGTGTAACAGCAAACGGAGGATTTGGATTACCTAATGTTAGAGTTTCAGTCTTTGTTCCTATAGCACAAGAAGATCAAAATAATGAAATTGTTAGTGTCCTTTATCCTTATAAATCACCAACAGATAAGAATGAAGATGGGTATAGATATAATCTGTTACCGTATGAAAAGTCTTATTCTTCTCACGTACCAACAGGTACATTTCCATCAAGAAGTGATGCGTTGGCTAACCCAACGGTTATTCAAGTTTACGACAAGTATTACAAGTATACGGTAAAGACCAATGATAGTGGGGATTATATGATCATGGGAGTTCCGTTAGGGAACCAAACAGTTGTAATGGATGCTGACCTTTCAGATATTGGTGAGTTCAGCCTTACCCCGCAAGATTTGATTAGAATGGGGTTAGCGACTGAGAACCAATTTAATGGTAACGGATTCAAAGCTTCACCAGATTTAAATTCATTACCTCAAATTATAAATTTACAAGCGAATATAGACGTTTCGCCTCTTTTCGGTCAACCTGAAGTTTGTCAAATTGCTATTAATAGAGTCGACTTTGATTTGAGAGATGATGCAAATATTGATATACAGCCAACGGCAGTTTTTATGGGTTCTGTAGTTTCAGCAACAGACTCGAGAGTATTAAGAAAAAACTGTAGACCTGCAACTGAGGCGGGTAATTTATGTGATTTGGTTTCAGGACCAGGTGAAATATTATGTATCAGACAAACTGTAGGTCAAGATAGTACAGGGAAACCAGTATTGGAGGAATATGAATTTGACGGTGGTGCGAAAGTAATTGATGGTGACGGAACGTGGTTAACAGATGTTCCAATGAATTTGGATTACATAATAACAAATGAGTTTGGTGAGAGAACAATTTCATTAGACCCAAGTGTTGGAGTACCAACTAAGGGTAAATATAGGTTCAAGGTTAAGTGGGAACAATCTGCAGATTTAGGTGAACAAGTTAAAAGAGGTTACTATTTGGTTCCAAATATTAAAGAGTGGGGATGGACTAATCCCGCTTTGGATCCGTATGGTTTTTTCCCGACAGGGTCAACACAATATCAAGCTGTACAAAAATCTTACGCGTTTTCTTTAGATTGGGATGACTATGTTGATCCACAATCCGCAATAGATTGTGAAGATACATTTTATGAGTTTGGATACAACCGAGTTTATACGGTGTCTCAGTTTTTAGATGGGTATCATAAAGGAACTAATAGAGGTAGATTTATAGGTATTAAACAAATTTTGGAGAATACTTGNGATTCAACTAGTAATAAGTTCCCAACTAATGATGGGGTTAAAAATTTCGATTTAATTTTTATTATATTTAATTTCTTCTTCAGTTTTATAACACTTCTACTAATACCATTAATGGTTGTAGTACACTTATTGGCGTTTTTATGGCCGATATTAAAGGCTCTTATAACCTTTGTTTACGGTTCGTTAGCTTGGGTTGTTTATATTATTTGTAAAGTTGTTGATGCAATTCCTTTTGTTAGTCTTAATTGTAATAAGCCTCCTTCATTTAGAGATATTTTTAATTCTTTAGGTGATCCGTTCAAAAACATTTCATTACCAACAATAACGTATCCTGATTGTGAATTATGTTCTTGTTCTTCAGACTCATTAGAAACGAATCCAAATGCGGCAGACTTTGCTGCGGAGTCTTTAAGAACAACTTCATTGACTATTCTTGCAGACACACCAAATCCTTCAACTTATTCTAACGTATTTGAGGATGCGTATGTGGTTAATGATCCATGGTTTGAAAGCTTGACAATCACATCGCAACCATGGGGTCCTGATGTAGCTCAAAGACAGATTGCCTTACAAACAGTTGAAAGTCCATTTTTGGACTACCAAACTGATTTTCAAAGATTATTGTCTGGAATCAATAAAGTATTTGCGGGACAAAGAACGGCAGCTGGAACATGGATTGGAGGTTCTCCGAGGGCAGGATTCGACCTAACTCTAACGGAAAGAATGAATTTGTTTAACTACAAACATCAATATTTTAATCAGTTTGGAGGATTCAATCAAGTTAAAACTTATGTTGCTTCAGATATTGCTGCTAATAATGGTGCGTTTCACTACGATAACACGATAACATTATTATGTGATCCCGATACGTTAGATAACTTCTTAACAGGAAGGGTGTTGGCATTTCAAAGTCCAAACAATTCGTTGGATCCGAATACTGATAAAGCTCAGTCTAACTTTTCAGGTTTCACATCTTCAACAGGATATTCGAAGAATTTAAAATCAATCACGGTAAATTATGCTAATCCTGATAGTTCAGATCAAAATCTGACTCAACAATATATTGTAAATCAAACACCCGATGCAGTTCAAAACTGTTGGGTGGGTTCTGTTACAGCGTTAACAGGAAATGACTGGTATTACTACGATTGTGATGGGACATATTACTCAGGTGATACACCACAATCTGGTACAATATGTGTTAATGATTTTTATCCGAATGAAGGNGTTGCGGTTACGAATGTGAAATGCCAAGAACCATTGAATTTACAGTATACTAAAGTTAAATCTGATATAGAGTATTTTCAGGTTATTACCGCAATGACCTATTCCACTTTCTCCAACTTAAATCCACCAACATTTAGCGGACAAAAAAGTTTGAAAGAAAGATATATTGATAACTACAATTTATATTGGCAAGAGAGTGAGGAAAAAGACGGGTGGTTTGGTGGAAAATACCTACAGTGGAACCCCAATTTTGCAACTAGACCTTTCTTTGCTATACCAGAACAAACAGAATTAGTAGTAGTTATTTTACAAAGAGGGGTTGATCCAAACTCAACCAGACAAACAACAACTGTTGACATAAGTAGAATATGTGGACAGTCATATGGTACGGTGCAGGTAACTTCGAAATACAAATTGAATGTACCAATTCAACCAGGATTGGTATTACCTAGACATAATCAATTTACTACTAATGAGGACAATCCAAATAATCCAATCTATTTCGAATCTTTTATATTTGAGCCAGGTGAAAACTATTCAGGTTATACAACAAATATGCCGTCATATTATTCATCGTTAGATTCTACATCTTTTGGGTTCCAAATTGATCCTAAAGGATCTACCACAATCTTAGATGCAAACAAACTTTCGGTTAACCAAGGATTTGGAGGAAGTTATGTCAAGTCAAATACCTCAATAAATGTTTTCGGAACAAGTGTTTATCCGAATGTATCGTTACAACCTAGATACAAACCTCCTGCAATAGCAGGTGCAAGTCCGTGGTATCAGATAATGGGTAGATATTATGAGTTGTGTGGTGGTAAAAAGTTTTTGGGTTATTGGAACGATGAGTATGTTGAAGGAGGATCTTATTTCTTTGCTTCAATTGGTGGTAGTATCGAAGATGGAAGAGCCTCTTTAAGATATGATAGATTTATGTATTTCTCTCCGGCATATTCAACGGGGAATACAATGACAATGGTTGATAAGACAAATAAGATTGTCATGAGAACTGATAGACTTCCAACATCTACATCTAGAACTGGAAATCTTAATAACACATATTTGTTACATCAGAATACAAATATGAGTTTTTATTTCATTAGTGATGAAGGTGCTGTTGAATCATATGAGAATTTATTATCTGATTTTTTAATTAATGGAGAAGCGGAAGATTTCGGAAATCAGTTTGAAGATCAATTGACATCGACTTTTGGTTGTCAGGGATTAGTTCCTTATAATTGTTATTCGGGAAATTCAGAAAACTTTGGTATTAAACCAAAAACAGATAAATGTTATACTAAAGTAACTATTAAAGGAGGTTGTTATGTTTTCGTAAAAACTCCAATCTTATCTCTTCCAAATGATTTCAAACAACTAAGTGAATACAAGGCAAGAACAAGAATTAACTTTGCGGCTTGTAGAAATGTCTTTGGACATTCATTTTCGAATAACTGGATAAATGGAAGTTTATACCATTTTCCATTTAGAAATTTGAGATTCTTCAAGTCACCACTCGATCCTGTAGATCCAAACGGACCATATAATGAATTTTGTAAAGACACTATTTTATTACACGAGAAAACTAATAATTTCTATTATAGATCTTCACCATATAACGGAAACTCTTTCATCGGTAAACAACATTCAACCGCAAGACAGAGAAGAAACGAAAAAGAAATTCTATTTCCAACTACAATAATGGATATGGGACCAAGAGATGCGTTCACTCAAGAAATAAGTTTGAATGCTGATTTTTATGGGTATAATGTTAATAAGATACCTACCACAACTTTCCAAGATCCTTCGGACCTTTTGAATTTGTTTATAGTGTCAAGACAACTTAATTCAACGTTTTTACAAAAATTAATTGGATTGGGAGATGGATCGGTAAACGCATTTTTTACAAGACCTAAAGAAAAGTTTGATGGTGATTATGCTCAGATGATATCAATTAATTCTGAATTAGGAGTTCAACAATTTAATTTCGAATCCTATACAGCACAATCTGGTGCGTCGACAAACAATCCATTTTTCTTAGGGGCTGATAGATCGGGAGAACCTGTTATTGGGGTATTCTTTTCTTCAGATACACAAACGAGAGATTTAGTTTCACCAAGAAGACTTATAAGAAATGACCAAGTTCCATATAATGCTGCGGTGTATGATTATTTACCTATAAAAACACAAGAAATACCGTTTTATAGTTGGACAACAAGAGACAGTAACACTGTATTTGGTACACAATATAATGATTGGAGGACATCATCTATTAGATCTAACTTATATCAGAAGTTCAACAGAACTGATATAACTTCAAATTACTTCATGGGAGAAAATCCTAGAGCGGATTTCATGAAAGGGTATATCTATAACAGAAGCAATGTTCTTTATCAACCAGGAACGACTGCGGAGGAATACCAATTCGAGGGAGATAAAAATACATCAGATTCACCAAGTTACGATCCTGTTAATATCAACACATATTTCACAGTTGGTTTACCTTATCAATTCTATTTTGGATTAGGTAAAGGAAAGAGTGCCATGAACAGATTTGTAAAAAAATATGTTAACGAATAATGAACGGAACAACAATTATACCAAGTAATTTAAGATTTAAATCAGCACCATCGGTTGACCAACAGGTTCCTGTATCTGTTGATAGTAAATCTAATGAAATAACTGAATATGATAGAATTGCTTCGGTTAATCTTGCGGTTCAATTTGATAAAGAAAGACAAGAGTCTACAACATTCAGACCCACGTTTAAAGTTAGTCCGATTTATAACAACGCCTTCACAGGTACAACAGAATATCTGCCATTCCTTAATCATTTATCTTATGCAGATGCAGAAAAATCAGTGGTTAGTGGTATATGGAAAGGGTTTCCGCAGTATTATGAATACGAATTTTATAGACCAAACATTACAGATCAACATTTAAGTTATGTTAGTAAAAGTGCTTACACATATAATTGGACGTATTATTTAACTTATCCATTCGAGAACAATTACACCGAACCTATGTATTGGACTAATGGATCGGATGAAATAAATTGGGTTGCTCAAGACGGAATCCCATTTATTGTTAAAAATTTAAAATTTGACGGTACAAACTATATTTCATTTGAATGTATTTCTGAACATAATTTATTACCTGGCGAATATGTTCAACTTAGTTTTTCTTATGGTACTCAATCAGTTTTCCAAGTTAATACTTTAGGTAATGGTACTTTTGGGTCAGACCTATATGTGTTCAACTTATACAATATTGGATACACAGGTAATACTTTCACGAGTAATAAAGTTGGAACATTCAAAAAAATTATTGATGTTACTAATTCGGCAGAAACGATGTCAAGTTACTACGTTAAAACACATAAGGTTTTAACTAATGTGAATGATTTAGTCGTTACCAAGGCTGGATTTGAAGAGGTTCCATTTTCTAATAATAAAAAGTTTGAGTTCTCATCTTTAACGCCAAATAATATTTCGAGGATATCTCAAAAAAATGCATCAACAACTTACACCTTTACAACCAATTATGACTTGGATATTAATAATATATTGGATAATCAAAAGAGACCTTTGAATGAGATATTCTTAACGGTTATTAATAAAGGATATTCGGGATACTTCAACAAGCCTTTCCAAGGAGTTGGAACTAAACAAGGTTGGCAATTCAATATTTTATCGTTGAATAACAAATATTGGGAAGATAACAATATTAAATCGAATTCGAATATACCTGTGAGTTCTTATACTCAAACGAGTGGTAGCACTGAACAATTTTATTATAATTTGGATTATAAGTCTGGTGATACAATGTCCGGTGATTTTTGTGAATGGAATAATTTTACACAGAAGGAAAGAATCATTTCACCTTATTATCAAAAGATAAGGTATAATCAAGACGTATTCAAAAGCTCAAGTACACCTACGAATAACCCAAGTGGATATTATTATCAACCGCACATTGGCATGGTAATAAGAGTTTTCTCAAGTTACATTGAAACAGGAGATTTAGCTAATGTCGATAATGTTCCGTCTTGGGCATATTACTCAAATAATTATAAACGATTCATGTGGAGAGATCTTTATTCATATGGGTTCGTTGATGAAAACTTAAATGGTGTTGACTATCCGTTCTTGAACTTTTCACACTATCCTTATATCAATACGTTCTTTAGACTC
>B570J14230_10001223_pt1 | contig 10348 bp, 9 predicted proteins | sample LakMenepilimnion_3_FD_14230 | JGI IMG/M metagenome (IMG submission 14230) | reverse complement strand
TCCATTATACCCACCAGTTCCAGCGCATGTTTGACATCCACCGCAATCATAGTACTGGTAGGAAACTTGACCGTCACAACTAATACCAACGTATGAGCAGTTACCAGGATACGGTGGCGGAGCACACGGAGGGCAAAAGTTTGGAGGAAAATAAGGAGGGGCAACAGGGGTAACGGAGTTAGATGCTGCTGAGTACGCACTGTTTCCGTAAACACTCTCTGCTCTTACAGTGAATGTGTAAGCAGTTCCGTTTGTTAATCCTGTAACCGTGCGTGAAGTGACGTTTACACCAGTTGCTTGTAACCCACCAGGGTTTGATACTACTCTGTAAGTAACATCACCAGCAGCAGCAGTACCAGTAGCCCCTTGTGTAAAAGTTACTGTTGCTTCAGCGTTACCACCAGAAGCGCTGGGGCTAGTTGGGGCTGACGGGGCAACACCCATTACCAACGATGGACTTGACGAAGATGCGACAGATTCAACACCATTTGAAGAAATGGCTGTAACAGTAAAAGTAACAGTACTTCCTGCTGTTAGTCCAGTAACTTGAATAGGGCTAGAACTTCCTGTTGCACTTTGACCAGAACTAGATGTGGCTCTGTAGGAAATAGTCCCCTTACCAACATAAGTCGGGGCAGTAAAAACTACGTTAGCCGCAGTACCTGATACCAGTGTTGGTGTACCAATCGTTGGTACTCCTGGAATTTTGCCGCCTGAATCCTTTGTTGCCATAAATTATGCCGAAATGTCTCCAACGAGCACCCAAGTGTTTTCTGCTCTCTTGATGAGCGTAGCATATGACCACTGTGCTCGCATCTTGAGTCCTGGTGTGGCGTTGATGGTCACTCCACCCGTAGCCACGATTGTGGTTTGTCCAGAACCAGTCTGAAGAATGTTAATCTGCGAACCAACTGGGAATGCCACTGATGAGTTCAAGGGAACCGTAAGGGTGTTAGCAGAGCCGACACCCATCTCCACAACCTTGTTTTTGTCAGCCAACACGAGTGTGTAAGAAGCAGTTTGGGCGTTTGTTGAAACGTCAGCCAACTTACCAAGTTCAATTGCAGCAGATGCACTAATGTCAGTGTTCACAATCACACCAGAAGCAATTGCGGTTACGCCAGTATCCGAGATAGTTACATCTCCAGTTTCAGTAACGGAAGTAGGGACTCCAGATGAGTTGTAAACAATGATGTTTCCAGCAGTACTTGTTGCCAATTTGCTGAGTGCAATTCCAGCAGATGCGCTGATGTCATCATTGACAATGGTTGCATCGGCAATCATTGTGCTTGTGACAGTCCCACTATCACTAGTAGTTACAACACCACTTGCGTTAACCCAAGCAGAGCCGTTCCATTTAAGGAAATCACCTGAAGTAGGGGCTGAAGCAGAAACATTGCCAATGTCATCAAGAGCATTGATGATTGGAACTGATGCTGGAACCCATGCGGAAGATGCAGATACATACTTGAGGAATTCTCCATTTGATGGTGCTGATGCAGAAACATCGGATAAAAAGTCAAGGGTAGGAGTTGTTGGACCCCATGTTCCACCAGCACCACCAGCAGGAGTAAATGCCAGAACCTGACCACTAGTACCCCAATATGGGTCTATTTGAAATACATCTGTACCATTGCTGAAATTAATACTATTAGCATTTAATGAATAATAAGGACCATCCAAGGCGTTTGCCCCAAGAATTTGGTCCACTGTTATATCCAATGTACCCTCCACTGCGGAGGACATGGAAATACCAGATGTAGCGCTTATTGTTAGGTAGTCGGTAGTGCCAGGTACACCTAAAGTCAATCCTTGACTGTTTGCAACCCATGCGGATGCAGATGAAGACCAAACAAGAGGACTATTATCTACGGGTGCTGAAGCACTGACATCCGAAATGTTATCCAGTGTTGATGACGTATTCAGGTAATACGAACCCTCTTGCCCATCAAGAAGGTCAGCGTTAAGGTTTGTAACAACCGTAGACGATGAAACAGACATTGGAGCAGTGCCAGTTGCAATTGTGCTTTCAAGGGTCTTTACAACAAGAGGTGCGGCTGAGTAACTTGCATGAGCAGTATTGATTGGGTCAGTTGGTTCTGGTTGATAAGAATCAAAGAACTTCCACTTACCGTCAGTAGCATCACGGAATACTCCAGCATGCCTGTAAGTCCCATCGTTGTAGTTTCCAGCAATACCGAGGTCTGGGTTTGAAATGGTGTTTCCATCATTCAAGTAGATAAATGAGTCTTCAATTGCAAGGTTTGTCTCTGTTGTTGTGTAGTAGACACCACCAACATGCAAGTCAGTACCTACATACATAGCACCAGTTGTTGACAACGAGCCAAATGTTGGTGAAGCAGATGTAGCAACTGATTGACCAATTGCAATTGTTGGAGTTGTACCCTCACCAGAGTTGTTGGTAATGGTAAGACCCGTTCCAGCAACAAGCGATGCAACATAGTCACCAGTAGTCTTTGTTCCAAGAGCCACTGTGTTGTCTGGGAGTGTTACAACTCCAGTAAAAGTAGGCGAGGCGCTTGGGGCCTTAGAATCAATCTGTGTTTGGATAGCAGACGTAACCCCATCAACGTAGTTAAGTTCAGTTGTTGAAAGCGTAGCCCCATCAAGAATATTTAGTTCTGCGGCTGTTGAAGTAACACCAGTTAAATCCGTTGGAGCGATAGAAATATTTGTAGAACCATCAAATGATTGACCAGCGATATTTCTTGCTGTCTGTAAGACTGTTGCAGTAGATGCGTTACCAATTACTGGAGCAGTAACAGCAGCAAAAGTTACCGATGCGCTTGTCCCAACAGCCTGCCCAATGGCGATGGTTGGACTTGAGCCTTCACCAGGAGTGTGTGTTACCGTGACACCAGTACCAGCAGTTACGTCATTTACGTAGTTGCCAGTCGTGTCTGTGCCAAGCGCTACAGAGTTTGGTTCAATTGTTGCTGTGAGAGTTGCATTCCCAAGATTGGTAAATGTTGCTGAACCACTAAGGTCACCACCAAGTGTGATTACTGGGGATGCAGTAGCACTTGCTTTATTATCTAACTGGGTTTGAATAGCCGAAGTTACGCCATCCACATAGTTAAGTTCTGTGGCAGTAGCGGTTACACCAGTAAGGTCAGTTGGGGCAATAGATATATCAGCAGAACCGTTAAATGCTTGTCCAGCAATATTACGAGAAGTCTGTAATGTCGTTGCAGTTGAGGCGTTCCCAATAAGTGGTGCTGTTACCTGACCAAATGTTACGCTTGCGCTAGTACCTACATCTTGCCCAATTGCAATTGTGGCGTTAGAACCCTCACCAGGAGTATGTGTAATGGTTACACCAGTTCCTTGGGTTAGGTCTACCATGTAGTTACCAGTGGTGTCGGTTCCTAGATTAATAACTTCAGGTTCCCAACCAGTGTTTACCCATTTAAGGAAGGCATTTTCACCAGGAGCAGACGCAGATACGTCTGTTAATGAACCCAATGTTGAATTCATAGTTGAAAGAATTTCTACGTTGGAACTTCCATTAAAAGGCACTGTTCCAGTTACTGCCCCAGTTAACTGAATGTTTCTTGGGGTAGCAAGTGTTGTGGCTGTATCAGCATTACCTGTAAACTCTCCGTAAACCCTAGCAAAAGTAACAGAAGCACTGGTTGCTACGTCTTGTCCAATGGACAGAGTGTTTCCAGTTTTTGTAATGCCCGTACCAGCAATAATGTTTGCTGTACCTGTAAATTGAGTAAAAACGATATCATCAGTACCAATTTCATGGTGTTGTTCTGTTCCATTACCTGTACCAGTTGAACTAACAAGAAATCCTTGGTTACCGTTCACAGAACCTGAACCAATGTAACAAGCATCTCCACGAACAACATTGTCTTCAAAACCATCAAAGTCTATTGCTCTTGTAAGAATGTACACAGCACTAGCAGAACCCTGGTCTGAAACAAGGTAGATACCGTTTTGTTTTGCGTCAGCCTGATTCTTAATCAGAACTCTGTCATTTGTTGTTGCATTCACACCATCAATAGACAAACGACCATTTTGAGTAGCGGTGAGTGTTGCCCCAACACCATCTGTTCCGTTGTCGTAATCTGGTAGATTAGGCAAAATTGTTGCTGTTGCAAGTTTTACAGACAAATGCCAGTTGATACCTGCGGCAATAGCATCAACATACTGTTTTGTTACAGCATGGTTTGATGAAACTGGGCTGTTAGTAAGTGATACTTGAGCAAAAGTTACAGAGGCAGATGTACCTACCGCTTGACCGATTGCGATGGTTGCATTTGAACCTTCGCTTGGGGTGTGTGTGATTGTTACACCAGTACCCTGCGTAAGGTCTGACATGTAGTTTCCAGTTGTGTCAGTCCCAAGAGCAATTGTTCCACTTATGGCAAGAGTTCCGCTCGCATCAGGAAGACTTACGGTTCTATCGGCAGTTGGGTCTACAACAGTAAGTACTGTTTCAAACTCGTTTGTTGTTGCGCCTTCAAATGTAATGAAGTGTGGTTCTGGAAGATAAATACCATGAATTCTTGGAGTTCCACCAGTAGCCGTAATTTCTGGTCCATTAATGGTTGGAGTGGTAAGAGTTTTATTAGAAAGCGTTTGAGTCGTATCCGTGCCGACAAGGGTTGTCGTTGCATCAGGCAGAGTAATAGTTCTGTCTGCAGTTGGGTCGGTTACAGAAAGAGTAGTTTCAAACTCGTTAGCGGTTGCACCTTCAAAAACAATGCTTCCGTTTAGGTTCAAACCAGCAAATGTTGGAGAGGTAGATGCTGATACATCCTGACCAATCGCTACTGTTGGGGTGGAACCTTCACCTGAATTGTTTGTAATGGTCAGACCAGTTCCAGCAACAAGTGACTCAACGTATGAACCAACCGTGTCGGTTGAAAGATTTACGGCATCGTTAATCCATGAAGTTCCATTCCAACGAAGGAAATCACCATTGGCTGCGCTGGTAATTGTGACATCCGAAAGGGCATCAAGAGAGGCACTACCAAGGTTAGCGTTTGAATAGCCAAGACTTGTCCATGCCGTAGAACCATTACCAATCTTAAACTTGGCAGTATCTGTTTCGTACCCAATTTCTCCTGAAGAGAGTGTTGGGTTGGCAGCAGTCCATGCAGCAGCAGTAGAACGCTTTAATTGAATTTTAACGCTCACTAGAATACTCCTCCGTCATAAACTGCCTCAATCATGTTAGTAAGTTCTGCTTCAAAAATATCTTCAAAACTTGTTCCGCCATCAATATCTAGTAAACTAGCGCTGTTGTCTTGATTAACCCAGTTGGTCCCATTATAGACCAGTATCTGCCCAGTAGTTGGGGAAGGTACTGACACATTACCAACATCATCAAGTGAATTAATTGTCGGAATTGCTGATGGAACCCATGAAGATGATGCTGAAACATATTTTAAAAAATACCCATCAGTTGGTGCAAACGCACTGACATCTGATAGGTCATCAATAGAACCAACGGTGCTGGCAACCCCTGGGGCAAACTTAGTGCCATCAAATTTAAGAACTTGATTTGTAGTTGCACCCGTAGGGTCTATTTCAATGCTGTCTACAAACAGAGTTGGTGTTTTAAAAGTGTCATCTGTCTTAAGAACATTGGCAGAGTCACGGTATAGGTTTACATCACCAACGGCAGAACCGTCACCCCAAACAAGACGACCACCTGCTTCAATTTTTAAGCGAGAATATGTGTCTTGGTCAACATAAACGGTTATAGCATCAGAACCAGCAGATGATAACTGCTTAACAGTGATAGGTACTGTAAATTTCTGTGCCACGACCTCAATCGCTTTCTATGTTATGACTCCTCAGAGTCTATTTAGGTACTAACCTACTACAACGATGGTGTAATCGTTAGCGGAGATAGTTCCGTAAAGAACAACTGACACAGTATCTGCGTTAGCACGGGTCACATCTCCAATTACCGTAGCACCAGTTGATACTTCGTAAATCTGCACGTTTACATCTGTTGTATTAAAGTTGTGAGTAACTGTGGTGGTTGATACGCCTGTGCTGCTTGCGGCACAACCTTGCTTGGCAATACGAGCAAGTGTTGAGGTTGATGTTGTGACTGCACCAGCACTAGTTTTAATACCAAGGTTTGTACGAGCAGTTGCCGCATCACTTGCGCCAGTACCACCGTCTGTAACAGCAACGTCTGTACCGTTCCATACACCCGTGGTGATGGTTCCCAAAGTAGTGATGCTGGACTGACCAACATAGGTTGATGCGATATCTACAGAGTCAGCATTAACCGTAATTCGGTCAGAAGTACCAACTACGTTAAGTACGTTTCCAGTTTTGGTAAGACCGTCACCAGCAAGGATGGTTCCAGCAACTGAGAACAAAGCCCATGTAAGACCCGTTACACCTACGTTGATAGTTCCGTTAGTGGTGAGTACCCAACCGCTATCTGCGTTAACAGCACCTTCTTCAACGAAGGTAAACGCACCAGGGGTTACTTCTGCGTTAGAATCAAAGTCAGTTGCACGAACTGCTGCACCCGAAGCCTGAACAATATAGATACCGTTTTCTGATGCAGTGCTCTGGTTCTTAACAAGAACACGGTCACCTGTTGCAAGCGTTACGTCAGTGTCAAGAGTGTCACCGTTTTCAAGGTCTGACGCAAGGTTAATTGGTGCAGTTGTTGCGGCACGTACTGAAGCCTTAACATCAAGTCCAGAACGGGCAGCATCTACATATGCCTTAGTTGCTGCATGGTCATCGTGAGTTGGGGTTCCAAACTTAGCCTGACCGTTAGCATCACGGATAACCAATTTGTTTGCAGTTGCTTCAGAAGTTGCATCAGCCAGTTTTGAGAAGTCTGAAGCGGTCATCAAACCAGCACTTGCCGATGTAGCAAGGTTTGCTGTAATGGTGATAGCACCATTTGATTCGCTAATGGTCAAAGCGTTGCTGTATAGGCCAGCAGAACTTACGCCAGTAATCATCTTTCGCCATGCGGCGGCAGTAATGTCGTAAACCTTAATAGTACCTTCAGTACTATTGAAAATCATCCGACCATCAAAGTTGCCCGTACTTGGGTCTGTGCCAACTACTTCAAAGGTAGCGTTAAGCAGTTGATTCTGATTAAGGTCAATATTAGTTAGAAATTTTTGAGCCATTAAAAATCCTTACGTGAGGTAGGCATAGCCTGAGAACGCTGATGAAAAGTTTACTACAACTTGTGTGGTGCTGGTATATGTGACTTCTCCGAATACAACCGTTTTTGCACTGTCAACAACAGAAACAGACGGGTAACCACCTAAAGAGTGGTTTATTGTCCATGTTGCTGACGCTGTTCCTTGAGTATGTACATGGCGTGATGCCTTTTGGAAAACAAGGTTGAGAATTTGGTTAGGAGAAATACCAGTAATGCTGGCACTAGCAGTTTCCCCAGTAGTGACCGTTCCGATGGTTAAGGTGTTTGGTGGGCCAGCAACACCAGGGTCGCTGACAACTATGTCAACGGTTGAAGAGTTTACACTTAAGTTACCAAGAGCAGATTCGTCTACATAGACAATGCTGTCATCTGGACTAAGTACAAGGGTGTAATCAGGCATACGGGTTAGTTGCCACCGAAGCGTCTACAACAATGGTTCCTGAAGCAATTCTGTCCCAATCTCCAGCGCTGTCTTGAACAAACAGGTCAAAGGTATGGCTACCTGCAGGAATAGGGTTTTTATCCGAAATATGCATTTCTAAGGTAGTCCCAGTCTTTGGGGCCAAGTAACCACGCCTATTAGCAGTGAGGGCAATAATTGTTTCTTCGTTGGGGGCAGTTGAGTACCAACGCAAGTCAAGAGTCTTTACATCGTTAGCGTCTACTGCCTGAAGGTATGCGTTAGAGACAACCTGAAGTGCTCCAGTACTGTCTTTCCACGTAAATGTTTTACGGAAATCCTGATTTTGGGTCATACGCAGTTCCATTGATTGCGCCTCATTTCCATCTGTTACTGTATTATTGGCTTCTACTGTGATAACTCCAGCACTAACTCTGTAGTACGTGTCATTAAACTTGGCTAAAACATCATACTCCAAGTCACCAATTGGTAGTTCAGAAGTCTCAGCCCCAGTAAGGGACAATAGGATTTCCCCAGACCCTGTGATTTCAGCATTAAGTTTTCGTTTAGATGTCGCTGTTGATTGAATTTGTGCTTTAACAGCAGTTGGAACCATCAAACGGTGTTTGCTTTTACTTTTAATTACAAGTATGCGCTTAAGAGGAATGCCTTGAGTGGCAACATAATTTACTGTACGGGCGACCATTTACCTATTGTACCCCAATTACTTTTTACCTTTACCCTTGCCACCACTCTTCTTAGGAAAGTCGTGACCAATCTCAGACATCTTTCTGCGAACAAGACTTTCCATGTTTTTTACTGCACGATGGTCTGAAGGGGTACTAGCCATGTGGACAACCCCATCACCTTTGATGCGAAGTTGGATATGACCGCTTTGAGTCTTGTGACCCATCACAGGGGTGCTTCCTTGACCTACACGGGTCAACATTTCACGAAAGGGTTTATCAGTGGTCAAACCACGGACACGTTCCTCATTAAGAGCGTGTTGGTCCCAATTAAGATTTTCCTCTGTACCCATGCATAGATTGTACTACTCCCTAGGCATACGGTACGGAAGAATCGCCTCCATGCGCTTGAGGGCTTCATCAAACTCTTCTGGGGTGCTGAATACACGAATTACGTGCATACAAGGGTCACCACCATCTTCCATTTCGTCTTCTTCTTCATCGGTAGTTGGAATCCCATCATGCATGTAACAGGTTGGGTACAAACACCATTTGTTGTCAATCCCCATTGCCAACCATGTGTCAAAGTCAAGTTCTTCTTTAGTTGCCATCTTTGTTCCTTTATTTCATTACGGATAGTGTTACTTGGTATTCACCGTATTCTGGCTGGTCAATCGCTGTAACCATGACCGAACTGAATCCTTGGTTATGTGCGAGTATAACAGCCTGTTCCTTTGCGTCAAGCATTTGAGGCGTATGAATTGTGTAGGTGATTACCATGTCTAAATCCTATCGTCAGTAATCGTATTTTGAAAACTTCTTTATCTTCTTTTTTTCCTTGCGGTCATTTGAAGATTTACGGTTTTCTTTATGAATGTGGTAATCCTCGTACAACTCTTCCTCTTCATCGGGAAATTGAGAACTTAGATTATTATTTTTTGGAATCATCGGTTTTACGGAACAACTCGGAAAGTCTTTGTTCCACACGCTCTTCACGGGTTGTAACCAATTCACGGAAGCGTTGTTTACCGTATTCTCCTAAACCATCTTGAAAGTCTGTCATGTCCCCTACCATATCATTTAAGTCGTGGTATCTTTATGTTTCTTTGAAGATGAAGGTCATCAGTACGTGTAAGTTGTTTTTTGGTCAAAGGTTTAGGCATTGGGTTTGCGTCATGATTAACTTGAAGTTCGTCAAACTGTTCCATTCCTGGAAGGGTGTGCTGAACACTTAAGTATTTTCCGTCAACATACTGGTGCCGTTTACCCATGTATTTCATTCCCATATCTGCGTATGGTTCCCCTGGGTGACCCAAACGCACATAGGGGTTACGCCCATGTTCAATTTTATTTGTCATAGGGTTATTGTAAGGTCGTTCTGAATCAGCCTGCCTCTGGTCATACAGGTCCATTGCTCTTTCAGTATCTTCCCTATTTACAAGCGCAGTATTTGCAACATGGTGTTTATAAAAGGCTTGCGAGTAGGTAGAGATTTCTCCTAGCCCCATTTTGTCTAATTGACCGTGCAGTGATGGGTTTTCGTGAACTAATTTCCCTAAATAAAGATGTTTAGCCGCATTTTGATATTCAGGAATATCATGAGGCAATCTAGCAAATCCTTTTTCTGATTTCATTACTCTGTCTTTGTCTTTTTTATACAAAGTATGACCATAATCTCTTAAATGAGTTTCTGCAAGTTCAGTCATATTAGGTAATGAATCAATTGCAGACTTACCGCCAGAGGCTACGTGCAATCGTGCAGCCGCATATAAAGCCATTTCCCTTTTATCTTTCCACCTCTTGTTATCAACCCCATACCCAGATAGTTCCCCAGTTTTTCTCCATAAATCTAAGTGTCTATCTTCTCTTTGTGCTGGGTCTAATACTGCTTCGTGTCTTCTGTTATAACCCACACCCTTACGTATACCCTTGGGGTCACCTTCCCATTTCATGTTAGAGTACGGTTCAGAATATCTTTCCATGTAACCATCGGCAGTTCCTTCCATGTACGGAGATATATGCATACGGCCTTTGTTATACATTGCACTTTCTAAACGAGTGTGTGAATGGTCC
>B570J14230_10001219_pt1 | contig 10367 bp, 10 predicted proteins | sample LakMenepilimnion_3_FD_14230 | JGI IMG/M metagenome (IMG submission 14230) | reverse complement strand
CCACCGCAGGTTCTGCAACCACAGGTGCCGCAGGTGCGACAGGTAATGTTGTTGTAGTCGTTACAGGCTCAACTTCTGTTTTTTTAGATACAGGAATTACGTATTTAGTGTCCTTTTTTTTTTCGCCCTCTTGTTCGAACAAAGAAGTACCACTGTCATTCCCATGTATCTGATTGAACTCTCTTGCCATCAGATTCATTTTTTTCAACGCTTGGGAATAAGATGAAAAATATTTTCTATTTTTCATTGGTTCGATATATTCAGAAGCAGATTCAGAAATTGTTTGTTTAATAATGTAACCTTGTCTTTCTTTAATAATTTCATATGTGTTACCATCAGCCAAAGACAATTTATATTCTGATGATTTGTCTTCATTTACTGGTGTTGGTATATTTTCATTGTATCTAGCAATTTCCATAATTCTACGGATCTTGTCCATACCTTCTAATTTCTCACTTCCAATAGGTTTTAATCCTCCCATAGTATATTTGTTTTTTAAATATTATTTTTTCTATATAAATATAGCAATATTTAGGTTTATTTATTGATTTACCAAATTATTGTTTCATGGATAATTTGTCATCTATGATTTTAGAGGACAAATCGTGTAGTTTCCCTATATACCCATTTCTTCTTAGAATCTTAAATACTAAGTTCTCTGTTGAGAACTCACCACCCTTTTCTAAACCACAAGTTCTAAATTTCTTTAACTTGTCTTTGTATTTTTGTATCATTTCCTTTGCGGTCTCAACATCATCATCTTGGATCGTATCAATTAATTCATCAATGATGTTCATCCATTGTTTTGATTTTTGTTTCAATAATTCCTTATCTATAGAAACGTCTTCCTTTTTAGGTTCGTTGGACCATTCATTAAATAACACAGAATATACTCCACTACTAAAATGACTTTCAGTTTCGTTTTGAACATATAATTCAACCTCATAATTAAACAATGTAATATCATGATTTTGATTAAAGATCATCTTCTTTAAATTAAAAAGTTTCTCGTAAAGTTCAATTTGGTTTTCTGGGTATTGGTTGAAGTCGGCAACTACGTGTAAATCGAAATCAGAATATTTTGACCAATTATAATTGGATAATGAACCTGTAAGTATTATATCAGTTACCACAATATCAACACCTAAAAAATCAATGAACTGGTATGCAATCTCAAGTAATCTTTCTCTTACTTCAGATTTCATTACATAGTCATTACCATCTTTTTCCCAAACTTTTGGGTTAAGGTCGTCTTGTATTTTAAAACTTTTAATTAATTCATTATCCATTATATATAAATACAACGTTATTATGATTTAACCTAATTTCTTAAACTTGTATTTTTTNGCNATTTGTAANTTAAAGTAATTACCCTGTGATGGNGCAGTTCTAAATTCTGTNTATGATTGGTGAGGTACATTATCATATTCATACTTCACCCCATTTTTAAATTCTACCACCAATTTTTTTGTTGCGGTATCATATTCTGTTTTTGCCAAGTTAGAAGATTGAACCTCGTTCAATATCTTTGTTCCAACATATTCTTCTTTTAAGATTGCCATAATATTTTTTATTTTAAATATATTCCCATAAAATAAAAAATCCACCCTTTTGGGTGGATCTTATTACTTAAGTGATTTTATCTGATCACGGTATTCAATTGATTTCTCAAAATCTTGGTTTTTTATACTTTCATCTAATTTAGCCTGTAACTCAGATATCTTTTCTTTGTTTACCTCCAAACTTTTTATTTTATCCCTTAATTCAACCGCTTCCTCAAAGTTTTGATCTTCAATTGCCAAATTTAATTTTTCTTTTAAATTACCCAACTCATCATCTTCACTTTTAGGTACCATATAGGTAATACTAAACGACCCATCTTTTGACTTATAAGTTTTTTTATTCCAATTACTATCATCAAAAAATGATGACCCAAAGTTCATTCGTTCTGAGAACATTTCATTAAAAATTTTATCAAAATCTCTAAAATTTAACATAATCTTTTTTTTTGTTGTTTATTATTTTATTTGTCCATTTTTTTACTAAATACGTGCCAAACCATAAAATATGACAAAATGTCAGTTAATATTTTTTTATCATGACAATTTGTCAAAATGTATACTTTTAGGTTTTGATTTATTATTTTTTAATAAAAACGAAAAGATATGATTGAATTTATGGACGAAAGTGATAAAGGTAAAAAAAAGACTGATGGTGGGACCCCGGTCTTAGATAACTTCAGTAAAGACTTAATTAAACTAGCAAGTGAGGGAAAATTAGATCCTGTTATTGGTCGTGAAAAAGAGATCTTTAGAATTGCTCAGGTATTATCTCGTAGAAAAAAGAATAACCCTATTATTATTGGTGAACCAGGGGCAGGTAAAACTGCAATTGTTGAGGGTCTAGCAATGATGATTCATAACGGTGAATGTCCTAAAAATTTATCAGATAAAAGAATTGTTTCTTTAGATATTAACTCCATTGTTGCGGGAACAAAATATAGAGGTCAATTTGAGGAAAGAATGAAAGTGATTATTGATGAGTTACAGGCATCCCCAAACATCATCATCTTTATTGATGAGATTCACACAATGGTNGGTGCTGGTAATAGTTCAGGNTCATTGGATGCATCCAACATCTTTAAACCCGCATTATCTCGTGGGGAAATCCAATGTATTGGAGCAACAACATTAGACGAATACCGTAAACACTTTGAAAAGGACGGTGCTCTTGAGAGACGATTCCAAAAAATTATTGTGGACCCGTCTACAAAAGAAGAGACATTCCAAATCCTAAAACAGAGTAAAGACAAATATGAAGAACATCACAAAGTTAACTATACTGATGAATCATTAACATTATGTGTTGAGTTAGCCGATCGTTATATTACCGATCGTGAGTTCCCTGATAAAGCGTTTGATATTTTAGATGAGGTTGGGTCAAGAATGCAAATTGACATTAAATTACCTGAAATTATTGAGAAACTAAAACAAGAGGCTCAAGACATTAAGAAAGAAAAAGTTGATGTTATCAAAAAACAAAACTACGAACAAGCGGCAGAATTAAGAGATAAGGAACGTAGAATTTTAGGTGAATTGGAAAATGAAAAGAAAAAATTTGACGAGGAACTTAAAAATAGTAAACGTGGTATTCCTGAAGAATTGATTTACGAGGTTGTTTCAAACATGACTAAAATACCGGTAAGTAAAATAAACATTGATGAGAAAAACTCATTGGTTAATTTAGAGTCAACATTAAACTCTAACGTTATTGGTCAGGAAGTCGCAGTTAATAAGATATCCAAATCTATTCGTAGAAATCGTGTTGGAATTAAGGATCCAAATAGACCTATCGGTTCATTTATTTTCTTGGGGTCGACTGGTGTTGGTAAAACATTCTTAGCGAAACAACTAGCAAAAGAGATTTTCGGAAGTGAGGATAGTCTTATACGTGTGGATATGTCTGAATACCAAGAGAAACACACAATTTCAAGATTGATCGGATCTCCTCCAGGATACGTAGGTCACGAAGAAGGTGGTCAACTTACAGAACAAGTTAAAAACAAACCATATTGTGTTATCTTATTTGATGAGATTGAGAAAGCAAATAAAGATATCTTCGCAACATTATTACAAATGTTGGATGATGGACATTTAACTGATGGTTTAGGTAGAAAGATCAACTTCAAGAATTGTTTGATTATTATGACATCTAACATTGGGGTTAAAAAATTACAAGACTTCGGTACAGGTGTAGGATTTAAAACAAGTAATTCAAATGACTTTGTTCAGGAAGAACAAAAACGTGATATCCTTAAAAAAGAACTTAGTAAATTCTTCGCACCTGAATTCTTAAATAGAATTGATGATGTAGTTATCTTTAATTCTTTGAATAAAGAAAATATTGATAAAATTGTAAAATTAGAAATTGAGATCTTAATCAAACGATTAAATTCAATGAAATATAAATTCACTTACACAAATGAAGTTATTGAGTTGATATCTAAAGTTGGGTTTGATGAGGTATATGGAGCAAGACCGATTAAGAGAGCAATCCAAGATAAAATTGAGGATCTTATTTCCGAGAAGATTTTAACGGGTGACGTGGTTGAAGAATCCGAATACGAATTAACCGTAGATGGTGAAAGTATTGTGATTGGAACCAAAGAGGAACCTAAGAAAAAAGGTGGTAGAAAGAAAAAGGGAGAATAAATCTCCCTTTTTTTATTTAGTGTTTTTCGTAACCTAACTCTTCAATCATTAGTTTACCGACCTTAATACCGTTGTAAGTGTCTTCCACAACTACGTATTCATTTCTTGTGTGGTAGTTGTAATAACCAATGGATATATTGAAACACGGGATATTAAACATTGTTCTGATTGGATAAATGTCAGTATAAGGGTGTTTGTGATATTTCGTGTCAGATGGAAAATGTTCCGTAATCAATCGTCCGCCAACTTCAAAGAACTTACTATCACGATCAAACATACTTCTTCCCATTAAGAACTCAGAAATCATATTGTTTTCAGGAGCATCAAATTGGATTCCATAACCAACGTTTACAAAGAACTCAGGATCAGCTTTAAATGAACCTTTACAACCTGTTTCCTCAGACACAAAAAATGCCGCCTTTAGATTAGGGAGTTCATTTAACAATTCCAAACAACCATAAACTCCACATTTATCATCACCACCAATACCCGTTGGTTCATCATTATCGTTATATGCTTTTAATGATAATTTGATATTACCTTGAGCGTCAGGTAACATTTCCTCAACAACGTTAATCGTATCAATGTTGTGAACCGTATCGGTATGTGCAATTACACACGGGAAAAACGATATATCTTCATCGGTTTGTTTTGTGGCATAAATGTTTGACATTTCATCAACATAAAAGGGGATATTGTTTTCAGTTAACCAATTTGTTATAAACTGAACCATTCTTTCTTCTTGATATGTTTTTGTCGGTATAGATAATACCTCTTTCAATAATTCGTAATTTCGTTCCATAAAACAAATATAGTAAACTATTTTGAATTATAAAAATTTTTTACTTATTATTCTTCTTTCGTTAAATAATTCGGGTTGATTATCCAACTGATATAGACCATCCATATCTAAAAGTCTTTTATGGGTTTTACCGGTCTTATCATTATGAACATTAACTAAAGCTTTATTGGTTTCTGGTTGGACATTTATGATTAGAAATTGTGTGTCAGGATCCTTTTTTGTTCTGATCCACTCATACCCATACTTTTCTTCAATGTACGATGTCATTTCATTGTATTCGTCAATATTAATAAAACGATCATCCTCTTCGACTTTTTCTAACATTGAATCCAAACTTTTTGAATAATACTCTTGCATAACGCTATCGTCCCAATCGGCACAATCCACCTCATATTCTAATTCACTCCACCAACCTCTGTCTTTCTTATCGTAAAGTTTTATTAATTTATTTAATAATTCACTTAATGTAAATTTATCATTTTCCACATCACTATACCAATGTAATAATATACTAACATTGGTTTCAAATCTATATCCCCTATGTATTTCTTTTATTCCGAATTTATCAAATGGTTTAGCAATTTCACCTAAGATTATATCTTTAACAACATCATCAATACAATCTTTCCATTTGGATGCATATTCAAAAATAAAATCGTCAACTATTCTTTCAAAGTTATCACTTAAAATACTTGCAATATCTTTATAATCGTTAGGTTTAATCCTATTTTCGTAAAATTTAGCTATTTGGAAAGCCTTACGCTTGTTCTCATCATTAAAATGATAATCAATAAATTCACCCTGTCTCCATCTGTCCTCCTCACCATATGTGTCATAATCGCGACCTGAGTAATTACCCGTAAAAACCCTATAACTGTACACGTCATCGGTATCTTCAACGCCTATAGTGTCCAAAAAAACCTCATCATCTTCAAATTTAATAACAACCTTAGAGCTACTTGGGTTCCTCTCATTGAAATTTATTCCGTCAATTATTGGGTCATCACCATTATCATTCCATTTTGGGTCGTAACCTTTGGATACTTTCTTTAAGAACTCATATGTTTTACCACCTTTAATAAGTGGTGATAATACCTTTAGTGATGATAAAAACGATTGCTTTAGATCATCAATTGTTTCAATCACATTACCTTGATTAACGTTTCTTATAACACTCCCATCTTCATCATTAAAAATGGAATATAAACTATCGTCTTTTTTACTAATAATGAAATACAGATCACCATCTCTATAATGTCTCCCCCAATTATCGTTACCGTAAAAATCAGAACCAAAATATTGAGCAGCATTTAAAGTTAATACTTTTACGATTTTAACCTTATCATCATCCTGAATTACCTCAACATCCTCATCGTATGGGTTATATTTTCCCTTTTCCATATCAAATAAATATCAAAAAATTTTGATTATTGTAGTTTTGTGTTTATATTTGTATTTATAATAAGTTATTTGACATATGGGGGTGTTTTTGGATTTGACAGGTATTGGCTGAGGATCAAGGGCACGTGGGGACTGAGCTAATCTCCTTAAAAACTGGTTTACTTTTATAGACGGCAACGTTTTATCAAAAATGGAAACTCTTGGTTTAGTAAGAGAATCTGAAGTTACTGTAGCCTAAGAGGTTTACGGAAACGGGGGGTCGGTGGACACATAACCTAGCAACAGAAGTCTTTACAAAGGTGTGGTTTCTACCCTAAAAGAAACAAAACGGGTATGGTTCCCCGAAAGAACTGTCACCGTCGCTGAGCGGTGTGAGAACTCAGATATTTCGGAAGGTACGACAAACCTTGACCTAAACGTGTAGTCCTTATCTGACAGGATAGACTGGACCGGAGTTCGAGTCTCCGCACCTCCACCAACTGTAAACCTCATCTTCGGATGGGGTTTTTTTATGCGTTAAAATTATAGATTAGTGTTGTGCGAATATTATATTTTAGTGCACAAAAAAAGGGATCGATTCACATCGTCCCTATTTAATTTTTTTAACTTAGTAAGTTTACCTAAAAAATAAAAACCTGAGATTACAGTTTTTTGTGAGAACCTTTAGTAGTATTATTGTTTCCCTACTTATCCACCATCTTTTGAATGGTATTCCTCAATGACGATTGGTTAGACCAATCACTTCTTAAGATATCAGCTACTCTCTTATTACTTAACTCTCTTCGAGACTGCCGTCCCAACTCTTCCTTGCGGGAATAGAGGTTTTTGGTAAGAATATCGTCAAACTTGCGATCTGATCGATGCAATGAACGGCTCATTACTATGTAGTCACCTTTCACTGATACCTGACGGACACTTTTGCTTTAAGTCATATTTATGATTTTACTCTTCAATGTAAAATAAAGTTTTGTGTCGTGGATTTGAGAAGTAGTGGTCCGTCACGGGCTTCGTCATCTTTTGAACAACGAAATACTCAACTACTCCTTGAAATGTCCCCATTTCGATATTTTAAGATTACTTCGAGATCAACCCCTTGGTAGAGATTTATCAAGGACAATGTCAGCACCACCTGTTTGTTGTCATACCTTTCGGTTTTAAGTACCCTTTGATACTGGAACCCACAATTGTAAAGTCGGATAACGATACTTTTTGTTTGATTCCTACGAGTTATTCCTATTGGTGTTCCCACCTCAATCAGACGACCCACATCGCCTAATCGTTTAACCACTTTCCCTACATCGTTGACCTCGGTACTAAAGGTTATACGGTATCCCGCTTGTATACTCGACCTCGATTGCTCAAGACGCAAACCCAACACACTTAAGGGTTCACTTTATCCTACTTTCGTAGTTTATTTTGTGGACTATATACGGCCCAATATCTTTATCAGTTACACCCAAGCTGCGGACTTTCTGCCATTTACTCGGTGGATAATACTATCACCGACACTTCGTGTTTCCTGAACGGATAATCTAATTTTTCAAAGAACGTTTCGGACATTTCCGATTTGTTTTACAAAGTTAAGAATACTTTTTGAATTTTCCAAATTTTTTCTAATCTTTTTTTCTTTTTTTATTCGGACGTTTCCGAATATGTTTTACAAAGTTAAGACATTTGTTTTGATTTGTCAAGTACTTTGTGAACTTTTTTTAGTATTGTTCTATATAGACAGCATCTGTCCCGTAGAAATATGCTCTTGCTTCAGCAAAAGACGCATTTGGTGTAGTATATTTCTTACCATTATTGTCGTAATAGCAAAAAGTATAGTTAACCAATACTTGTGTTTCATCACTCATATGTGGAGTTTTAAAGGTTAATAAATAAATGAACTTTTTAATTATACCACAAAGATATATTAAATATTCCGATAAATCAAATGGGTTTGGTAATTATTTTAATAAATTTTTAATTCGTTGTAGATCTTCTTGTTTTTTTAGTTCTCTAGATTCTTTTAAAACCCCACCAAGTTTACTAAAAAAATCAAAAGGGTTTGACTTTTCGGTTGTTGATGTTGTTGTTACATCTTCGTCTTCGTCTTCCATTTCATCATCAGAACTACCATCCTTAGGTTTGTACTCTACTTTACTATTAGGATCAACATCTTTACCTAGTTCATCATCAACATCAGGTAAATCATTTGTTGGTGTGTTCCAATATTTGGTTGCGTATCTTTTACATTTTTGACCTTCAGTTGCCATTTTGTTAGATTGGACCTCACCGTGACCATATACGTTAGATAATGAATATCCAAGATCTTTAATGATCATTAATGCACTTTTACATTGTTTGATTAAAACATCATTATCATTTTTAGCGATAATTTCAACACCTTGAGCCGTTCTATTACTCATATCTGATGGTGCAGATCCTTTATTTGGTGCTACGTGTTGACCAAATGAATTTTTGGGTAATGTTTGAAAAATTTCCCCATCTCTATCGATCACCCATTGGACTCCCAAACCTCTTTTATTTAAAATACCAACAACACCTTGTGGTGTTCCTCTACCTGCGGTGTGGTGAAGTATAAAGTATTTATCATTTTTTAATGGGGATCCCTTACTTTTCATTGTTGCGGATCCTGATATATCCTCAGCACTTAATGATTCCTTTACAACTTTTCTATTAGGCACTTCTGTAGTTGAAAGTTTTTGTTGTAAAACTTTTAGGTGTTCTAATAAAATTATGTCGTTTTTCATATTATTGTTCTAAGTGTGACATTAACACACCACCGATTGACGATGCGTGTACCTGTAAATGATTTATTGCGTTTATATCTAATTTTTTAACATCTTTAGTATATTCGATACCTAATGTTCCAATAAATCTTTCATCAATACTTTTAACCGCAAAAAGATATTCTGATTTACATCCAGTGTCTTCGGCAATGTATTTTAAACCATATGTTGAAATAGATTCATCTTTAAAATCATAGATCTCTATAACATCATTATTTAATAACTGATTGATTGATTTTGAAAATAGATTAACAGGGATGTTATGGAAATTACTTTGTACTGATGTCGCACCTGGACTAACGGTTTCATACATAATTGAAAATTTAGCCATTGATTTACCTGTTGGATAGAAATTACCACCATTGTGGAATTGTGTTACCCATACACGATCAGCCTCAAATTCTTCCCTGATATGTTCTATCTTATAAGTTATTAATTCGCTAACACGAAGAGTTTCTTTAACCATATCTGGTTTCTCTTTTTTACTATCTAATTTACTCTTAATGTAAATTAAAAGGATTGGCCCTATAACACCCGTTATAAAAGCAATTATAATACCTGTAATATTTTCAAACATATAATCAATAAATACTTCATTAAACAAAAAAATAAATTAAATGAACAAAAAAACCCACCTTGTGAGTGGGTTTACATTGTAAATAATAATAAAAATTTAAGCTTCTTTTTTATTGATGATTGACCAGATTGCTCCCGTTAATGTCATAACACCACCTGAGATCTCAGTTAATAATGCCTCATCAACAAGACCTTTCATTAATAAAATACCACCAATAAATGTTAACGAGTGTCTTACCATCCCCATTAATTGATCTTTAGTTAATTTCATAATTTTTGTTTTTAAAAAGTTTATTTATAACAATAAATACCTCAAAAATTGTGAAACTCTTATTTTTCTTTGTGAGTAAAGTAACTATAAACCACATAGACAACCAAACAAAATGGTATTGCTAACGCTAAAATTATTTCTTCTTCCATAACTTATTTTTTATATAAATAACGTAAATATACGTGTTTAAGTGTGGTCTATTAACGATTAATTAGCATCGACCTATTGTTAATTATTATTGGATCTATTATGTGGACCAGCATGGATTCGAACCATGGACCTACGCATTATGAGTGCGGTGCTCTAACCAA
>B570J14230_10001218_pt1 | contig 10368 bp, 10 predicted proteins | sample LakMenepilimnion_3_FD_14230 | JGI IMG/M metagenome (IMG submission 14230) | reverse complement strand
CCGAAGTCAGACTCGACCTTAACCTAATTCCTGATGGCATCATCTCTAAAGTCACAGCCCTTAGAGGTCTAGTTGACGACCCCGATGACAACCTATCCCGCTATCGCCTTGAAGTTGCACCACTAAACACTGAAAACTGGTCAACCATGTTTGAAGTGTTTGGCACGGAAGTTGCCAGTGGTGGAGTATTAGGCAAATTTGACCCCACCGCGATCGATGATGGCATCTATCGCGTCAAACTCACCGCATGGGATACGACAGACATTTCCAGTAGCATCGAAAATCAAATCGAAGTGTTCAGTGGCGATCTTAAATTTGGTGAGTTCCAACTCAGCTTTACGGATATTTCGATTAGCGCTGGCAATATTCCCGTACAGCTAGTCCGTACCTATGACACCTTAAAACTGAATGCAAATAGTGCGGAAATGGCTCCTGGTTGGCGAGTGGAGTTCCGCGATGTGGATCTGCGGACTAGCCTCGGCGCTCCCGATCCTTTCTATGAAGAACAAGGGTTGACCGATAGGAGTCGCGGTCATAAGGTCGGCGATAAGATCTACATCACTATCGGCGGCAAACGCGAAGTATTTGAACTCGCCCTCAAACCCGCTGTCAGAGAAGGCTATACCCTCAGTCTCTATGGCATCACCCTTTACGATCCTATCTATAAACCCGTAGGCAACACAAAGAGCAAATTAACCCTAACGAATTATCAGACTGCAAATATAACCCTGATTGACACCCGTCCCGACGACATCTTGAGCAACCTTGCGGCTGTTCCCTATGACCTCGGCAACTCCTATTTCAACACCAAGTACCTTCTCACTACCGAAGAAGGTATCCAATATGAAATCGATCCTGTCAATGGCAAGATTGATCGCGTTGGTAAAGACCTCTACAATATTGATTTCTCTGGCAGGGTCAAAGCGAATGCTAATCCTACTGAATTCTTGGAGATGACCGATAGCTATATCAAGAGCAGTTATGGTGCAAAGATTGATTTTGAGCGTGATAGTAAGGGGCGCATTGTGGCAGCAGTGGATCAAGATGGCAATAAGGTTCTTTATAGTTACGATAAGAACGGCGATCTAGTTTCCTTTACAGATAGAGAAGGTAATGTCACTAAGTTTGAATACAACTCCACGCGCAAACATTATCTAGATAAAGTAATCGACCCGCTCAATCGTTCTGTCATTAGGCATGAGTACGATGCTCTGGGTAGATTGACTAAGGTCTTCGATGCCGCAGGTAATGCCATCAACATGACCTTCAATCCTGAAAATCAAATTCAAGTAGTAACTAACCCATTGGGATACTCCACTACCTACGAATATGACGATCGCGGCAACACAGTTCAAGAAGTTTATGCTGATGGTGGAATCGTTAAGAAACAGTATGACAGCAGAGGAAACGTTACATCTCTAACCGACCAATTAGGATATACAACCAAATTTTACTACGATAGCACAGGCAAACTAACTAAAAAATCTGATGCTTTAGGAAACATTGCTACTTATACATTCAGTAATGGATATCTACAATCGATAACTGATGAATTAGGTAATATTACAACTATTAAAACCGATGACCAGAAGCAAACATTGACTACCATTAATGCAAAAGGAACTGAATCAATTATTACACCGACCAGTTTGATGATTAATGGAGTTAGTTTGGTCTCAAATATTACAGAGGACGCTTTAGGTAGATACTCAAGTGTAAATTCGCAAGGCATTAACTACAAATACACTTACGACAATAGCGGTAGGCTATTAACAGATACCCATACAGTGACAACAGCAGGTGGTTCTAAAGATGCAACGACTACTTACGAATATGATAAGAATGGTAATATCACCACGATACAAGATGAATTTGGTAGAACCACTCAATTTGAATATGACAAGGTTAATCAACTTATTGCCATTACTGATTATCTAGGAACTAAAACTACAGCAACTTATGATTCAGTGGGCAATTTAGTCCGTGTAGATTATACAGACGGAACTACTAAAGAATATACATATGATGCAATGCAGAGGAACACTAGTGAAAAAAGTCGCGATGGTTCATTGACAAAGTATGAATATGATTCAATGGATAGATTGACTAAAACCATATACTCCGATGGAACTTTTGATGCTAGTGAGTACGATTTACTTGGTCAAGTGACTGCCATTTTTAATAGCTATGGAGAACGAACAGAATACACCTACGATGCAGTTGGCAAAAGGGTAAAAGTAAAATCTCCTGAAGGGAAAGAAGTTAACTTTAGCTATGATGCAGCAGGTAGAAATATTACTGTTACCGATGACCAAGGTAAAACTTTGTACATTGAGTATGATGCTGAAGGATTACCCGTCAAGTTTACTTTGCCAGATGGCAGTGTTACCCAAAGTAATACAGTAAATCAAAAATATCGACTTGATATTGACGAGAATGGAAACTCTACCATATATGAGCTTAATGTTAGTGGTTTAGTGAGTGCAGTTATTGATGCAGAAGGAAGACGCACATCATATACCTATGATGAAGTTGGAAATCTTCTCTCACAGACTAATGCGAACGGGGCAATAACCAAATATGAATATGATGTGATTGGTCGCCGAACAGCCAAGATACTTCCTGATGGTAGTCGTCAAGAATTTAGCTATGATTCTGATGGAAATCCAAGTCTCAAGGACTTTGACGGTCAAATTACTAGTGCAGTAGTATCTACTACAAGTAATCAGGTAGTTCAGACTTTACCTGATAGTACTCAGCGCATTTTAACTTATAACTCTGATGGGCTCCTTGTTGAATATCGGAGCGGTTCTGCCACAGCAAGTTATACGTATGATAGTAATAGACAAACAACTAATGTTCGCGATGTCAATGGGAAGAATGTTTCCTATACATATGACAGCAGTGGTAAAGTCACCAAAATTATTTCTGATTTCCAAACTACCGAATATGAGTACGATCTAAATGATCGCGTTGTGAAAATATCCGATTCACTTAACGGCAATACTGTCTATGTATATGACAATAATAATAATCTTGTAGAACGTCAGTACGCTAACGGCGTACTAGAAAAATCCACCTATGCTTCGAATGGGTTCTTAACTAAAATCGAACAGTTTGATAGCTCCAGTCAACTAATTTTCAGTCAATCTTACACCAGAGATTTATCAGGTCAAGTAACTAAAGTTTCTGAAAATACTGGTAAAGAAGTTAGCTATACCTACGATAAAACCTATAGGTTGATATCAGAAAATATTATCGATCCAATTGAAGGTACTAGAAATATTGCTTATACATATGATGCAAGTGGTAATAGGATCTCCCGCAATGATTCTATTCTTGGCTTTACTACTTATACTTATGGTGATAATGACAAGCTGCTGTCGGAAATTACGGGTTCTTTAGCTACTACTTATACTTATGATTTCAAGGGGAATCTGATTTCAGAAACAAATACGAATCAGAAAAAGTTCTTTACATGGAATTCTCTAAATAAACTCACTAAGATTGAAATTCAAGATGTTAATGAAACTGTTACTTATGAGGTTTCATACCAATATGATTTGAACGGCAATTTAATTAGTCAAGTCGAAAATGGAGTACAAACTTTCTTTCTATTAGATTATGCTCAACCTAACCCTCAGGTAATGGCTGAATATAATTCTGATGGTAGTCTTGTCAAAGCTTATACCTATGGTGATCACCCTGGTCCTATTGCTCAAAGCGACAGAAATGGTAAGAGTTTATATTACCTGACAGATAGGATGGGTAGCACTCGTCTAGTTGTAGATGAATCAGGTAATGATGTTGGAAGTTATGACTATGATGCCTATGGAAGAATTATTAAACAGTCTGGAACAGTTGATGTCGAGTATCTCTATAATGGCGAGATGTACAATTTTGAAACTGGTTTACAATACCTACGCGCTCGTTATTTGGATGTCAGTACAGGTAGGTTTATTAGTCGAGATCCATTTGAAGGATATGTTACTAACCCAATATCTCAAAATAGTTATCAATATGCTGATTTAAATCCAGTCAATAATTCTGATCCATCTGGAAATTTTTCTATTGCAGAATTTTCTGTTGCGAGCGTGTTTAAAAATATTCTTGAAGGTATAGGTAATGCAAATAAAGTGATTCAGGGTAAGACTTGGATTGATAGGGCGAGAGCTATAGATGATCTTGTATCAATGTTGATTATTGGCGGATTTATTTATGGTTCTTATGAGTTTGGGTATAAATCTCTGGCAAATCCACACTCTACTTACTCTACTTTAAAAATTAATTATTTTGTTTCTTTAAAGCTTAAAGGAACTAATAGGGTTGGAAATCTTGATGAAATTGAGGGGGAAGTGAGTGTTGGACATCCTGCTTTCAATAAAAACGGTCAGTTTGATCCGCGTACCACTATCAAGGTTAAAGGCAAGTGGAAAAATGGATTTAAGCCCGGTATTGATACCTTCTTCGAGGGAGCTGTAACTTGGGGCGCGGGTAAAGGTGTAACTTTCAATCTTGGTGGCGGCGCTTCTTACAAATTTATTGAAGTTCCTGATACTGGAAGTTTTGGACCATTCAGTATTAAAGGATCTGTATTCAAACTTGAGTTGGAAGCGAGGGCAGGGGTTATTGCTACTGGATGGCTACCTAGCGGTACTTATGCTGGCTCAAGAATTGATATTACACTTAAGACAACCTTTTTATCGTTCTTAAAGTTTAATGTTCCTCTTGCTGGCGCAAGTATTGTTGGTGGAACGAGTGGGTTCTTTAATGCTAATATTTTTGCACCTTTTTGGCTGGGCGCATGAGTATAGACTGCAATCATATATCAGCCGTTACATACTGATTAACCAAGTATTCTCTTCAAGCCCATATATTAGAAAAAACCAAAAAACATAGTGAATACAAGAATAAATTCTATGAAACCATTTCTAACTTCCTATGGTCGTATAGAGAGAAAAAATTCGACTACATTGGTAGTGACTGAAAATGATACTGGGCTTTATGTAAGTTTTAATATTATAGGCATTGTAATCTTGACCATTGCAATTCTGTCATTAGTCCGTTTATCATTTTTCAAAATAAGCAATCTGGAAATTACTCGCAGTCAGTTAGCCCAAAGTATTCTAAATGCTTCTTCAGCTAGTTATTATTGGGGTTTTGGGTTTATCAGCCTATTAATTCTAATGTTAGCCTTAAAATTATTGATTTTTGGACAAGAGAACAGACAAAAATATTTTAAATATTTATCAGGATTGCTGTTTTTTATTTCAGCATTTTTAATAGTTAATTTAACCTATACTCCAATTTTATCACAAGGTCTATTTGCCTTAATTAGGGCTTGCTGAAAAAGTATTAGAAAAGCACTCGAAAAAATGGATGAAGGCAAAATGAGGTTGAAAGATAATTATTAGTTGAATTATTAAGTTTAAGCATAACTTTTCCTAATTAAAGGAAGAAGGGAATGAAGAATAAATCTTTGTTTTTGTAATAAACACAAAAAAAGATGGCAAAACTGCCGCAGCAGTGTAGAAAGATTCATTACTAAAAAGGTTATCGCAATGGTAGTTTCAGCCGTATTGGCAAGTTTTGCCATCACACGATCAAGACTAAATCTTCTTTTGCCCTCTCCAAATTTACCCTCAATACAGTTACGCACACCTTCATCTAACCGAGCTTGTTTCTTCATTTCTTTACTAACATTTTTTGGAGGTCTACCTAGAGGAGCGCCACTAAATCTAATTCCTTTCTCTTTACACCAAGCTCGATTTGCTTTCGTGCGATAAATCTTATCTGCATGAACTGATTTTGGATAAAAACCTGTGTATTTTTTAAATTCTTCTACTTGCATTTTTAAGTCTCCAGACTCATTAAAATTATCCCAGCTTATGCGATCTAAAAATACATATCCTGTCACACAACTAGCAGACAACTTAGCTCCGAACTCTACAGCTCTACCAGCTTTACCTCGAATAATTGGGCGGATATGTGGTTGACTTAAACTAACTATTCTGTCGTCAATTCTCTGACTCTTCGTTTCATACATCGATAACTGTTGACGATAGATTTCCGTGGCAACCAATAGTTTTTTATATTGCTGCTGACTAAGCATCTCAAGTCCTGTATCCTCACCTAGTTGCCTGATATGTCCTAAATTTCTTTTAATGTATTGAAGTTGTTTTTTTATACCTTTTTGTCGTTGTTTTTTAGTCACTCTTCTCTTCTTTGATACTTCTAAGTAGTCTTTTCTTGCTATATTTCGATAGGTTTTTGGCTTCCTCTTCGTTCTATCCTTTACTGAATTATATAAAATATCTATTACTCTTTCTGTTTGTTCTCTTGCTTGATTCAATAATCCTAAATCATTTGGATAACTTATATCCGACGGCGCACAGGTTGCATCTAATATTAGTTTCCCGCGATTTGTCCCCTCACTATCTTTTCCTAATGACTTTTTTTCGCTTATAATCTCTCCTCCTATTTCTACATTGTTTTTTACCATTTTTCGATTAATTTTATTCACTAATTCTCCATCTATTCTTTTGCGGAAATGTACTAGCATTGATGCGTCAAATGGTGCTTCATTACTATATGCTGACATCCCCAGAAAGTATTGTAAATATGGATTCTCTTTTATTTGTTCTACTGTTTCTCTATCACTTATTCCTAATCTTTCTTTAATGATTAATGCTCCTAAAGCCATCCTAAACGACTTAGCTGGCGCTCCATGATCCTCATCTGAAAAGTTTTTCGCATATTCTTCCTCAAATTCTGTCCAAGGAATTTGCTTTGACATTATCACCCAACGATTATCTGCTGATAATTTTCCGAGTTCAAATTTTTGGGCTGCAATTATTCTTTCGGCTGATTTTCGGTACATTTTCTACCCTATTCCTAGGCTTTTGACCCATGTTAACCCCTTTTCTCGTATCTGACTATACCTTGTTTTTCCTATAAGCTATTCTAGGCTAAGGTTTTAGCTCTTTTCAGCAAGACCTAATTAGCAAATTTCCTGTCATATTTTTCTATTATATCTTAATATTAGTTTTATCGTTTTTTGTATATTTAGGTATTAGCTTTTGGAAAGCTCCTTATCCTTATTATAGAGAAAGAGTTACCATTTTTAGTTTAGCTGAAAATACTCTAATTCAAAAAATAATGCGATATCCTATCCCTTTTGTTATATACAGGAATGGAAAATTGAACTATGTTTCTTCATGGGTTGAAGCAAAATATAAATATCCACTCTCAGATGTTACTTCTATTCATAAATATACTTCTGAAAAAAGCGATGAATTTACTTATTTTGCTATGCTTCTTTTTTCAAGACTAATACATATTTTCCCACTATAGAAAGTAGAACTGTTAAGGAAAATAATCAAGTTTTAGATATTGTTTGTAAGTTTCTTAGCTTGCCTAAGGGTGAAGATTTAAATAATAAGAATCTTATATTCTCAAATCATTTAGTTAATATTACGTTAGAACGTATTTTCGATCCTAACTTAGTTAATAATCAATCTAGTAGAATACTAGGATCGCACAATCAAAAGATCTCTGTAAGTGCCACAATGATGATGGAAGAAAATCAAAGAAGACTGGCTTTAAATCCTAATGATCCTGAGGCTTGTTTGATGTTGGGATTAGCTTTTATGGGTATTAATCAGTTTGAAGCTGCGATCAAAAAGTTACAGCAATCCAAAATACTATATGAGAAACTTGGAGAACAACGACAATCGGTAAAAGTCGCCGATTATTTATATAGACTTCAGACTTATATGATACCTAATTCAATCAACAATGAAATCTAACGCGATGTGCAACTAATGAATTAGGAAACAACCAAGTCTTCAAACTGTAAAGGATGAAGGGAATGGCGGTTGAGCCAAAAACAAAGAGTATGAGCAAGAATTTTCCGATTAAGACGACTAGAAAGATGCCAGATATACCTAGCCCAAACCTTATCAAGATGAAAACGAGCAACTAACTGACCAATGACAGTCTCGATCAATCGACGCACCTTAACAATCAAGCGCACCCACCAACGAGGACGGGAATCATGCATATTCGAGCGCAGAGCCGTTTGTAAATCGACAGCAAAGGTCTGTAGTTCTTGCTTGAGAGGTTGGCTGAGATAGCCTTTGTCACCAATCAGGAACCCATGAATGTTGGAGACTAAATCCCAGAGAGTTTCCCGTTCATCGCCATTAGCGGGAGTAAGCGCAAACTGCGTAATTACACCGCTGCCACTAATGAGAACATGACCATGAAAGCCATAGTAATGCATGTCCTTAGCCGCACAGTAACCATAGCTCGCAATATCGGCAAAGCTACGACAACGGGATGCACGACAAAGGTAACACAGAGGTATGGGTACTCCATTGCTTTGTACTGCCACAGATTGGCAGCTTGTCGGACAAAGGTGGTACGACTTTTTAAGGCTGGAAACCATTCTTGCCAATGCTCCCGAAAATATTGCCAGATCCCTATGTCGGTTTCTATTCCTCGATACTCAGCCACGATTTCCATCGTTATCACTTCACTATCACTTAAGGCTGGCGCAAACCCTTTGGCTCTTACCTTCTGGCTCACAGTTATTTCTTTGAGCAGGTCATCGATCTTACAAAATACCGCAATGATAAAATATTCCATAGAAAACATAATTCTCACCGCTAATCGCGTTAGTCCTATTTTCTAACACTTTCGGCTGTGAGTTTTTTTGCTATTTCTTAGTTGCACATCGCGTTTATTAGATTATATTGAATTAACGGCTTAGCCCCTGATCACGATAATCTCTCGCCCTGCGGGACTAATGACATTCTCCGTCGTAGTGCGATCGCTTAGCGGTGACAACCCAGAGCGGCGATCGAAAATCACTAACCACCCAGTATCTAAACTCAACCCCGATAAATATTTATCCAATTGCTGTAATCCTTCCTTAAGCGGATCGGGTCTTTTATCAGTCCATACCTTCAACTCCATTGCTAAAGTTTTTCTGTCATAGCGCAAACAAATATCCACATGAGCAAAAGCGAAAGCTAAGATTATCGGGAGCCGAGTGCGGTGAAAGTCGCACGCTCGGATCTAAAAGAGAGGTGCGGAGGATAATACCTCCCATCGACTCTACCTACTCAAATCTTTTTCATACTAATTATTTGTGCGTTACGCTGCGCCAACATACGCTACAGAACTAAATGCGACAACAAGATAATCTGTTGATTCTTGTTTGATTTGAGATTAGATGCTCCGCGCCCTTTGAGTTTAAAAATTGAGGGGCAATTTTTTTGACTTGATAAAGTATCACACTATAATCTAACTAATATTTCTCCTGCATTTCTATGACATTAACAGAAATCTTGCCATCACTACAAAAGCTATCCCACTTTGAAAAAGTTAAAGCCATCCAGTTTTTAGCCACAGAACTAACTAAAGACGAACAAACCTCAGATCTTCTTGAAGATGGAAAAACCTATGAAGTTTGGTCGCCATACAACGCTTTCTCCGCAGAAAAAGTTCTAACTGATATGTTGCAACAACATTTATTACAAAAAGAAGCAAAATAAAATGACACCAAGAAAACGGTTTAACTTTGTCGAAAAATCCAACTCTGCGGGAGAAACCAGCCTTGTCCCCTATCTTCCCTTGACCTTATCATCCCAAAACACTTCCATTTCAACATCAGGCTTATTAGATACAGGCGCGAGTGTCAATGTTCTTCCCTACGAAATAGGAATAGAACTAGGATTAAATTGGAATGACCATAACACATTAGTCACACTGGCAGGAAATCTAGCCAAATTCGATGCCAAAGGGATTATTCTATCAGCAGCGATCGATCAATTTGCACCAGCTACTTTAGTTTTTGCTTGGACAAAAGCCGAAAATATACCTTTACTTTTAGGAAGAATTAACTTTTTCCAAGAATTTGATGTATGTTTCTACGGTTCTCAATTAGCTTTTGAAATAGCTCCTAAATCTAAAACTGTTTAGAGATAGAATTTACTAATCGTTATTACTCCCCAATACCATGTCAACCATCACTATTCATCAACTAGAACCAGACATTGCCCAACAGCTAGAACAACGCGCCGCCCAACATGGGAGTACCATCGAGCTTGAAATTAAAGCAATTCTCAAAAGCGTATTAGCACCCAAAAAGTTAAGCAATATTGACCTCGCCACCGCCATTAATAGACGCTTTGCCGACTTTGGAGACTTTGAAATCCCCGAAATTCCTAGAGAACCATGCGAGTATATTAGTTTTGACTTAGGCGTGAAATTGTTACTGGATCTGTAAAGTAAATTCTTGTATCTCTCTATTGCCAGTAGAATAATAGCTAACACTACTATCCGCAATCCTCACCACCTTTC
>B570J14230_10001212_pt1 | contig 10391 bp, 9 predicted proteins | sample LakMenepilimnion_3_FD_14230 | JGI IMG/M metagenome (IMG submission 14230) | reverse complement strand
AGCTCCACGACATCCGCTTCATCGCGCTGCGCTTCTTTTCGGTTTGGGGACCAGGACAACGCCCGGACTTGGCCATGGAAGCATTCCGCCGCCGGATCGAAAAGGGGCAGCCCATCATCATCAATGGAGACGGATCCCAGCGCCGCGATCTCACCCATGTTTTCGATGTGGTGCGTGCGGTCGAATTGGCCATCCACTGGCAGGGAGAAGGTGCCACCGCGCTCAACATCGGCACGGGCAAAAATCACTCCGTCATGGACATGGCCAAGGCAGCCGCTGCTTTACACTTTTCGGGGTCCAGCTTTACAGATTTTACACCTGCNGNGACCCACGAAAACCCCCACCCGGCCGACCTCCCAGAAACCCGCGCATCCCTGATAAACACTAGGAAAACACTCAATTGGGAACCGGGCATTTTCTTCCCAATTGGGCCGGTTTCTTCATGCAAAAAAGTGTAAAGCGTCGAAAACTATTTTCACAGAATTTGAGTGAGGGTCTTGGGAACCATGGACTTTGTCACCAACTTAAATAGATTTCCTATTCATTTTCAATGAGTTATGACTTTATCAAACAGGTGTTTTGTCACCAATTAGCACGAGAATCTAGTGGGGACAGAGCCACGATTGTTGAATTTTCGGCCATCGCTGAGGGTCAACGTCTTGGGTTGATATGTGAGAAACGGCCCGATCGTAGCGGTATACGCTCAAGAACACGAGCCCCCCATTTCCCCTTCCCAGACCGGCTCTCCAGTGTATTCTCCGCCTTAGGTGAAAAAGCAAATTCCTAGCAATCCTGGCGCAACGACTCAGCCCCTTCGGTGTCATTTATCATTGGCGCAATACGATGATCTTGCCCAGACTTTTCGTCGGAATAAGCTTGCCTCGAAAATCTCCACCAACCACAAAACAACACCTCCCTTACCCTATCTTAATCCGCGATCTTGACTTTATAAGCGAACCAAAAACTCAGATATGAGAATACGAAACATCCTCGCCGCCGAGTTCGCTTGTGCGCTGACGCTCATCGGTGCGACCACTGCTCGCGCGGCGGACAAGCAACCCAATATCGTCTTCATCCTCACCGACAATCTCGGCTACGGGGAAATCGGCTGTTACGGCGGTGGACTAACGCGCGGCGCAGCCACGCCGCGCATTGACAGCCTCGCCAAACAGGGCACGCGACTTCTGAATATGAACATGGAAACGCAGTGCACGCCGAGCCGTTCAAGTCTGATGACGGGACGCTGGGCGATTCGTTCGGGCACGCACTCCGTGCCGTTCGGCGGTGTCGCAGACGGCTTGACCCGCTGGGAAGTGACCCTCGGCGAGGCCTTTTCGGACGCGGGCTACGCGACCGGTTACTACGGCAAGTGGCACCTCGGCAGTCACGATGGACGACTGCCAAACGACCAGGGTTTCGACGAATGGTTCGGCATTCCGCGCACGACCGACGAGGCGCTGTGGCCGTCCTCGCCCGGTTGGTCGCCCGACATCATGCCAGCGGAGCACATGATGGAAGGGAAGAAGGGCGAGAAAAGCCGCGATCTGGGAATCTACAATGTGGAACAGCGCAGGCTCATTGATGCCGAGATCACCAAACGATCCGTGGCGTTCATCGAACGCAAGGCCAAGTCCGGCAAACCGTTTTTCGCCTACGTATGCCTCACGCAGCCGCATCTGCCGACCGAACCGAACCCGGCCTTCAAAGGCAGGACCGGCAATGGCGATTGGGCCGACATGCTCGCGGAAATGGATCACAACGTCGGCCAAATGCTCGATGCGGTCGACAAAGCCGGCGTGAGCGACCATACGATCGTCATTTTCACCAGCGACAACGGTCCGGAATTCTTCAAGCCATGGGACGGCTGGGCCGGTCCTTGGCGCGGCCAGTATTTCACCGCGCTGGAAGGCGGCATCCGCGTGCCATTCCTGATTCGCTGGCCGGGCAAAGTCCCTGCCGAGCGCGTGAGCAACGAGATTGTGCATGGCGTGGACATGTTCGCCACGCTCGCCAAAATCGGCGCAGCGAAAGTGCCGGATGACCGGCCGATCGACAGCATGGATCAATCGGACTTTTTCCTCGGCAAGACCGAGAAGGCGGCGCGCGAAGGTTTCCCGATCTTCTGTGCGGAGCGGTTGCAGGCGGTGAAGTGGCGCAACTGGAAGCTGCACTTCATGCGCCAGGACACGATGTTCGATCCGCCGGTCAAGAATCCCGTGCCGACGATTTATAATCTTTTCACCGACCCGCGTGAGGAGAAGCCGACGCCGGATTCATGGGTGGTCGGACCAGTTCTGGGCATCGTGGGAGCCTACGAGCAGAGCGTTAAAAAACATCCACTCATCCAGATGGGCACTCCCGATCCTTATGTTCCGGAGGCTGAGTAATTTGGGCAACCCTATCTGAAAACCAAAGCCGAGATGAAAATCGCCCGCACCCGGAACCGCGTCAGCCTGAAGGCACTCGCCCTGTCATTTGTCATTTGCTCCCCGCTTGTTGCCGAGGAAGGCGGCGCGGGTCACTATATGCCCGGCGGCATGGGAACGCTCATCGATACGCCACCCACCAAGCCGGGCTGGGTCGCCGAAGCGATCTACATGCACTACTCCGGCGAGGCTTCGATCAGCCGCTCGTTTCCCATCGCGGGACTTCTGGCGGCCGGCATCGAGGCCACGAGCGATGCCGCCATGGTCGGGGGATTCTATACCTTCGAGCAAATGCTCTTTGGCGCGCATTACTCCGTCGGCGGATTCCTTCCCGTCGTCTCCATGGAGGTCGCCGCGTCGCTGGACACGCCGGTGGGCAAGGTGTCGCGCACGGACTCCGTCACCGACATCGGGGATATCAACGTCGTTCCCGCCATGCTGGCGTGGAAGTCGGGCTCTTGGCAGTTCGATGCCTTGCTGACAATCTATGCTCCGACCGGTGATTTCGAAACGGGACGCCTCGCCAACACCGGCCTGAACTACTGGACCTTCGAGCCTACCGTCGGCATCAACCACAACAATGAGAAGACGGGACTCAATTTCGCGCTGCACACCGGAATCACGCTAAACACCGAGAATAACGATACCAGCTACAAGAGCGGATCCGTCCTGCATACCGAGGCGAGCATCACCCAGCTTCTGCCTCTCGGGAGTGGCTATCTCGGAATCGGCGCAAACGCCTTCCTTTACGAACAAATCACGGCGGACAGCGGATCTGGAGCTCGGCTCGGCAGCTTTAAAAGCAGATCCATCGGCATCGGCCCCACCTTGAGTTACTTCCTGCCCATCGGAGAGAATACACTCGCAACCGAAGTGAAATGGATGCCCGAACGCAACACCGATAACCGTATGGAAGGTGACAGCTTCTGGCTGAAACTTGTTTATCAATTCTGATTCCCGATAAAATCAAGCACGAGACCCGCATGATCCTCTCATCCGCAGTTGGGATTGAGGATGAGAGGCGCAAGGGCTTATGGTTGCGGCGTTTGAAGGTAAAACCGAACGAAAAATTGGTTCACCCATTGGGTGAAGGAGACCTGGATTTCAAATTCCTGCCCGCAGGTGGGCAATTCCACCTACGAGGCAGCGATGAAGCGCTCACCGCCTATGGCGGCTTGGTGGCGTGGGATCACTTTCTGCAACATTGCGGAGTGTAACCCCCTTTTCCCCTTCCCAGACCGGCTCTCCAGTGTATTCTCCGCCTTAGGTGAAAAAGCAAATTCCTAGCAATCAACCCAATTCCAACCACACGACCATAGCAACTTTATGAAAACCGTCATTCTCATCGGCGCCAATGGCAAAATGGGCCAAGCGGCCTTGACCGGACTCAAGAACCACAGGGTCATCACGGCAAGCCGTTCCGGCAACGGCTGTGACCATACCGTCGATATCACCAGCACAGCCTCAATCAGGGAACTTTTCGGTAAGGTCGGCAAATTCGATGCGGTGGTCAACACGGTAGGCCTCTGCGAATACGCCCCTTTCAGCGATATGACGGACGAACAGTGGGACACGACCGTCCGGAGCAAAATGCTCGGCCAGATCAATCTGGTGAAAGTAGGGCTGGAATACATAAGCGACAGCGGCTCGTTCACACTGATTTCGGGCATCCTCAACGTGAAGCCGATTCCCCTGGGAATCGCTGACGCCACAACCAGCGGTGCGATCGATACCTTCGTCCAATGCGTTGCCCATGAGCTTCCCCGTGGCATCCGCATCAACGTTGTCAATCCGACGATTCTCGAAGAAGCGTGGGGCGTCTACGGCGAAATGATGCCGGGCTTCCAGCCGGTTCCGGGCGCTCTTGTCGGCAAGGCCTTCGAGCGCTCTGTCGACGGTTTCATCACCGGCAAGGTGCTGTTCGTGGATGCATAGCGAAGAGGACAGTAGTACAATGGGCGTGGACAGCATGCCTAACGAGAGCGCCAGTGGTTCCGGCGCGGCCTACGTGTTCGTGCGCAGCGGGACGACATGGAGCCAGCAGGCCTACCTCAAGGCCAGCAATCAGTTAGTTCGTTATTACGGCTGGTATTCCAACAAGATGCGGGGGCAACGGCTCAAGCAAGATGCCCAGAAAGAGGCCGAGCGTGAAAGCGCGGAAGGGGAGTCCCCGGCACTCGGCACCCCGGAGGTGATCGATGTTTCCGGATTCGTTTCGCGCCGCCGCCCATCCCGCAAATGGCGAGACCTCATCCAGAAAGTCTGGGAGGCCGATCCGCTCCTCTGCCCGACCTGTCATGAAACAGGCTCGCTCATCAGAGAGGCCTGATTCCTTCCCCAACTCCCAAAAAGCGATTTCCTATCAGAGAGTTGCCGGATCATTCATCCAGTCCCCCGTGTCTCACCACATCCATCCCGGTTATCCCCCGGTCACCTCAGCAATCCATTCGGCATAGGGGCCCGTAACCGCTTCCGGATGGATTTGGAGGATTTCCGGAACTTCATAGGGGTGCAGTTCGGCAAGGCGCGTCATGCAGGCCGGTGCCGTGGCGCTCCCAGTCTTCAGGAGGACGATCATCTCGGACGACTCCTCGATCCCACCCTTCCATCGGTAGAGTGACCGGGCCCCCGGCAGCAGGTTGGCGCATGCAATCAGGCGCTCTTCAAGCAGGCGCGAACCCCCTTTTCCCCTTCCCAGACCGGCTCTCCAGTGTATTCTCCGCCTTAGGTGAAAAAGCAAATTCCTAGCAATTAGCGCAGGCAGGGCTCAATCAACTCGGGAAAATGGGGTCAGTGTGCAAATCTTGACAGAATTCACCTCTGTCCTATCTTTGCAGCATGCCACGGAGCCTGCGTATCGAATTTCCCGGCGCCTTTTACCACGTGATGGCGCGTGGCAACCGACGTGAGACGATTTTCCATGACGACGACGACCGCCGTTTTTTCCTCGCCACCCTTTCCGAGGCCTGCGCGATGACCGGCTGGCGGGTTCATGCCTGGGTGCTGATGAGCAATCACTATCACCTTTTCATCCAAACGCCCGAGGCCAACCTGGTCGCCGGAATGAGCTGGTTGCAGAACACCGTCACCCGCCGCTACAATGTTCGGCACATGGCATGGGGCCGACTGTTTGGCGACCGCTACAAGGCGGTGCTGGTGGAGGGAGCCGACTTCTATCACTACCGGACGCTCGTCGACTATATCCACCTCAATCCGGTCCGGGCGCGATTGGTCGTGCCAAAGAAGAGCCAAAGCGTGCTGGACTATCCATGGAGCAGCGTGGCGGGCGGCTGGGCCTTGCCACCCGGAAAGCGTCCGAAATGGCTGGCTGCGGAGGAGGGATTGATGCGCTTCGATCTGCCAGACACGGTGGCCGGACGGCGGCGGATGGTGGAGCGCCTGGACCGCCGCGCGGTGGAGGAGGAGATCAAGACGTGTGGGATGCCGGTGGTTCAAGAGGATGTGGATGCCCGATGCAGCCATTTGCGGCGCGGTTGGTATTGGGGAAGCCAGGAGTTCGCCGGGAAGCTGCGCAAGCTTTCGGAAAAGCTGATGAAGGAACGCAAGAGATCATCGCGAGCCTATCGGAAGACCCCGCAGGTGACGGCGCACGGTGAGGAACAAGCGAAGCGCTGGCTGGCTGATGGCCTGAAAGCGGCGGGACTGATGGCAAAGGATCTCTCCGCTTTGAAGGGATCTGATCTGCGGAAGCTAGCCCTCGCTGAGCTGCTTTGGAAACGGACGACGGTTTCGCAGGAGTGGATTGCCGAAAAACTGTCGATGCGCAGCGCGGCGAACGTGAGCCAGCAACTGCGCCGGTTTGATCGAGCGAAAGCGAATGCTAAGCTGCCTATGGAATTGCAGAACCTCCTCAAGGAGGCTTGGAATGCGCAAACGTGACGGACATTTTGTCAATTTTTGCACACTGACCCCATTTCCTGACCCCATTTTCCCTGCATCGCGCAGGCAAGAGGTGGTTTTTGAACGCGGATTGCACAAATCACATATTTCGCCGTTTTCGGGCAACCGCTCTTGTTGTGGTCGTGGTGGGAATTGTACTGGCTGTGAAGTGGTCTCCTTTTCGTTGCCAATTGGACGCCGGTCTTTACGCAGAGTGCTTATTTGGTGACGCAGAGCTTGTTCAACATGACAGCTCCCTCGTGAGGCGTGCAATCTGATGCTGGGAAGCAGATGATTCCATGGGGTTCATGAGAGGCAGGCTGTCGGCTCGCACCACTCCTTCATGCGGAAGTTTTCTAAATGCGCAACATTGCGCAAGATTATTGATGGGATCGTTGAAAACCTCAATATCTTTCGCATAATTCTTCGTCAACGTAGCGAATTGGATCCTGCAGCACCTTGGATCCAAATCCAACCCACCAAAAATGAATACTCTCGCGAAAAACGCCCATTTCAAGCAAGCCAGAGCACTGGCCATCGCCGCCGCCATGGTTTCCCCGTTGGGTGCCGCGGCAGACCAATTGATCAACGTGGATTTCGGTAGCCAGGCAGGATCTGCCACGGGCGCAGCCGTTCTTTCCGGATACAATGACTTCTGGAACGTCATAGGGATTGGAAATACCACGCTCTACAATGCCACCAGCGGTGGAGGCGCCTACAACACCACCGGAACCTCCCTCGTCATGACAGGCTGGGAGGGCTCCTATGGCGGAGCAAGTTACGGAGTTTCGGGGCATGTCCCACTCACCGGCGATTTTGCTTACGATACGAACAACTCAGCCTCGCTCGCCATCAACGGACTGACTCCCGGTGAAACCTATACCTGGGTGATTTACACCAATGAAGGAGGAGCCGGACGCCCAATCGACATCACGGTCGATGGAACGACCAAGTCGAGTTCAGGCGCGATCGACCGTGACGCGCTCGTGGAAGGGGTCAACTACCTGACCTTCACCGGGGTGGTTCCCGGCAGCGGCACGCTCACCGCCGATTTTGCCTTTGGAGCCGGAAATGCCGGTGAGATGGACGTCAACGGTTTCCAGTTGCAAATCGCCCCACCCCCACCACCTGCAGGGGCGACAATTCTCAACGTGGATTTCGGTGCCCCGCAGGCAACGGGATTCGGCGTTATCGGCAGCACCGATGATTACTGGTCGAATCTCGATCACACCAACAATGGCGCGGTTATTTGGGATTCCACGGGAGTGGCATCCGGAGCAACGCTGGTGCTAGCGGGCTGGAGTGGCACGTATGGTGAAAATTCATTAGGGGTCTCCGGACACGTGGATCTTACACGTGACTTTATCTACAACACAAGCGGCACGGCAACCTTGGGCGTGGACGGTTTGACTCCTGGTGATGCCTACACTTGGGTGATTTACACGAATCAAGGGGGCGGTGGCCGCCCGATTGACATCACAGTCGATGGGACGACCCAGTCGAGTTCAAATACGATCAATCGCAACAGATTCGTGGAAGGAGTCAATTACCTGACCTTTACCGGGGTGGTTCCCGGCAGCGGCTCCCTCACCGCCGATCTTGCCTTTGGAGCCGGCAATCTCGGTGAAATGGACGTCAACGGCTTCCAGCTTCAGATCGTTCCAGGTGCAGGACCCGGCACTTATGCGACATGGATCGGCGCGAACCCTCCCGCTACCGGCTTCGAGACGGACTCCGACAACGACGGGATCCCGAATGGCGTCGAGCATATCCTCAACACCGATCCCAATGTTGCCAGCTCTGGCCTAACGGAAATCAGCGCCACAGGTTCGTCAGCCACCTTCAAGCACACACTCAATCCCACGATCGTCAGCGATGTGACCGCCAGCTACGAATGGTCCACCGATCTTATTGAGTGGAAGTCCAGCGGCCAGACCAACACCGGCGGCACCACCGCAACCATCACGGCCTCCGCGCCGGTGGCAGATGTTGTCACCGTCACCATGACCATCACCAGCGGTCCCGCCACCAAACTCTTCGGGCGACTCGCAGCCACACTCGCTCCTTGATCCTACCATTTCCAGCATCTCCTTGATTGATAATAAAACTACGAAAAAACATATACCATGAACATCCAGAATACAAAATCCAATGCCATGGCCGCATTCAAGCACGCAAGAGCTCTTGCCATGACCGCCGCGCTTGCCGCTCCCATGAGTGCCAATGCCGCCACCAAACTCGTGAACTTTGACGCCGCCACTCAGACAGGTGTAGCTACCGGCGCCGCCATCCTTGGTGCCTCAGGGGACTTCTGGACCGAATACACTCTGGCCAACGGCACGCCGCTCACCCTCTATACCTCGGTGCCCGGCTATAACAACTCGGGATACAACCTGATCGCGGCAGGCTGGGGTGGCACGTATGGAGGTGCCGGCTATGGCATTACGGGGTTCGTTCCTCTCACCGGTGATTATTTTTACGATACCGATGGCTCGGCAACCATCACGGTCACCGGCCTGACGATCGGTGACACCTATGACTGGGTGCTTTACACCAACCAAGGGGGCGTTAACCGTCCGCTCAGCATCACGGTCGGTGGAACCACGCTGACCACCACCGGGGCGGTTGATAAAACGGGGCTTGTGCAGGGGGTAAATTACCTCCGATTCACAGGAACTGCGACCAACACAAATCTTGTGGCAAGCTTCGCCTTTGCGCCCGGAAATGCCGGAGAAATGGATTTCAACGGCTTCCAACTCCAGACCACTCCTATACCCGAGCCATCCAGCCTTGCGGTGTTCATGGGCAGCATTGGGACCATGCTCCTCATCCGCCGCCGAGCGCGGAATTGAGAACACGCACTCCTAACCCCCAGGAAGCCCACATTTTTGTGGGCTTCTTAATTTAAGCTGAAAAAATTTATCATCAATGCACAACCATCATTATAACAAACATGTTTAAAATGAGAGCTAAAGGTATTTTCCCTATTTGTATGTTTACAGCCCAGTTGTTGAGCTCCATGCCGACAGGTGCACAGGAAGATAAAACCGTGGCGTCGTCGGACAAGCCATGGGTGGAAACCCACTTTCCGATCATCGCATGGAACATCCTCAATCCGACCCATTCGCCCGCAGTCAAGTCGGAAAGCCTCTATAGGGACCTCGCCGAGGCTGGGTACAATGTCGCCGGCTTCGTCCCGAGGGAGGATCTTCATCGGGCCAAAGCCGCCGGCATCAAGGCAATACTTTATGATCCGATGTTCTGGGAAATGGCCAAGGCCCCCGTCACCCCCATCGTACGCAACCAAATGTATGCCGGGCTCTTGCCGGATCCCGCCAGTCTGGAGTCGGTGGTTGGTATCTATATCGTCGATGAGCCGACCGCCGCCGCGTTCGAACCCGCCCGCAATGCCGTTCAATCGCTCGGTGCCGTCGCTCCCAATCTGTGGCCCTTCATCACCTTCCTGCCGTACTATGCGGAGCCGAAGCTTCACGGATTCCCGGACTACGCCTCGTATGTCCAGGCCGGCACTGCCGACGTGGGAGCCTGGAATTTCAGCGGATGCTTCTACGGGCTCATGGAGGACGGAACGCTCAGGGATGGCTACTGGAGCCATTTGAGAACGCTGCGGGAGGTCACGCTGAAAAACCACAAGCCATTCTATCACTTCGTTCTCACGACGCCTCACTTCAAACATCGCGAGCCATCCGACGCGGATTTGGCGTTCACGATGTTCACCGGCCTGAGCTATGGTGCCAAAGGACTGCTGCATTTCACCGCATGCGCTCCACCCACCGGCAACTACCGGCTTGCCCCCATCGACCAGTTCGGCAGAAAGACCAGCACCTTCGATTTGGTTCAAAATCTCAATCAGAAGATATCAACGCTCGGCCCCACCTTGCTTGGTTTGAAATCACAACGGGTATATTTCACCGGCCAAGCACCGGCGGGTGAAAACCCTCCTTCCAAGGAGTCTTTTGTCAAAGCCCTTGATTTTGATGCGGTGATCGGCGATTTCACCGACGAAAAAGGCGGCAGGTATGTCCTGATCACAAACACGAATCA
>B570J14230_10001207_pt1 | contig 10401 bp, 10 predicted proteins | sample LakMenepilimnion_3_FD_14230 | JGI IMG/M metagenome (IMG submission 14230) | reverse complement strand
CAATATCAGGTGGGATAACTAACAAACGCCGACCGCCGACCTTCATCCCTGGAATACCTTGCTGCCACCCAATAATTACATTCGCTAATGGAAATGTTGCAGGCGAGCCACTGTTCCAAGAAGATTCAATTAGGGCGCCATTTGACCAAGTCATTAGCGTGTAATGAACTGTCATAGTCGATGTAGGCAATGCTTCTGCACCAGTTCCAACAATGATGTCTTCTGTAACAAGCGTTGTTGGTGGAGTTCCACTCGGTGCGCCAATTGTTGGAGCTTCGCCCATATTGGTTGTGACTGTTGGCAAATTATCTGCGGTTGCGCTCATTTCATTATCTCCACATCCAGTTAGTAGTACCAATGAAAATGCTAAAACTACAGCAAGGCTACGTTTCATTACTTCTTCTCTCCTTCGCCAATTTCTCGGATTAGTTTAAATTCACCGCTGCCTAATTGGCCTTGATCACGGTACAACTCTAACTTCGCACGGGTATCTGCTATATCTAGATTGCGCATAGTTAACTGCCCAATTCGATCAACCGGGCCAAAAGCGGCATTTTCGGTTCGTTCCATAGAGAGTTTTTCTGGGTGATAACTAAGAGCTGGACCTGTTGTATTAATTATTGAGAAATCATCTCCGCGACGTAAGCGAATTGTGACTTCACCAGTCACGGCAGAGGCCACCCAGCGTTGTAGCGATTCACGCAACATAAGAGATTGTGGGTCTAACCAGCGGCCTTCATAAAGCAAACGTCCTAAGCGACGACCTTCTGCGTGATAGTTAGCAATTGTGTCTTCATTGTGGATCGCACTTAACAAACGCTCGTAGGCAATAAACAGCAAGGCCATGCCAGGTGCTTCGTAAATTCCACGACTCTTGGCTTCAATGATTCGATTCTCAATTTGATCAGCCATGCCAAGTCCGTGGCGTCCACCGATTTCATTCGCTGCTTGCATAAGTGCGACTATGTCACTGAAATCTTTACCGTTAATGGCAACAGGGCGGCCTTGTACAAATTGGATCTTCACATCTTCGCTAGGAATAGAGACTGATGAATCCCAAAACTTAACGCCCATAATTGGGTTAACAATTTCAATGGAGGCATCAAGGTTTTCGAGATCTTTTGCTTCGTGAGTTGCGCCTAAAATATTTGCATCTGTCGAATAAGCCTTTTCGACGCTGTCGCGGTAAGGGAATTTATGAGATACCAACCACTCGGACATCTCTTTACGGCCACCGAGTTCGCGAACAAAATCGGCATCTAGCCATGGCTTGTAAATACGCAGGTTTGGATTAGCTAGTAATCCATAACGGTAGAAGCGCTCAATGTCGTTGCCTTTGTAAGTTGATCCATCGCCCCAAATTTCAACTTTATCGTGCAGCATCGCGCGCACCAATAAAGTGCCAGTAACTGCGCGGCCAAGTGGAGTTGTGTTGAAATATTGCTTGCCGCCAGAGCGAATATGAAAAGCACCGCAAGCAATAGCGGCTAAGCCTTCTTCTACTAGAGAACTCTTGCAATCTACTAAGCGAGAAATTTCTGCGCCATATTCTTTTGCGCGCACCGGAACTGAATCAATATCTGACTCGTCATACTGGCCAAGATCTGCTGTGTAAGTACAAGGGATCGCACCTTTTTCACGCATCCAAGCAACCGCGACAGAAGTATCGAGGCCGCCAGAGAAAGCGATACCTACTTTTTCTCCGACCGGAAGGGATGCGAGCACTTTAGACATACGTGTAAGTCTAACGGTTGAGCAGGGTTGCTAGCGCAGGCTTTACTTTCCAGAGCGCGATCATTGCGTCGTAACGCGATTTCTCAGCACTATCGGCTGTAGCACCAGTCTTTACTGCGCGAATCATCAAATTACGGGGCGTGTGCTCTCCCCCGATAAATTCAATAGCTTCTACGCGATAGCCCAGTAACTTCATGATTTGCATGCGCAGAGCATCGGTAATCAAATCACCGAGCCGCTCTTTCATAATTCCATTTCGAGAGATGATCTGCCAAGGTTCAGGGATCTCATTCATCTGGGCTTGGATGTCGTGATGGCAACAAGGTGCTATCAAAGCTAATTTTGCATCAGCGCTAACCGCCCAAGCGATCGCATCATCTGTTGCTGTATCGCAGGCGTGAAGTGCGATCACAACATCGGCTGACTTTAGAGTGGTCTGTGAAATTTCTTCAGCAAAAAAGGTAATGCTCTTCGAGATTCTTAACTTCTCGGCGATCTGATTGTTACGCAGACGTGCGCTCTCGCGCACATCTATCCCGACCACCTTTACCGGAATACCTTGCGCCATTAAATATTGGTGGGCGGCGAAAGTTAGGTAGGCGTGTCCACAACCCAAATCAACTATCGATAAAGGCGAAGCTGCAGTTGGTTTAGATATATGCCCAGCAGAAATTGCAGACTCTAGAGAAGGTATTAAAAGTCTTAAGAATTCTTCAACCTGCAAGTACTTATCGTTTTTGCCCACTTTAACTTTTCCAGACTTATCAGAAATCCCAACCTCAATTAAAAATGGGTCGCTTGGATCAAGCAGCCTTACTTTGGCGCGATCGTGTGAAAGATCGGCTTCAAAGGTTTCGGTGGTTCTATAAACTAGCGCTTCACCTTTCTTGGTTATACGAATAGAAATTGAGCCATTCCTCTTCTCCAGCAAAATATTTGCGAAACCGGCATCCAGGAGATTTAAGGCAATGAATTCAGCGGGGTCATAGTTTTTCGTTGTCATTGCTCGGCCATCGCTCTGTGAAAGCTGATACTTAACCGCATCCTTTATTAGCACCGGCTTCACATCAACTCGCTCGGATGGGGTCTGCATATTGCGACGACGCCCAGATAACACCAAGCGAACAAATTCATTCGGCTTCTCTAAGCCCGCGATAACTTCCGCAATTGCAATAGCCAGTGTCGAATCCATGTACTAAAAATACCTTAGATTTTCATGCAATTGCCAAAAGAAATACATCACTTAGCTAATTCAACGTCTACAGCAAGGCCGCCTAAATCGCTCTTGCGTAATTCAAGTTTGCCGTTATGTTCTTGCACAATTGCAGCGATGATGCTCATGCCAAGACCTGAACCGCCACTATCGCGCGAACGTGATGGATCAAATCTATTCATTGCCGCAATCTCACTGCGATAAGCGCTCTCCGGCAGTCCAGGACCACCATCTTCAATGACTAAATTTACTCTCTTACCTTTACTCTTTAGCGTTATTGAAACAGCAGCATCTGCTGGCGTGTGCCGAACAATATTAGATAGGCAGTTTTGAATTAATCGATTTAAATGTTCACGGGAGCCCTTCAGGTGACATTCCTCTTCTAGCGAGATACTGATTTTGCGCCCCTTGTTGAAGAGTTCGAAGTCATTAACGTGCGCTCGTGTTAATTCAGTTAGATCAATCTCTTCAAAAGTAGTTGGACGGCTCTCTCCTAGTTCAGCTAGTAATAGTAAGTCGTGGATCAAATTCTCCATACGTTCTATCTCACTATTTACCCGTGAAAATGCTCTCGCTCGATCCACTACATCACTCATCTGACCTTTGCTTAGTATCTCGCTATAGCCCTTGATTACTGTGAGAGGAGTTCGCAGCTCGTGCGAAGCATCACCTAAGAATCTCTGCATTCTTTCCAACGCCTGCGCATCCAAACCGCGATTGTGGCGTCGCAGAAAGAGAATTGAGATAAAGATTGCGAAGACGTTGGCTACGATGGTGAATATAATCAAGTTCTTCAAATTGGATTTCAAATTTACATCTAATTTACGCAAATCTGCAGCAACTACTAGATAGTCACCTCCTGCTATTTCTATAGTTCTAAGCCGGTAGGGGTTTGCACCCTCAACAGAGATTGGGGATGAGAGTGCTTTCTTAACCAGCGCGATTGAATCTATCCCGGGATATATCAAGTGGGATTCATTGATAACCGTTTCATCCCCCTCCTTAGTGAATAGGGCTAAGGTCAAATCAAGGCTCTCTTCATCAATGGTGAAAATTGCTGTGCTTATTGCCTCCGCTGGATAAGAATTGACGCGTTCGACTACTAGATTGATGGATTGGTCAATTTGTTGTAACTCAGAATTTTTTGCATCAATCGTTGCAAATCCACCAATTACAGTTGAAAGAATAGTTGTGACAAAAATCGAAATCGCTGCATACTTACTACTAGATTTCTTAATCATTACTTGGGTTCCTGAATTACGAAGCCAACGCCACGAACTGTCTTAATCCCTTCAAAGCCATCCTTGTGCAATTTCTTTCTCAGGTATGAAATATATGTATCAGCAACTGTACTTTCAGATTCAAAAGTTATGCCCCAGACTTCATCTAGAAGTAAACTCTTGCTCAGAACTCGATTCTTGTTCTCGACTAAGACTTGGAGAAGCCTAAACTCAGTGGGTGATAGATCAATTATTTCCTCATTGAACTTAACTGTATGGCTAGATTCGATCACAAGAATAGGTCCGCAGCGCAATTCTGTGGAGACATTTTCTGAAATTTGTGAACGTCTAAGAATCGCCTTCACTCGCAATAGAAGTTCCTCTAGCCCAAACGGCTTTGTTACATAGTCATCTGCGCCAAGAGTCAATCCCCGAGTTATATCTATACGATCCGCACGAGCGCTTAACATAAGTGCTGGGGTGTTATCGCCCATCGATCGGAGTCTTTCGACCAACTCAAAGCCATCCATCAGCGGCATATTTATATCTATTATCAATAAATCAGGTTTCTTATTGCGGATTGCCGTCAAAGCTGACATGCCGTCTTGGGCGGTTGCGGTTTCAAAGCCAGCAATGCGAAGTGCATCCCCTAATAGTTCACGAACTCCGGCTTCGTCATCTACGACAAGAATCAGTTCGGCCATGACACTAGCCTCGCATGTCTTCACGCAAATAGCCAAGGTGCAGGCTAGAAATTAGCAACTAAAAGGCGTTTTCACCGAACTTTCACAAAGTCTTGGCAGATACTTAACCCAAGGAAAAGGGGGGATCGAAATGCGAATTAGTCGAGTTGCTATTGTTACGACAGCGCTAATTATTTCACCTTTGACTTCTATTTCATATGCCCTTGCCGACAGTAAGTCTCCTTCGCCTACCAGTCAAAAAAGCGTAGATTTCAAAACTGCATACAAGATCGCATTAGATCAATTTCGTAAAGACTTTAAAATTTATGAAGATCAACGACGTGAGATAAATCAAATCTACAAAGCGGCTATCGATAGAGCTCTGTCCGAAGCCCGCTCAGCAAGATCGATTGATCAGACACAAAAGGAAAAACGTCAAACTATGAAGGCGCAGCAAAATGCGGTTATGGTCGCAACAATTGCTCGAGATGCTGCAATTGAAGCCCTGGGTTTACCGCCTGTCGCGCCTACTCAACCAGGAAAAGTGCCTAACATTTCAAAAAATAAGAGCCCACAAAGCGAGAAGTCACCAACGCCTAAAAAATAGTCAATTGTTATAAAAGCGATATAACGATGCGCCAAGTTGCACTAACTTTCATTTGGAGCGCTCAATCGCCTCCTCTATCGTCAAGGGATGATTTCAGATAAACCTTGGTGGTCAGAATCTGTCATCTACCAGATCTATCCTCGCTCTTTTTTTGACAGCAATGGTGATGGTGAAGGTGACCTTCCGGGTGTCACATCCCATTTAGAACATGTGCAGGCGTTAGGTGCTGATGCAATCTGGCTTAGCCCGTTCTATACCTCTCCCAATAAAGATGGTGGCTACGATGTTGCTGATCCTCGAGGCGTTGACCCGCGATTTGGAACCTTAGAAGATGCGCGTGCAATGATCAAGCGTGCACATCAATTGGGATTACGGGTTTTAGTAGATGTTGTTCCAAATCATTTCTCTGATCAACACCCTTGGTTCAAAGATGCGATTTCATCTAAAGCTGGTTCGCCCGAACGTGACCGCTTTCATTTTTATGACGCTAAACCGGATGGAACTCCGCCAAATAACTGGATCTCTTTATTCGGTGGCCCTGCTTGGACGGAGATGAAAACTTCGGATGGAACCGCTCAGTACTACCTGCACCTCTTTGATTCATCTCAGCCAGATTTAAATTGGGAAAATGATGATGTAACGAGTGATTTTGAGAAGACCTTGAGATTCTGGCTTGATTTAGGTGTCGATGGCTTCCGAATTGATGTGGCGCACGGATTGGCAAAAGAAAATATCTTGGTCGATCACCATGACCCACAAGGCTTAAGCGATGCTTTGCGATTAGATGCACAGATGTCGGCCGAGCAACGCGGCGAACTCTTAGCGAGCGTTCCATTCTTTGATCGTGATGGGGTACACGCCGTTTATCGTAATTGGCGAAAAGTATTTGATTCATATAATCGAGACATCATGGCGGTTGCTGAAGCTTGGGTTCATCCCCCGGAGCGTGCTACGCGTTATGTCCGCAGCGATGAATTGCAACAGGTCTTTAATTTTGATCTGTTGGTTGCGCCATTTGACGCCGCGTTTCTCTATGAATGTATCAATAGCACTCTTGAAATGTTACGACGGGTAGATGCACCGGCAACGTGGGCTTTGAGTAATCACGATACTCCTCGTGTTGCTTCACGCCATGGTGCGAAAGCATCTCGCGCGCTTGCGTTATTTGTTTTTGCTTTGCCAGGTTCTTGCTATATCTATAACGGACAGGAACTTGGATTACCTGATGCAGAATTAGAAGATGGCGATCGCCAAGATCCGACATTCTTTAGAACTAATGGCCTTCAAAAAGGTCGTGACGGTGCGAGAGTGCCAATTCCTTGGAGTGGCGATTCAACTCCATTCGGCTTCTCTTCTGGCATGCCTTGGTTACCTATTCCGAACGAATGGAGAGAGTTTTCTGTATCTGCTCAGATCGCCGATTCTGCCAGCACCTTAAATTTATATCGCAGCGCCCTTAAGTTCCGCAAAAATAATCTGGTTGGCCTTGGTGAAATAGAGTGGGTTGATCGTGGTGCAAGTGGGCTAATTTCATTTGCACGGGGTGATTTCGCAGTTTATTTAAACACCAGTAATGAATCATTACAGATTCCAACTTTCGGCACTCTAGTGTTGGGATCTGATGCCGCGGTTGTTGTGGCAAATGGATTGCTAACTTTGCCTGCGGCGAGTGCTGCCTGGGTGGCAATTAGTTAAATAGGTAGCAGTACTACAAGCAGAGTTAGTGCTGCCGCATAGAGAGCGCTCTGACCAAAAATGAGCAGAGCAGTTCGGCGATCTGCTGCTCTATCTGCAGGATCTGCAACGCGGGAAATCTCTCCCATTTTTCCAAAGTTAAATGTGCCGGTAAAGCCATAGGCGAGGCAGAACTTCTTTCGAGATTGCACCCAACCAATAGACATAACAAATAAGGGAATAAATATTCCGAATCGAGTTTCTCGTGAAGCGTTGGTAGTTACAAGTGCGGTAAACGCAGAGAGTGAAAGAACAAAACCAATTGCCGCAACCATTCGACGGCGACTAACTTCACCAGCTCCTAAATTACAAGTGCCGGGTATGTAACCTTCTTGTGACACCTAGGCATCCTCAAGTTCATCTTCGTCTTCATCGATCCAGGCATCCGCTGGCGCATCATCTTGACGCTGTGCCCAAGATAGGAAACTTCCAACCGCCTGAAATGCCACAGCAAGCAGTGCAAATACTGCGAGGAAGCGGCGGATCAATTTCATAGGATAAAAATACCGCTTATTGGAAAAGTTTTCACTCTTTAGCAACGAGCAACGCCGCATCGATATCTGCCCAAAGGTCATCAACATCTTCACACCCAACAGAAAGTCGAATTAGCGATTCTGGAACGCTGGCGCTTTCAAGCGGCCAGCGGCGGCGGCGTTCCCAGAGAGATTCAACGCCACCCAGGCTGGTTGAGTAGGTAACTATTTTGGAAGACTCACAAACTTTATCTGTTGCAGCGGAGTCTCCGGCAAACTCAAAGGAGACAATCGCCCCAAAGCCCTTCATAAAGGCCTTCGCCTTGGTGTGTTCTGGATCTGTTGCTAGACCGGGATAGCGAACTCGAGTAACTAGCGGGTGTTGGCTTAGTCGTTTGGCAAGTTCTAGCGCATTCTCACTGGCGCGCTGAAAACGCAATGGGAAGGTGCGTATTCCGCGCAGTGCAAGCCAGGCTTCAAATGGTCCAGGAATTGAACCATTAAACTTTCGAGCTTCCTCTAGCGCTTTGTACTGAAGTGAATCATTTGTAGAAAGTGAACCGAGTAGCACATCACTGTGACCCGCTAAATACTTGCTCACTGAATTCATAACGATATCTGCTCCCAATGCAAGGGGTTGCTGGATTAGCGCGGTGGCAAAGGTGTTATCTACCGCAACGAGAATGTTGCGTGACTTCGCTTCCTTGATAAGCGTTGGTAAATCTGCGATATCGAGTGAGGGATTAGTCGGTGACTCGAGCCATAACAAATCCGCGCCGTCCAGCGCCGAAATAACCGCAGCGGTATCGGTAATTGTCACAAATTTAGCGTTAATTTTCTTTGCCGCAGTTAGTGTTCCAAGCAAAGTCATAATTCCCGAATAGCCTTGATCGGAAGCAACAACTTTTGCTCCAGCGGGAAGAGTAGAAAACACTGCACTAATTGCTGCCATTCCTGATGAGTAAGAAAGAGTTTTGCCACCTTCGAGTGCAGAGATGGCAACTTCCAAAGCAGTCCAAGTTTCATTTCCGTAACGACCGTAACCAATCGGACCACCTGCGACATATGTTGAGTTCAGTGAGATCGGTTGATTTAACGCGCTATCTGCGCCAACTTCTGGACGACCTGCAGTGATCGCAATAGTCTCTGGGCGCAGATGTGGTTGCTTAGAATCCATGGACTAAGCCTAATCGTTGGCGAGTACTGCCATCGCCGCATTGTGGCCGGCAATTCCGCTAACTCCACCACCTCGTCGTGAACCTGCGCCGGCCAGGTAGATGTGTTTATCGCTCGTCTCTGATCCCCAAATTAAATCTGCGCCTGAACCATCAATGAATGGGAAATCTAGGTCACGATGAAAAATATTGCCTCGCGGTAGACCGATATCGCTCTCCAGATCTAGTGGAGATTTTGCTTCAATCGCTAGAGATCCATCTTGGCATACCGCTAAAACAGATTCGATCGGATCAATCAAATATTGATTTAAACTTTCGATTGCCGCTTTCTTGGCCTCTGCCTTCGCAACTTCTGGAGTTTTATCAAATAGCGCTGCAGGAGTGTGTAAACCAAATAGAGTCAATGTTTGATAACCCTTAGCGTTTAGTTCTGGCGAGAGAATCGTTGGATCAGTCAAAGTGTGACAGTACAACTCAAGTGGTAAATCACTTGGAATGCTCCCTGATTTAGCTCTTTGGTAAGCCGACTCCAATTGGGAGTAACTCTCGTTTACATGGAAGGTTCCGGCAAATGCTAATCGTGGATCAACTCCAGATTTGAGTCTTGGCAAGCGAGAGATAACAACATGTTTATCTTGATCTGCGATCCTTCAAGAGATTTTTGTTTACTTTCTCCGCGAATTTGTGCCAAAGTTTGAGGTGCACCTGCAAAGAGTAAATCGCGAGCCACGAATTTCTCACCGTTACTCGTCTTCACAGAAACCCCGCTGACATCACTTTCTATTTCAGATACACGTGAGTTAAGTAAAATCTCAACGCCTGCGCCTAGCGCGACTCGCTTTAACTCATTTACTAAAGCACCCATACCGCCTTGTGGAACCCGCCATTGTCCGGTGCCATTTCCAATCAAGTGATATAGAAAACAACGGTTAGCTTGTAAATCATCGGCTGATACAAATGTCCCGATTAGCCCATCTGTCAGTACTACTCCGCGGACAAGGTCATCACTAAAGCGTTCTCGGATAACTTCTCCGATTGGTCGCTCCATTAAATAGCTCCAAGTCTTGGGCAGACCTATTTCTTCTTTTAATTTTTCCGCGGACTTTAGAGGTTGCAATACAGACGGTGCGATCCTCCTGGCAAGTTCAGCAATCTCGCCATAAAAGTTCTGCCAAGCAACGCCTTCTGTATCTGATCCAGTTAACTCTTGAAAACTTTGCGCCGTGCGCTCATCCCAGTTCTGCGAGATAAGGAGCCCACCATCTGCGCCACTGCTCTTATTTGAATATGGTGTGTATGAAGCAATCGAACGTTCAAGCGTTTTGAAATTGATTCCTAGGTCGGAAACAATTTGGTCCGGCAAGAGCGAAACCAGGTATGAATAACGAGATAGACGCGCATCAAATTCTGGGAACGGACGCACGCTCGTCGTAGCTCCGCCGAGTTCAGCTTCTGCTTCTAAAAGTACGACCCTCTTTCCCGCGCGAGCCAAATAGGAAGCGGCAACCAAGCCGTTGTGGCCACCGCCAACGACTATCGCATCGTAATTTTTATCGAAAGCC
>B570J14230_10001202_pt1 | contig 10433 bp, 13 predicted proteins | sample LakMenepilimnion_3_FD_14230 | JGI IMG/M metagenome (IMG submission 14230) | reverse complement strand
GTTCGCCCCACGTTGCACTTCCATCAGTTGCTTTATTTAGCCCAGAAAGGGTGCGCAAGAGCGTGGTCTTGCCTGCGCCATTTGCACCGATTACTGCTGCCAACTGGCCCTTCTCGATAGAGATTGAGACCCCGTGAAGTGCCCGAATTGCTCCGTGATCAACCGTTAAATTCTTAATTCTCAACATTACGCCACCCCGGTTCCGAGGTAGGCAGCGATCACAGCAGGATCGCGGCGGACTTTTTCAGCCGCACCACTTGCGATTACTTCACCAAAATTTAAAACATATAGGCGATCGCATACGCTCATTACGACATCCATATGATGCTCCACAATTAAAATCGACATAGTCGCAGTTAAGTTGCGAATTAAATTATTCATCCATTCAATATCTTGTGGTCCAAGTCCACCCGCTGGTTCATCCAGCATCAAAATCTTTGGTTCAGAAACAAGTGCGCGCGCAATTGAAACTCTCTTGGTATCTGGGTAAGCCAAAGTATCTGCGCGACGATTAGCCAGGGTGCCGGCATAGACGCGATCAAGTGCGCGCATCGCTTTATCGCGCAGAATTTCTTCATCTCGCTTATTTGTGCCAAGTGCGGCAGAAATCAAACCAGTCTTAGCTAACTTCTGCGCCCCAACCATTACATTTTCTAGAACAGTTAACTCTGGGAAGAGACCGACGCCTTGCAAGGTGCGCGAAATACCGAGGTCAATTAATTCATCTGTGCGCGGCCAAGAACGTTCTTTACCTTCGAATTCAAATTTTCCAGAATCTGGTTTAACTAATCCGCACATCGCATTAAATAAAGTTGTCTTCCCGGCGCCATTTGGTCCGATCACTCCGACGACTTCATTAGGGCGAAGTTCCAGATGCACATCATGAAGAGCCTTCAATCCGCCAAAGGAGATACTGACACCCTTTGCGTGCAACAGTGCGGCGCTCATAGTTCGTAGATTCTAGGCACTCGCGGGCCAATTCGTGTAACTATCTCGTAATTAATTGACCCAGAAGCACTTCCCCAGTCATCTGCGGTGTATTCCTCACCCGTACCTGCTCCAAAAATACTCACCCAATCCCCAGATTTCGCAGTTGATGCAGCGCCCAGGTCTACAACAAATTGATCCATCGAAACGCGCCCAATAATTGGTGCGCGCTTACCGTTAAATGTAACTCCAACGTTTTTCGCTATACGCGGTATGCCATCGGCGTAACCCATAGCGACCAACCCCAGCTTTGTATCACTCTTTGTAATTTCAGTTGCCCCATAACCAACCGGTGATCCTGCAGGCACATCTTTTACCAAATGTAATTTGGCGCGAAGCGTCATTGCGGGTTTCAGAGAAAGTTTTTCTGATGTACCTAGAGTTTTTACATCAGGACTTAGGCCATACATTGCAATTCCGGTGCGCACCATGTCAAAGGCAGAAGCGGGATCTACTAAAGTCGCTGCAGAATTTGAAAGGTGACGAATTATATTTGTGTACCCGAATGATTCTAGAGTGGCGACCATTTTTTTAAAGCGAGTTAACTGCTCAAGGTTCTGTCGCTCACCTGGTTCATCGGCGCGAGCAAAATGCGAAAAGATTCCAATTATTTCAACGCCTTTAACATGATGGGCATCGATCTCATTCCACTCTGAAAGAAAACCACCGCGCGTCATTCCGGTATCTACTTCTAAATGTATCCGTGGACGTTTGCTGCCGGCGACTGCCCCAACTTCTTCAAGTGCTTTGATTGATGAAACTGCGATATCAATATCGTGATCAACCGCGCTCTTAAAGTCAGAACCTGGTGGCACCAGCCATGCCAATATCGGTGCAGCTATTCCTGCGTTGCGAAGTGTGATCGCTTCTTCAAGCAGTGCAACACCAAGCCAAGATGCGCCCCCTTCTAGCGCCGCTTTCGCGACTGGAATAAGTCCGTGGCCGTAGGCATCTGCTTTAACAACTGCCAATAAATCGACCCCAGCTTTACCTTTGAGAAGCGCAACGTTTTTTCTGATTGCGGATAAATCAATAACCGCTTCTGCGCGATTTGTCATCGCTCCACCACAACCATGGCAGATGCGATTCCAGCATCGTGCGAGAGAGTGAGATGAACCTTTGCGCCATCAACTAATTCTGCAATTTCCCCGCGAAACAAGAAATCTGGTTTTCCACTTTCGTGGTTGATTACTTCTGCATCATGCCAAGGCAATCCGTGGCCAGCGTTTAGCGCTTTAGCTAGCGCTTCTTTAGCGGCAAAGCGTGCGGCGAGGGAAGAGATTGGCTTGGTTGATTCTGCGGGAGTGAATAACTTATCGCGCAGCGATGGGGTTCTTTCTAGCGATTCGGCAAAGCGAGCGATATCAACTACATCGATACCAATGCCATCAATCATGTTCTTTAGTGTAATTGGCGTTAAGAGAGTTGGCTATTGGATGGCCAATAGCGATCAATAGCGATGACTAAGACCAATAGCGCTCCGCCAATGAAGAGTCCGCCTAGCAAATCTGAGAACCAATGAGTATCACGAACTAGTGAAACTATGCAGACCGTCAAACTAATGGTTGCAACTCCAGCGCTAGCCAATCGTCCGCGGTAGCGATCAACGTGTGCATATCTATAAATTAAATATGCAAGAACTCCCCAAGTAAGTAAGGCGTTAGATGCGTGCCCACTGGGATATGACATTCCGCCAAAGTGCAATAGGTCGATACCAACTTTTGGCTTAGTGCGACCAAGCCAGAATTTAAAGAATCCAACAACTAGGTTCAAAGAAATCAAAGAGAGAATCGCCAAATTAAGTGGGCGCCAGGTTTTAAATCGCCGGGCTATATAAAAGGCGGCGATTAATAAGGCAACTGCAGTAACGCTACGTAGGCCTAGATCATCCAATCGGCGAATGATAAATCCGCCTATCCCTTGATATTGCGGGTGATCTAAGCCGTGGAACCACTTATCAATTTTAATTAGTGGTCCATCAATAATTACTTGGTGAGTGATGAGAAGAAAGCCGAGAAACAGTGTTCCTGACCAACGGAATGCGCGGACCATTTGGGCGCGACGAGGCTCAAGAAGTACTGACATTGTTATTCGACTGTAACTGATTTAGCCAAGTTACGTGGCTGATCAACATCGTTGCCGCGGGCAACTGCCATTTCATAGGCAAATACTTGCAAGGGAACAGTGGCCAATATCGGTTGGAAGAGCGGCGAGCACGCTGGGATGCGAATAATGTGTTCTGCTCCAACAACTTCTGCACCTTCATGTGCGATCACTATTACTCGCGCACCGCGGGCTTTTACTTCTTGGATATTACTTAACATCTTTTCATCAAGTGCGTGATCACTTCCTGAAGGCAGAATTGCAATTACTGGTGTGCCTTTATCTTTATCGATCAGTGCGATTGAGCCATGCTTTAACTCGCCACCGGCAAATCCTTCGGCGTGAATATAGGCCAACTCCTTTAACTTCAACGCGCCTTCTAATACAACGGGATAACCGATATTGCGGCCAATAAATAAAACTGTCTCTGACTTAGCAAAGGTACGAGTTAAGGCACGCAGCGGTTCTACTGTTTCGAGGATTTGTTCAATCTTGCCCGGAAGTTCGAGCATTTCATTGTAGAGATCGTGTACCTGAGCATCGCTTAACTCGCCCCGAACTTGGGCTAAGTGAAGACCAATTAAATCAACGGCCACGATCTGGGTCAGCAGCGCTTTAGTGGATGCAACAGCAATTTCTGGACCAGCGTGTGTGTAAAGCACCGCATCGGATTCGCGCGGAATCGTGGAGCTGTTGGTATTGCAGATAGCAAGTACTCGCGCACCCGCTGCTTTGGCATGTCGAATCGCCATCAAAGTATCCATCGTCTCGCCGGATTGCGAGATTGCAATTACCAAGGTGCTGGAATCAATAATCGGATCGCGGTAACGGTATTCGCTGGCGATTTCAACTTCTACTGAAATCTTCGCCCACTTTTCAATTACATACTTTGCGATCATTCCTGCGTGATAAGCCGTGCCGCAAGCAATAACCACAATTTTCTTGAGCGCCTTAATTTCGGCTTCCGACATATGTAATTCATCTAATTCAATTTTGCCGTTATCGGTTAAGCGACCAATTAAAGTATCGGCAACCGCCTTTGGCTGTTCAAAGATTTCTTTGAGCATAAAGTGTGCGTAACCACCCTTTTGAGCAGAGGCGGAATCCCAGGTAATTGTGTACTCCTTTGGAGCAATCGCTTTCCCATCCAAGCCGATAATCGAAATTCCTGCTGGAGTCATCGTGATAATTTCATCTTGCCCGAGTTCAACCGCGCGCTTGGTGTAATCAATAAATGCAGCAACGTCTGATGCCATAAAGTTTTCGCCATCGCCTAGACCCACAACTAAAGGTGAGTTACGGCGAACTCCGACGATTGTTTCGGGAGCGTCTGCGTGAACAGCCACTAAGGTAAATGATCCACGCAGACGACTTACCGCCTCACGCATTGCTTGTGTTAGATCGCCTTTATTGGATTTGCGAAGTTCAGAAAGTAAGTGCGCCACAGATTCAGTATCGGTATCAGATGAAAAAGAGTGTCCGCGCGCTTGCAGTTCTGCTTTTAACTCAGAATAGTTTTCAATAATTCCATTATGAATAACGGCAAGTTTGCCTTCGTTATCGGTGTGCGGGTGTGCGTTGCGATCAGTTGGCCCACCGTGTGTTGCCCAGCGTGTGTGACCGATTCCAGAATGAACAACCGGCATATTTGCAGGGAGCGCGCCTTCGAGATTGGCTAACTTACCGGCACGCTTTTCAATAAAGAGCGCACCTGATGTTCCTAGCGCGATACCTGCGGAGTCATAACCACGATATTCCAGGCGACGCAAACCTTCAATTAAAGGAGTAATTGCAGACTGTGGCCCTGTGTAACCCACAATTCCGCACACTTGTTTTTACCCCAGCTCTGCTTGAACGACCTTCGCAAGGTCATTTGCTATTTCGCTCGCTAGGTTATCACTCTGTGCCTCAACCATCACGCGGACAAGCGGTTCGGTGCCAGATGCTCTTAATAAAATACGTCCATGCTCGCCAAGTTTTGCTTCAGCGGCTAGAACTGCGGCCTTAATTGCAGCAGATTGATCTAACTTATCTTTAGCCACATTTTTGACATTTACAAGCACTTGCGGAAAGCGAACCATTGCAGAAGCTAGCTCTTGCAAAGTCTTTCCGGACTTAACAACTTCTTGCGCCAAAGCAAGTGCGGTAAGTGTTCCATCACCAGTAGTTGCGAAATCGCGCATAATCAAGTGGCCTGATTGTTCGCCACCAAGTGAGAAGTCTTTTTCAATCATCTTCTCCAAAACATAACGATCGCCAACAGCGGTTGTTTCAACTTTTATCCCAGCATCTTTCATAGCGTGAAGAAATCCCAGATTACTCATCACTGTTGCAACAATTGTGTCAGCCTTTAAAGATCCTGATGCTTTAAATCCGCGCGCCAAGATTGTCATGATGACATCGCCATCTATTTCAGCACCGTGCGCATCAATTGCTAAGACGCGATCGGCATCGCCATCGTGGGCAACGCCAAAGTCTGCGCCTTCGCGCAATACAGCGGTGCGTAGTTGTTCCAAGTGGGTAGAACCGCAACCATCGTTGATATTCCAACCATTAGGGGCATCAAAAATTGAAATTACTTCGGCGCCTGCACGACGGTAGGCCTCAGGTGAAACAGTCGATGCTGCGCCATTTGCACAATCAACCACAATCTTTAAACCTTTAAGTGGAGTTTTAACCGAAGACAACAGGTGCTTTAAATATCTTTCGCGAGCGCTCTCGTCCACAATTGCGCGGCCTACACCGTTGCCGGTTGGGCGCTCCCAAGGTTCGCCTACGCGCGCTTCGATCGCAGATTCAATGGCATCGTCTAACTTGCCGCCACCGCGAGAAAATAACTTGATTCCATTATCTGGCGCGGGATTGTGAGATGCCGAAATCATTACACCGAGGTCAGCACCTGATTCAGCGACTAAATGCGCGATCGCTGGAGTTGGCAGAACACCAACGCGATAAACATCAACACCTGCGCTAGTTAATCCAGCAACAACGGCTGCTTCTAAGAATTCACCAGAGGCGCGCGAGTCTTGGCCCACAACAGCTTTAGGACGGTGTGATTTATCTGGATTTGTTTCAACGAGAATATGTGCAGCAGCAACAGCAACGTCGAGTGCTAATTCAGCGGTGAGATCACGATTGGCTAAGCCACGTATTCCATCGGTTCCAAAGAGTGCCACTGCTGTTCTGCGGCCCTTTGAAATTAACGCTTGCTGTATTGCGAACGCTTACGGGCCTTCTTCAGACCGTACTTCTTGCGCTCGATAACACGTGCATCACGTGAAAGGAATCCAGCCTTCTTAAGCGCTGGACGGTGTGCATCAACATCGATCTCGTTAAGTGAACGTGCAACGCCTAAGCGAAGTGCGCCAGCTTGACCAGATACTCCGCCACCGTTGATACGTGCGAAAACATCGTATTGATTTTCAGCACCGACAGTGCGGAAAGGCTCTGAAACTAATTGTTGGTGAACTTTATTTGGGAAGTAATTCTCAAGTGTCTTACCGTTAACAACCCAACGACCTGTGCCAGGTACTAGGCGAACGCGAGCAACTGCTTCTTTACGACGACCGGTTCCTGCGCCAGGTGCCTTGATTGCTGGGCGGTTGGTTGCAGGTGCTGGTGAAGATGATGAGTAAGAAGTAGGAACTTCGCTCTCTTCCAATTCTGGAACTTCGTTATAAGTTGTATCTGACATTTGTTATAGGTCCCTTACTTTGTGATCTGTGAAACTTGAGTGAATACATATGGTGTTGGTGCTTGAGCGCCGTGTGGGTGCTCTGGACCTGCGTAAACTTTTAGCTTTGATGCAACTTGCTGGCCAAGACGGTTCTTAGGAAGCATTCCCTTGATCGCTTTTTCAACCAAACGTGTTGGGTGCTTTTCAATTAGCTCACCGTAAACAGTTGAGCGAAGACCGCCTGGGAAACCTGAGTGGCGGTGTTCAAACTTTGAAAGCGCTTTGTTGCCAGAGAGTGCAATCTTTTCAGCGTTGATGATTACTACGAAGTCGCCCATATCCATGTGCGGTGCAAATGTCGCCTTGTGCTTACCGCGAAGAAGAACTGCAGCATGTGTTGCAAGGCGGCCAAGAACTACATCTTGTGCATCGATGACGTGCCATTTACGGACGGCGTCTCCGGCCTTAGGGCTGTATGTGCGCATGCTTTATTACCTTCTTCTTTTTAGATCTAATTGGTTACTTGCCTTCGGCGCCGATTCTGGCGCAGGGGATGAACTTTACCTTTCATACGGGAGCGGGTCAAAATGGCCTATTTCCGCGCATGGGGGCGAGATATCAGCGCAATATCAGCAGAATTTCACCCTTTAGTTGGCTTCTTCCTCGCGCCGGGCGATGGTCTTGGCCGCCCGTTCCAGTAGCTCTGCATCATCTGGATAATCGACTTTATAAAGTGATAAACCACGCGCTGGAAAGACTAGCGAATCACTTACCCGCTCTTTATTTTCAAGGAGCGTTGAGATCCAACTCGCATCTTTGCGGCCATCTGCCACGCAAACAATTGCCCCAACTAGATTGCGGACCATTGAATAACAGAAGGCATCGGCAACAACGTCGGCGATCAAGATTCCTTGGTTATCGCGGCGCCACGAATAAGTTTCTAGGGTGCGAATAGTTGTTGCGCCATCACGGAATTTACAGAATGCGGCGTAATCGTGGGTGCCCAGAAGCAAAGCGCTCGCCTGATTCATAACATCCACATCAAGTGGGCGATACCAAGATTCAGTGTTAAAGCGCGCTAGTGGTGGGATAACTTTGTTTTCATCCAAGATGCGGTATTCGTAATAACGGCGAAGTGCTGAAAAGCGGGCGTGAAATGCGGGCGGCGCAATTGTTATTTGATTGATGCGAATATCTTCATCGAGAATACGATTTAATTTATAAGCCAGATCCGTTAACTCCAGCGACTCTGGAAGATCAACATGGATTACTTGGCCGGTTGCGTGAACACCAGCATCGGTGCGGCCGGCAACAATAGTTTCAGCCTTTGCTTGCGCAACTGTGCTGATCGCATCTTCAACGCTTTGTTGCACGGTGCGGCGATCAGGTTGGATCCCCCAACCCGAAAAATTGGTGCCATCGTAGGAAATATCAAGGCGTAAACGACGAAACCCACTCTCGGGATAGAGAGTGGGCTCGGTCATTTAATTCTTACTAACTAGTTGAAACTAGAGAATTACTTATCTTTCTCAGTTAGAACTTCGATAACTGCCATTGGTGCGTTATCGCCCTTGCGTGGACCGATCTTGGTGATACGTGTGTATCCGCCTTCGCGAGTTGCAAAGCGTGGACCGATTTCAGTAAAGAGTGTGTGAACAACGCTCTTATTTGCAATACGTGCCATTACTTCGCGACGAGCTGGAAGATCGCCCTTCTTTGCAAATGTGATCAACTTTTCAGCCAATGGACGCAGGCGCTTAGCCTTTGCCTCGGTTGTTGTGATCTTGCCGTGTTCGAACAATTGCTCTGCAAGTGTGCGAAGGATTAGACGCTCGTGTGATGGGCCTGAACCCAGACGAGGACCTTTAGTTGGTTTTGGCATTTACGTATCTCCTAGGCCTGATCTGCTTCAGCGAAATCATCATCTGATGCATTGAAGTTCTGGTGCTTNGTTGGATCAAATCCTGCTGGGCTGTCCTTNAGAGACATTCCCATTGAGACAAGCTTTGCCTTGATCTCATCGATGGACTTTGAACCAAAGTTACGGATATCAAGCAAGTCAGCCTCTGAACGNTTAACTAGCTCGCCAACTGTGTGAATGCCTTCGCGCTTCAAGCAGTTGTATGAACGAACTGTGAGATCCAAATCTTCAATTGGAAGAGCAAGATCTGCAGCAAGAGCAGCATCCATAACAGATGGCCCCATCTCGATACCTTCAGCATCGACATTGAGTTCGCGTGCAAGACCGAAGAGTTCAACAAGTGTCTTACCGGCTGATGCAACTGCATCGCGTGGCTTCATTGATGGCTTTGTTTCAACATCAACAACAAGACGATCGAAGTCTGTGCGCTGTTCAACGCGAGTTGCTTCTACCTTGTATGTAACCTTCAAAACTGGTGAATAGATTGAGTCAACAGGAATGCGGCCAATTTCTGCTCCCGCTTGCTTGTTCTGTACAGCAGTGACGTAACCACGACCGCGCTCAACTGTGAGTTCGATTTCGAGGTTTGCCTTGCCGTTAAGTGTTGCGATGTGGAGTTCAGGGTTGTGAACTTCAACGCCACTTGGAACAGCGATATCAGCACCTGTTACAGCACCGGCACCTGACTTGCGGATGTAGATGACACTTGGCTCGTCGTTATCTGATGAGAGCACCAAGTTCTTGATGTTCAAAACGATATCGGTGAGATCTTCCTTGACGCCTTCCAGAGTTGTGAACTCGTGGAGCGCACCTGCAACGCGAATGCTGGTAACTGCTGCACCTGGAATAGATGAAAGCAGAGTACGACGCATTGAGTTGCCTAGTGTGTAACCGAAACCTGGTTCTAGCGGTTCAATGATGAACCGTGAACGGTTTTCGGAGATTACTTCTTCACTGAGGGTTGGACGTTGTGCAATTAGCACTGCTGAGCCTCTTTCTTCTCGCGGAAATCCACTATTTGATTTCCTCTTTGGGGATTAAAAACTTTGGGCTATAAACCCAAAAATCTCGGGGGATTAAAAAATTATCTGCTGTAGAGCTCGACGATGAGCTGTTCTTGAACTTGGGTATCGATAACTGTGCGAGCAGGGACGCCGTGGATGATGATGCGCATTTGCGAACCAACAACCTCCATCCAAGCTGGTACAGCTTTTTCACCAAGTTCTGCGCTTGCAACGATAAATGGTGTGAGATCAAGTGACTTTGGAAGAACATCAATGATGTCCATTGGAGACACGCGATATGAAGGAATGTTTACCTTCTTGCCATTTACCAAGAAGTGACTGTGACGAACCAATTGGCGCGCCATGTCGCGGCTCTTTGCAAAGCCTGCACGGAATACAACGTTATCGAGACGTGTCTCAAGAAGAACAAGGAGGTTGTCACCTGTCTTGCCCTGCTTGCGGTTTGCCTCTTCGTAGTAACCACGGAACTGCTTTTCGAGAACACCATAGATACGTGCGCACTTCTGCTTTTCACGCATCTGCAATAGATATTCAGATTCCTTGGAACGTCCACGACCGTGTTGGCCTGGTGGATATGGACGAGATTCGATTGGACACTTTGGTCCATCGCACTTTGCGCCCTTAAGGAAGAGCTTTACTTTTTCGCGACGGCAACGCTTGCAGTCTGCTCCGGTATAACGAGCCATTTATTCTCTTCCTTCCTTAAACTCGACGTGGTTTC
>B570J14230_10001201_pt1 | contig 10434 bp, 10 predicted proteins | sample LakMenepilimnion_3_FD_14230 | JGI IMG/M metagenome (IMG submission 14230) | reverse complement strand
GACCCATTTCAGCCATAGCGGCTAAAGTATTTTGAGAAGTGGTAGATTTACCGATACCGCCCTTGCCGTAGAAAGCTATCTGTCTAATTTTTTCTTCAGTCATTGTTCGTGTTTCCTAGAATTAGTTAATTGGTGGTTTTGTCTGGTTCTCACGGCCAAAGTTCTACGGCGGTGAGCGTTTGTAGAACGTCGCTATCTATGGAGGCGATCGCTCTACAGAAAATCGAGTGGTGTTCATAGTATTTATGAGGTTGTAAGGATTTTTTTCTTTGTCAGTTGTAGGGGTTTACGGCGTAAACCCTTACCATTAGCTGTTTTTTTCTAAACTGCTTCGACAATAATTTCTTTACTGATGCGATCGCGTAATCTCGCTTCAATCGCAATCTTTAAAGTAGCAGTGCTGCTAGAACATGAACCGCAAGCACCTTTAAGAATGACTTTAATCTTATCGCCTTCGACATCATAAAGTTCTACATCTCCCCCATCGGCGATTAAAACGGGTCGGACTTCTTCATCTAATACTTTTTGAATCAGGGCAATTTTTTGAACTGTAGTTAATGGTCTTTTTTGCTCTGAACTAGGAATTTCTGTTTTAGCTTTCGCCTTGTAGCTGTGGAGATTTTTGTTGGCGGCTTCCTGCTTTACTTCTCTTATTATATCATCAATCTTCGTTAAACAGGAACCGCATCCGCCACCAGCTTTTACATAATTTGTTACTTGCTCTGCACTGAAGAGATTGTTTTGTGCAACTGCTTTCTTAATCTTAGCATCAGTTATTCCGAAACAGCTACAGATGAGGACACCTTCTTCATCGTCATGTGCCTCTAGAGGAATACCACGATAATTATAGATAGCAGCTTCTAGAGCTTCCTGACCCATAACAGAACAGTGCATTTTTGCTTCAGGTAAACCACCTAAATAATCAGCGATTTCCTTATTTGTTACTCCTAAAGCTTCATCTAAAGTCAAACCTTTGACCATTTCAGTTAAAGCGCTTGAAGATGCGATCGCACTAGTACAACCAAAAGTTTGAAACCGAGCATCGAGAATTTTATCTGTTGCTTCTTCAACTTTCAAATGTAATCTTAAAGCATCACCACAAGCAATACTTCCTACTTCACCGGTTGCCACCTTCACACCAGCTTCGCCAGTTTCTTCAATTGCACCCTGGTTTTTAGGATCGTAAAATAACTCTAATACTTTATCAGTGTAGTCCCACATAGTTAATTTTAGATTTTGGATTTTAGATTTTGGATTGGTGATTTGTCATTAGTTAGTAGTAAATCAAAACTGACCACTGACTAATGACTAACTACTAATGACTAATGACTAATGACTAATGACTACTGACCATTGACTGTTGTTGTAACCAATCGGCATTATCATTCTTGAAGGGAGATAAAGCCCGAAGACGGTCAACAATTTCCGGCATTACGGCAATTACTTGATCAATTTCAGCTTCAGTTGTGTAGCGAGAAAGACTGAAGCGAATCGAACCATGTAAAGTAGTGTAAGGTAAACCCATAGCTCGTAAAACATGAGAAGGTTCTAGAGAGCCAGAAGTACAAGCAGAGCCAGAGGAAGCGCAAATACCGTACTTATTTAAAGAAAGCAAAATTGCTTCACCTTCAATATATTTGAACCCGATATTCGTAGTATTTGGTAATCTATTTTTGGCATCACCATTTACTTCACAATCAGGAATTTTAGCTAGAAGAGACTGTTCCAAATAATCACGCAACTTTGTTAATCTCTGAGTTACTTCTTCTAAATGTAACAGTTCTAATTCCGCAGCTTTTCCTAAAGCAATAATTCCCGGAACGTTCTCTGTACCGCCTCTGCGTCCTCGTTCTTGGTGTCCACCAACTAATAGAGGACGGAAACGAACCCCACGTCTCACATACAAAGCACCAATACCTTTAGGAGCATGAATTTTGTGACCAGATATAGTTAACATATCTATGGTGCTGGTCTTCATATTCAAGGATATTTTACCTACCGCTTGCACTGCATCAACGTGGAAGAGAGCGCCGTATTCCTTAACCATAGCACCAATTTCTTCAATTGGAAAGATAGTGCCGGTTTCATTATTGGCATACATTACTGTCACCAAAGCAGTATTACCAGTTAGAGAAGCTTCTAACTCACTCAAATCTATTTGTCCCTTAGCATTTACTGACAAATAAGTAACTTGATAACCTTTGGATTCTAATTGTTTGCAGACATTTAAAACTGCCGGATGTTCTACTTGGGAAGTGATGATGTGACGTTTTTCAGGTTGAGCTAATAACGCCGCATGAATAGCAGCATTATCACCCTCAGTTCCGCAACTGGTAAAAACAATTTCTGATTCATCTGCTCCGAGTAAAGCAGCAACTTGTTCTCTAGCTGTTTTTACAGCCTTCCCAAGTTGTCCACCAAAAGTGTGCATACTAGAAGGATTAGCATAATAGTCCGTCAAATAAGGCATCATCGCCTCAACAACTTGAGGATCTATTTTAGTGGTGGCATTATTATCAAGATAGATACAATTATTTTGCATGATTTTCTCTATAAAAGTATAAAGTGATAAAGAAGGAGTCAGGAGTCAGGAGTCAGGATTATGGCTAACGCCACGCTATCAGGAGTCGGAATAAAGATAAATAGTGCGATTCGTTGTTAGCTGTCACCTGTCCCCTGTCCCCTGTCACCTATATAACTGCTTCTCCTTGATGCTTTTGCAACTGTTCGGAAAACTTCTGAGAATAGGACTTATACCAATTTTCCCAATAGTCTTGTTTATTGGTTAACTTTGCTAAAACCCGGTTGTAAGTAGCAAACCAACTTTCCCAATAATCACTAGGTTGTTTAACGCAACCATCAACAGTAGGACAACTGGCTTTACATTGAGGTACAGTGTGAATACTACCAGCGCAATTTGTGCAAAGTTTAGAGTCAATCCAGTAATTACCGTCAACTTCTTGAATTGCACCGGTAGGACAAACAGATAAACACAACTTGCAGGAAATACACTGGCTAGTAATTTCGTAAGCCATGATTATTTACCTCGGAGATTTTAGATTTTAGATTTTGGATTTTAGATTGGAGTCTATCAAATCCAAAATCCAAAATCCAAAATTGAATTACCCATTAGCCTGAACATATTGCTCGTAAAATTCTAAAGCAATCTTTTCAATTACATCATAGGCTTCAACAGTTTTTATTCCTGCTGCTTCTAATTTTTCCTTGGGACAATTGCCTATTTTTGATACCAAGACTGCTTTACAATCTGCAATTGCCTTCATTATATTGTCTGCGGTAGCTTCTTCGCTGTAACCACCTTGACAATATTGATCAATCTTGCGGTGACTAACAAAACGAACTTCATTGCCATCAACTTCATACACTTGAAATTCCTTCGCGTGTCCGAAGTGTTGGTTAACTAATCCACTGCCTTTTGTTGCTACTGCAACTAAGATTTTAGGACTATTAGCAGATTTTTTGCCAGTTGATGCTTTATCTTTAGCAGCCTTAATTTCTTCTCTAAATTTCTCAATCCCTTCGTGAACTTCTTGACGAGTTTCAAAGTTATATTCTGGAGCCATTTCCATGAACTTATCTTTAGTAAATTCTTGGCTACGGTCTTCTCCTAATAATCCTACCGCATCGGCTCGACACTGGCGACAGTGGCGCATCATTTTCATGTTACCAGAGCAATTGTCTTGGACTTCCTTCAGTTCTTTTCCTGTTGGTCCACGTTGACCAGTTAAACCAAAATGAGTCCCATGTTCTGGTGCAGAAATTAGCGGCATAATGTTATGTAAGAATGCGCCTCTCTCACGAATAGCCTTATTAACTTCTACCAAATGTTGATCATTAATTCCCGGAATCATCACGGAATTAACTTTGCATAAGATATCAGCTTCCTTGAGAGCTTGCAATCCTTCCAACTGCTTTTCTAGGAGAATTTTTGCTCCTTCTACCCCTCTGTAACGCTTGCGTTTATAGTGAACCCAAGAATAGATTTGTGCGCCTATTTCGGGGTCAATGGTATTAAGGGTAATAGTAACGTGATCTATATTTAATTGTTTGATGCGATCAATATGTTCTGTCAGCATCAAACCGTTTGTGGATAAGCACAATTTAATATCTGGTGCTTTGTCTGCAATTAATTCAAAAGTCCGAAAAGTTTTTTCTGGATTAGCCAAAGGATCACCAGGACCGGCAACTCCCAATACAGTCATTTGGGGAATTTTTCCGGCAATTACTAACACTTTATGTGCAGCTTCTTCCGGTGTGAGTAATTCACTCACTACTCCAGGACGACTTTCGTTAGCGCAGTCATACTTGCGGTTACAATAGTTACATTGAATATTGCAAGCTGGAGCGACGGCAACGTGCATCCGTGCATAGTGATGATGAGCCTCTTCACTATAGCAAGGGTGTTTAGAAATGCGTTCTATGAGTTTTTCGTCCATTTCTGGAGTTGTGCTGCTGTCGCAACCGCAAGCAGCAGATGTAGCAGGGGTGATAATGGCATTCTGAAAGTCGGAGGTGAGAATATCTGTAGCAGGTAGTGTCATTGAATTTCGCTGTTGGAGGTGGACTTGAGAGCTACTGTGGGAGATGCTTTTACAGAAATATCTGGTAAGCGTAAAGCTCAGTGGCTTCAGAGAAAAAGATATAAGCGAATCCTGCGGTTGCAACCGCGTAGCTTTTCTTTTTTTTTGACAGAACTATAAGAGCATTTATCTCTGGGTGACTTATGGTGTTATAGTGTTTACAACAGGAAGGGTAATCAACCTGTATAAAAACCTAACTGCCTAACGGCAATCTGTACCTTGACAATTGAAGATATGGGGTTCTATTCCATAGTTCTAGTTCCTTCCCAGGAATAGGTAAAATCTTCATGGGAACTAGATGACACAGAATTTAAACTCAAGCAAAATTTGCAATTCAAGCAACTACCTCCGGGCTGGGGGAAAGTTAACGCTTGGGGAGAGAACCACCTCTAGTTTAGATACTGCAAGGGATTTAAACTAAGTGGACTCGTTGAACCAAGAATCTCAGCGGCTAAAGCCAGTGAGAGTGTCAATACTGGCAATATCTAAATGATTTTAGACATGGTGCTAATCTCATCCCTCCACTCACTTTTGACTACTAACTTGGTTTTGTTAAGGAGCGTTAAGTGATTGGCGATAAATGATTTATAGCAGCCCTTTTTTTTGCCCTCCTTGGTTTACACCAGGATAGAACTTATTGGATTTATTATGTTTGTACTCAAATCCTTAAATCCTTGCATTGCAACGATACAAAAATTAAAAAAGATTTTTTCGGGTAGGGGTACGAGTATTTATAGTTAGGGGTACGAGTATTTATAGTTAGGGGTTCAGGATTTCTTTGTACTCATCTCAAACTCAATATCTGTAAGGGTTTTGGCTATATTTTTAGCGAATTTTCTTGATATTCGACTGTACTCAACTTTCCTGGAAATTCTCCTAGAAACTCTTGTTATTCAGAGATTTGAGGTTAAAAAACTGGAGTAAAATCAACCCGATTACTCCAGATACGTGCGAAATTCAATTCTGTATACAACCTATCATTTTTTTTTAGAGTAAAAATGCAATTTATATTTTTTTAAGTTTTCGATTATTAATGATATTTTTATAGCTGTATTGCTTGCTATACAATAAATACAGCCTAATTACACCATCTATATTAATGCAGATAATTTGCAAAAGATTTAATTTTTTGATCATTATTTTTTGATGATATTGATAATTATGTTAGCCATGAACTTTCCCCCATCACTACGCTATAAATATAGTAAACAAAGCACATTAGGAAAAATGTGATCAAAGCTATTATTATCGGGAGCATCCCAATTTTGCAGAAATAAGCTGGCGATTGGAAATCACGGCTATAAGTAGTGAGACAGAATTAATTACACAATGTCATTGCGTTAGCGCAGCGTGGCGTTAGCCATATGGAACAAAGTGAAATGAAGCAATCGCAAGAGTTGTGATTGCTTCCCTTCGCTCGCAATGACTGTAAATATTTTTGTCCAATTACTTACAAACAAAGTCCGCCTACTGGGACTAGGGAAATTTAAAACCCACGCAGGTGGGTTTTGCCTGTGTAGTCGTGACTTCCAGCCGCATGGATTCTATATTTTGGGTAAATTTGCATATTTGGGATACTCCCTTGTTATCCATCTTGATGATAATTATGAAGCGGATACTGTTACCTTACTAGCTTTAATTTATTTCTACGTAGTGTAAGCTTAAATAGACTTATCGTATTAGTATAAAGATATCTCTGTAGCTGACGTGACGGATGTTTGTAGTTCTCAAAATTTGGATTCGGTAAAGTTGCTGAATGCAGATTTAGTTATTGATTTTTGACATTTCGTTACTTTCTGTTATATTTACAAAAGTGTCTGTTAGGTAATTCAGAAAATCTAACTTGACAATATGGCTAGGTAAAATATTAGTCCTATTTAATAGAGGGTAAATTAGTGAAGAAACAGTTAAACACTGTGTTACGGAAAACATCAAGTCTGGGGCTAATGTTACTACTCCCTATATTGGGAAATTTACTCTTTTTAGCTAATGCTAAGGCAGAGTTGAATAGTAGTCTGACAATTGAAGTAGAGGGACTCAAAAACAAATCTGGACAAATTTGTGCCACGCTTTTTGATAAAAGTCAAGGGTTTCCTCGTGATAGTAAAAATGCTTTACAATCCCAATGTATCAAGATCACAGACATATCTCAAAAACTGACTTTCAATAACTTGAAAGTGGGTAGTTATGCTGTTGGATTAATTCATGATGCCAATGAAAATGGTAATCTCGATACTGGTTCTTTTGGTGCGCCCATAGAAGGTTTTGGGTTTTCTAATAATCCAGAGGTTTTCACTGGACCGCCTAAGTTTAATGATTCGGCTGTTGCTGTATCTAAAACTAATACTGATATTAAGATTAAGATGAAATATTTCTTTGGTTCTTGATTGATATAGCAATCGTTCATACCCAGATCCCCGACTTCTAACATTGATTTATTATTTATGGACAGAATGAATCAAAGAAGTCGGGGATCTTATTACAATTTTGTATCCCCACATACAGCAAACAAATCCGAAAATAAAATAAAGAAATCCACCTTTCCACTACCAAAATAATAAAATAATAATAGTAGTAGGTAATACATAAAATCTATATTTACTGTCATCAAAACAGTGTTTATCAGGAAATGAGTACAACTAAATATATGGAAGAATATCTTGCCTAAATAGCTGTAAAGTCCTACAGGTTAAGAGGTTTCTGGTGAGTACAAAAAAGCTGCATCCCTGATCTGAAAATACCAGTACCCCTGTGATCAAAAGCTAGTACCCCTACCCCAAGAGAAAATGTAAAGTTCTGTTAAATAGGCAGTTAAACATATTGAGTACAAGCTTAATAAATTTAATAAATCTAATCTGCGTTGCTAATTCTGTCTGTTTGGAAGTTATCTGATATAAGCATGAAAACAGTACAGGATTTTTTCACCTAACAATACCAATGCACCAGTCATTAAACAGGATCATTAAGACTGAGACTGTAAATACAAAGCTACGTAAAAATGAAGGTTCTAGATTTTTTTTAGAACCATTAATCAGTGATTTTTGGATTATTTTTGAGCGTGATCCAGCAGCACGTAATTGGTTAGAGGTCATATTTTGTTACCCCGGATTTCATGCTCTGTGTTTACATCGTCTGGCACATTGGTTACACATCCACAGGGTGAGTTTTATTCCCCGGTTGATTTCTCATTGGGGACGGTTTTTCACAGGTATTGAAATTCATCCAGGAGCAAAAATTGGTAAGGGTGTATTTATTGATCATGGCATGGGTGTTGTCATTGGTGAAACTGCTATTGTGGGAGATTATACACTCATTTATCAGGGTGTAACATTGGGGGGAACGGGGAAAGAAAGCGGTAAACGTCATCCGACATTGGGTAGTAATGTTGTTGTCGGTGCGGGTGCGAAAGTATTAGGAAATATTCAAATTAGCGATCGCGTCCGTATTGGTGCAGGGTCAATTGTCTTGCGTGATGTGCCTCCAGATGCCACTGTGGTGGGCATTCCTGGCCGGATTATCGCTCCTAAGTCTAGTAACCCCATTTCCCCCTTAGAACATGGCAAATTACCCGATATAGAGGCAGGTGTGATTCGTTCTTTACTCTCGCGGATTGAGCAGTTAGAACAACAAGTCCAAACTCTCACTAATCATCACCAAGATGATCAATAAAGTTAACTCCATAAATTGTGAATTACTGATGTCACCAAATTGTAACTTTTTAACTGTCGGTGAACAAATTTTGCAAGTTCCTTTAGGTGATAGATGGTGTATTTATCATCGGTTGCAAGAGTTGATGATTTCCTGTTCCTGTCCCCCGGATGGGTCTTTGCGCGTGCAAGTTAATAACCTAGAAGAAGCGATTCTTGTTCGTAGTACATTGATGCAATTTTTTGCTTCTCGTCATCAATTGGTGACATGGTTAGAGAATTGTTTGTGCAACGGTGTTGAGTAAAGATTGCTGGAAACAATCATGTTTTTTTTGATTAGTACGACTGATAACAATTAATAATTCTAGCCCTGTCTAATCCAAAGCATATCAGAGGTTAATTTTTAATGCAAGTCTGATTGATCTCAAGTCATTATTCACTCACAAACTATCTTGCATATTCCAGATAATTCACATAAGCTAAGGTTCACCCAGGTTACTAAAACTAAAAAATTAGTAATTGCTGATGGGAATAACTTGTACCTTATGTTGATTTCAATTGTCAATGTCCAATTATGGTAATTAATCGTATTGATAGGAAGTTACTGCAATTTCTCCAAAAAGAACTGGCACTTTCCCAGGCTGATATTGCTGTAGCAACGCGACATCCTGAGTTCAATCATGGACCTTTACCGATGCTGCTTTGGCAATATGGTTTAGTGGATTTACAACAACTAGACAGAATTTTTGATTGGCTTGCAGAACATTCTGAATTGAGGTAGATGAAAAATTACCAGTAAACATAAGAGGTAATAATTATGATTACTAGTTTGATTGCTGGCATGAGTATGTTATTTTTTACAGGATTTACTAATATTTGTATGGGTTATTGGCTATTAACGAAATCCACAAATAATACCACAAAAAATATTGGCTAAATTATACTTATTTTTTGTTTCTTGTCATACAGATGCAACAGCAATATTTAGTTAATAATTAAGGATCGTAAATCATGAATCATGATTTATTCGCTCAATTAACAATTCATTAGCCATCTACCACTATGAAGAATTGTAGCGAACAAGGATATTACAAAAAACTCCGCTAGAGGGACTTTGAAAATGTATCAAATCATGATTAATGATACGACATTACGTGATGGGGAACAGGCAGCGGGTGTTGCTTTTAACTTAGAAGAAAAAGTAGCGATCGCTCAATTCCTAGATACCATTGGTGTCCATGAATTAGAGGTGGGAATTCCGGCAATGGGAGAAGAAGAAATTCGCGCCATTGTTGCCATTCGTAACTTAGATTTAAACGCTAAACTATTAGGTTGGAATCGCGCTGTATTATCAGATATAAAAGCTTCTATAGCCTGTGGACTAGAGCGAGTACATATTGCTATTCCTGTGTCTGGAGTGCAAATTGCCGCTAAATTTCATGGACAATGGCGAGTAAGTTTACAAAAGCTCAAAGACTGTATTAGCTTCGCCTTAGATCAAGGTCTTTGGGTATCAGTTGGTGGTGAAGATTCTTCTAGAGCCGACGAAAACTTTCTCCAAGATGTTGCCATGTTATCGCAAGAATGGGGAGCATCACGTTTTCGTTTTTGTGATACAGTTGGGGTACTTGATCCCTTCCGAACTCACCTTAAAGTTAAGCATTTAGTATCAACTCTATCAATTCCTATTGAGATTCACACCCATAATGATTTTGGACTAGCAACTGCTAACGCCTTAGCCGGAATCAAAGCTGGTGCTGTATCTGTAAATACTACCGTTAATGGACTAGGAGAAAGAGCCGGAAATGCAGCTTTGGAAGAAGTAATTATGGCTCTAAAATGTATTTACGGTGTTGATTTGGGAATTCAGACTCAACACTTGTTAAAACTATCTCAATTAGTCGCTAAAGCTTCCGGCGCTAATGTTCAACCTTGGAAAGCAATTGTGGGTGAAAATACCTTTGCTCATGAGTCTGGTATTCATGCTCATGGTGTATTGCAAAACCCAGTTACTTATGAACCTTATGCTCCTGAAGATGTAGGTTGGGAACGGCGTTTAGTCATAGGTAAACATTCTGGTCGGCATTCATTATCTAATCTATTAGAACAGCATGGCATCTTTCTCGATTCTCAAGAAACCCAAGCTATTTTAGATGTAGTCCGTCAGCAATCAATCCTCAAAAAAC
>B570J14230_10001192_pt1 | contig 10472 bp, 10 predicted proteins | sample LakMenepilimnion_3_FD_14230 | JGI IMG/M metagenome (IMG submission 14230) | reverse complement strand
TAATAATAACGGTATAGGTTTTGGAGGAGATACACTAAACAACTCAAATTCCGCACTATATCCAGTTTTTTATCAGATGCGGGCGTATAACAGAGCATTGTCTGGTGCTGAGATAACCCAGAATTACAATGCAGTTAAAGATACTTACGAAATTTAAATGTTTTTATTACACTATAAATAATAAAAAATGTGGTTGATTTATGTTAAATAGTTTTACAAGTTCATTTCAATTTGGAAAAAATGGCGTCCGTGTAGCTGATGCTAGTATTATCACCAACAATCTCCGGATCTGGTTGGATGCTAACAATGCCTCAAGTTATTCGGGCACAGGTACCACAGTAAACGATCTATCAGGTAATGTTTATACACATACATTGACTGATGCCACATACACTATGTTGAACGGGGTAAAGTGTTTTGATTGTACCACAGGTAATCGTAGAGTTGTTGTAAATGGTACTGGTCCTACATTACCAACAACAGGATATACATATATCACATGGGCTAGATTAGAAGCAGGCAATCCAGCATCATTTAGAACATTGCTTTATACAAATTCACCTAAATACACTCCAATCACAATTCCCAATAACTCAAATACATTAGGATATTGGGACACCGCATTCAGAAGTTCAGGATATGACCTCGCTTCTTCGGTTGGCGTATGGGTTCAATATGCTGTAGTCGGTGACAATTCATCTCAAACATTTTACATAAATGGTTCACAGGTTGGAAATTCAATAGCATATGGGGCAGGAGGAACCACACATTGGGGTTGGGGTAATAACGATACTGCGGGTCAACCCTGGGGCTATGTGGCCAATATGTTCCTGTATAATACCAAACTCACACAAGAGCAAATACTACAAAATTATTATAACCAATTACCAAAATTTGCTACACCAGAAATTGTAACATCAAATCTTGTATTATGGTACGATCCTAGCAATAGTGTCAGTTATCCGGGCAGTGGCAGTACTATAACAAATCTTGCTAGTACTTCACTAAATGGTACTATGAGCAATATCACATATACTGATCCTTACTTTAGTTATAATGGAAGTAGTAGTCAGATCAATGTACCTGATAACGCATTACTAGAGCCAGGCACTGGCGATTGGACTATGGAAGCATGGGTATATTTGAGTAATAGCAGTGGCAGTAAAGTTGTATTAGGTAAGTTTGACCCTGGTGGTGCGGCACAAGATGTGTCATATAGTATACGAATTATCGGTAATGCCATTTATGCTCAAATAGGTAACGGTAGTACAGTTGTAGACACACCCGCTTATACAATACCATTGAACACTTGGACACACGTAACTTATGTCTGGAAAAATGTAGCATCTAACTCACTAGAAGCCTACATCAACGGAGTCAGCGTAAATAGTGTGTCACACAGTTTCTCAAGCATACTCAATACATCAGCAAACTTGTATATAGGCTCATACAATGGTGGTGAATATAGTCAATATATGAACGGTCGTATAGGCATCACTAGATTGTACAGTGCCGCACTGTCATCAGCACAAGTGCTACAAAATTATAACGCAGATAAAGGAATATATGGATTATGAGTGATGTTAATCAAAAATTATCTGATGTTCTTGGTATAGATTATGCTCCTGTTGTAGTAGAGGACAAGAAAAATGTTACTATTCATGAGCCAGACGGATCAACTGTTAATCCTGACGCTGACTATTCTCGCGCTAATTATTACAATCTTATCGAAAAGGGTAATGAGGCTTTGGACGGCATTCTTGAAGTGGCGAGGGCGTCGCAACATCCAAGAGCGTATGAAGTAGCAGCAAATATGATTAAAAATATGTCAGAAGTGACAGAGAAACTGATGACATTGCAAAAACAACGCAAAGAGTTAGAAAGACCAGAAGAAAAGACAGTTACAAATGTTAACGTCGACAAAGCGGTATTCGTTGGTTCGACTGCAGACCTATTGAAAAAACTTAAAAGCGAAAACTCTGTATGATGATACCAAGTAAGATGAAACATTATCTCGGCAATCCGAAGCTGAAGCGAGTTGGTATTATTCAGCAGATGACCGAGCATGAAGTTACTGAGTACATCAAATGTTCTGAATCTCCTGTATACTTTATCGAGAATTACGTTAAGATTGTTACACTTGATAAAGGTTTCGTCAGCGTTTCATTATACCCATTTCAAAAAGAAGCTGTTGATAAAATAAACAACAATCGCATGGTGATTGTAAAAGCTGGTCGTCAGATCGGTAAAACGACCATGATTGTAGGTTACATCCTTTGGTATATTTTATTCAATGAAGATAAGTTTGTAGCCATTCTTGCAAACAAAGCAAAGACTTCTCGTGAAATTCTCAATCGCGTCAAACTCGCTTACGAATCACTACCAATGTGGTTGCAGCAAGGTGTGCGTACATGGAACAAAGGCGACATTGAATTAGAAAACAACTGCCGTGTAATGGCAGAATCGACCGCCTCTAGTGCAATTCGTGGTTTCTCTATCTCGCTACTATATCTCGACGAGTTTGCGTTCGTACCAACTAACATTGCTGACGAATTCTTCACGTCTGTATATCCAACGATTTCTTCTGGTACGAGTTCTAAAGTTTTGATTTCTTCAACTCCAAACGGCATGAATCACTATTATAGAATGTGGACGGAAGCAGTCGAAGGTCAAAATGGCTTTGCTTGGATTGAGGCTAACTGGCGTCAGATTCCAGGTCGTACACAAGAATGGGCAAACGAACAACGTCGTGTTCTTGGTGAAGAAAAGTATTTACAGGAAATGGAATGCGAGTTTATGGGTTCCGCTGGCACTCTGTTATCTGCTGCAGCTCTTAAATCTCTTGCATTTGTAAAACCATTGCATCTGTCCGATACAGGCATTAAAATATACAAACAACCTGTGGTCGGTCGAAATTACGTCACAATTGTCGATACTTCTCGCGGTAAAGGGTTAGACTATTCAGCCGCAGTCACAATTGATATTACGGAAATGCCTTACGAGGTAGTTTGCGTTTATAAAGATAATGAAATTAGTCCATTGGTTTATCCTTCGATTATTAAGAAAATTGGTGAGTATTATAACCAGTCTTATGCACTTATCGAAATTAACGATAACGGACAACAGATCGTCGACAGTTTATTTGACGATTATGAATATGAGAATATATTATCGACGGTTCAAGTACGAAATAAGGTTCTCGTAACTGGCGGTTATGGGCGAAATATCCAACGAGGCATTCGTACCACAAAATCGGTAAAAAGACTCGGCTGTTCGATTTTAAAGAATTTAATTGAAGCCGCGAAATTACATATCACTGATTTTGACATAATTTCCGAACTTTCGACCTTTGTATCAAAAGGATCCAGTTTTGAAGCTGAGGACGGTAGTCATGATGACCTCGTTATGTGTTTAGTTCTCTTTGCATGGCTCTCAAATCAAGAGTTTTTTAAAGATTTATCAAATATCAACCTTCGAAGTAAACTTTATGCCGATCAAATGAACGCTATCGAGGAAGAATCACTACCTTTACCGATCATTTTGGACGATGTTGCAGAAATGCAGCGAATGCGAATGGGTGGTGACTTATGGACGATAGTAGAAAGAGATGAATCTGACAAATATGGTTTTTAATAAATATCCCGTAGAACCTACAAGATTGATCTCTACCCTAGGAGAATAAATATGGCTTTTCAATTATCACCAGGTGTAAATGTTTCTGAAGTCGATTTAACAACAGTTGTCCCTGCTGTTGGTACCACGACTGGCGCACTCGTTGGAACATTTGCATGGGGTCCAGCGAACCAAATTACGCTTGTTTCTTCAGAAAACAAGTTGGTCGAAATTTTCGGCAAACCAAATAACGAAACAGCAAACGATTTTTTCACTGCTGCAAACTTTCTTGCATACGGCAATTCCTTGCGCCTAGTTCGCGCAAATACGGACTCAAACAATGCAACATCAAGAAATACAACAGGATTAAAGATTTTCAACGACGAACAGTACACTGCAAGTTACTATGCTTCTGGCGAAGCAACTTATGGTCCATGGGCTGCTCGTTATCCAGGAACACTTGGTAACTCACTTAAAGTTTCTGTTTGCGACTCAGCAACGGCATATTCAAGCTGGGCATATAAAAATTCATTTAGCGATGAGCCAGGTACTTCACTCTTTGCTCAAGGTCGTGGTGCAACGAATGACGAAATGCATATCGCAGTCATTGACGAAGATGGTTTGATCACAGGAACACAAAATACAGTTATTGAAGTTTATCCTTTCGTATCAAAAGCATCGGATGCTAAGAACGACACAGGCGCTTCAAACTATTATAAAGAAGTTATTTTCAGAACATCAGAATATGTACACTGGTTGGGTCATACCAATCTTGGCGCTAACGTAACAAACTGGGGTTCAGAAGCTGCACTTGGTAGAGACTTTGCTCGCAACAATACAGCAAATACTCAATCACTACAAGGCGGTACACTTGTAAGTGCAACAGCAGGCAATCTAACATACGGTTGGGATCGTTTTGAGCAGTCAGAAACAGTTGATGTTTCTCTACTCATGACATCAAACGCAGAAGCAACAGTAGCAGGTCATGTAATTGATCTTGCCGCTGCGCGCAGAGACTGCGTTGCTTTCGTATCGCCACCATTAAGTGCAGCACAAAGCTCCGATCCTGTTTCTGATGTTGTTACATATAAAACAAGCACTTTAAACAAATCAACAAGTTATGCTGTAATGGATAGCGGTTGGAAGTATATGTACGACAAATACAACGACGTTTATCGTTGGGTTCCACTCAATGGTGACATCGCTGGTCTTTGCGTACGCACTGACACAGAACGTGATCCTTGGTTCTCACCAGCTGGTTTCAATCGCGGTCAAATTCGTAACATCGTTAAACTTGCATTTAACCCAAGCAAGACGCAGCGTGACGAACTTTATCGCAACAGCGTTAATCCTGTGACTTCGTTCCCAGGTGAAGGTACTGTTCTATTCGGCGATAAAACACTTCAATCGAAAGCATCTTCGTTTGATCGCATTAATGTACGTCGCTTGTTTATTGTTCTTGAGAAGGCTATTTCGAGAGCAGCACGCGCAAGCCTCTTTGAGTTCAATGATGAATTTACACGCTCCAGCTTCGTAAATCTAATTGAGCCATTCCTCAGAGAAGTACAAGGTCGTCGTGGTATTTTCGACTTCCGTGTTGTTTGTGACGCAACAAACAATACACCAGAAGTTATTGACCGAAATGAATTTGTCGGAGACATTTACATCAAACCAACAAGATCAATCAACTTCATTCAGTTGAACTTTGTTGCTGTTCGTAGTGGTGTGACCTTCGATGAAATCGTTGGACGCTTCTAATAAATAGGATTAACGGCTAGGAGAAAGCAAAAATGGCTTTTAACGTATACGATTTTAGATCATCATTGCAATTCGACGGTGCACGTCCTAATCTATTTGAAGTAAATATTAACTTCCCTGGATTTCTTGGCGAAAGCACTGCTCGTAGACAAATGACGTTCTTATGTAAATCTGCTCAGTTACCAGGATCGATTGTATCACCAATCCAATTATTCTACTTTGGACGTGAGGTTAAATTTTCTGGTAATAGAACCTTCCAAGATTGGACAGTGCAGATCATTAACGACGAAGATTTTAGAGTAAGAAATGCCTTCGAAAGATGGATGAACGCTCTAAACAGTCACCAAACAAACCTTCGTAACCCAGTTGCCGCTACACCAAACGGTTATACAGCTGACGCAGTTGTAAATCAATATGGTAAGTCAGGCGACATTATTAAGTCTTACAAGTTTGTTGGTATGTTCCCAGTTGACGTCACGCAAATTGATCTCGATTGGGGCGCAAATGATCAGATCGAAGAGTACGCAGTATCGTTCGCATATCAATACTGGACTGCTGCTGGCGTAACGACTTGATTCTTGACTTACTTTTTCAGTAGGTCAATCCACATGATGACATCTCAGGTTTAAATTATGAATATATTCGGTTTTGAGATTTTACGCAAAAAAGAGGAAACTCTTGACGCATCAGTCACGCCTACAGTTGTAAGCCCACAGATCGAAGATGGAGCCATCAATATTTCAGCGGGATCCCACTATGGTATCTACGTTGATATTGATGGCTCTTATCGTTCTGAAGTAGACCTCGTGACAAAATATCGCACAATGGCTATGCAACCAGAAGTTGAACAAGCCATTGAAGATATCGTTAACGAATCAGTTGTGCACGATGAAGAAGGTAACTCCGTTAAGATTATGGTTGACGATTTAGAACAGCCACAATCAATTAAAGATAAAATTACAGAAGAATTTAAACACGTTATGAAGTTGCTCGACTTCAATAATAATGGCGGTGATATTTTCCGTCGTTGGTATGTTGATGGTCGTTTATACTTTAATGTGATTATTGATCCAAATAATCCGCGAGCAGGCATACAAAGTTTAATCAATATTGATCCAAGACGCATTCGCAAAGTTAGAAACGTAAAAAAGAAAAAAGACAAAGCAACGCAAACAGAAGTTATCGACAACGTTGAAGAGTATTTTATTTACAACGAAAAAACATTAAACAATACAGTAAGCAATCCAATTCTAACTGGTAACTATTCAGGTGGAACAAAACTCACAAACGATTCAGTCGTATACTTAACATCAGGTTTGTATGATCCTGCTCGCTCTACTGTTTTAAGTTATTTGCATAAAGCAATTCGCCCTATGAATCAGTTGCGCTTCGTTGAAGACGCAATTGTTATCTATCGTTTAAGTCGTGCTCCTGAACGTCGCGTATTCTATGTTGACGTTGGTAACATGCCTAAGATGAAAGCAGAACAATATCTGCGCGATCTTATGGTTAAGTATCGTAACAAACTTGTATACGATAGTACGACAGGCGAGATTCGTGATGATCGTCGTCAGTTGTCAATGCTTGAAGATTTCTGGATGCCTCGTCGTGGCGAAGGCAAGTCTACTGAAATCACAACATTACCATCGGGTCAAAACCTTGGTGAGTTGTCAGACGTAAACTATTTTGAACGTAAACTATACAAATCACTTAATGTTCCAATTTCTCGTTTAGAAGCACAACAAGGATTTACACTTGGTCGTTCGAACGAGATTACTCGCGATGAACTCAAGTTTATGCGTTTTATCGAAAAGTTGCGCGCTCGTTTCTCAATTATGTTCGACGAACTTATGGCTCGTCAACTTTCGTTGAAGGGTGTTTGTACCCTCGAAGAATGGCAAGAATTTAAACAGTCAGTTCATTACGACTTCTTAAAAGATAACAATTTTGCTGAACTTAAAGAAGCTGAACTATTGCAAAATAGAGTGGCTCTACTCAATGTCGTTGATCCATATGTTGGCAACTACTTTTCTAAAGCATGGGTTCGTAAGAACGTATTGAACCTAACAGAAGATGATATTAAACTTATGGACGAGCAAATGGCTGAAGAAGCCGCCAATCAAGAAGAAGTATCAACAGATTTAGAAGGTGCTCCATCAGCTGCGCCAGGAGAAATGCCGCAATTGGCAACAAATCCTACAGAAGATGAAGAAGACCCTGATGATATAAATAAAAAAGTCAAAGAATTATTTTAAGAGGCAAATATTATGTCAAATTTTACTGATTTTGCAATTCAACAAGATGTTATGTCATTTAAGGAAAAACTTGATAATGCAATTGCAACCAAAGTTGCTGATGCATTAGCGCAAAAGAAACTTGAAGTTGCACAGACATTTTTTGATGCTCCAGAGGCTGTAGAAGCAGAAACAGGCGACGCACAATAAGATGGCATCATTTAAAGAATTAAGAGCAAAAAGAAAACCATATCAAGATGCACCAGCAATGTTGGTGCTCAAACGAGTTGGTATTCGTAACTATCCAAACGGACAACAAGTTGCATTATATCACAATGCTGCTCTTGATTTGAACATCAGCGTTCCTTTCACTAAAAGTTCTTTAGATCCAGATGGTCGTTTAGGTGAACCAGTTAAAATTGGCTCTTTACTGCCAGCAGCTGCGATCTCAGAAGGCGTTATCGGATCTCTTAAAAACATCGCTCAGTCACAACAACCTGGACAAATTAAATTTAACAACGGAACGACAGAAGAAGTGCATCATGCAATCGCTCAACAGATTGTTGACGTGCATGCAAAACTAGACAATTCAAATAAAGATAAATTTGAGCGTCTTGTAAATGTCGGTCCTGCAGGTTTGCAAAAAGTAACACACTGGCTTAAGAGATTAGAATCATCTAAATGAAACGATTTAAATCATTCATAACAGAAGAAGATATTCAAAAAGTTGAAGAGCAACTTGACGAAGCCTCATCAGCATTTAAAACGCGCAAAATTGGTCGCATGAAACTTATCCCAATTCGTTTCCGTACAGTTGGCGGCAAGATTGTAGCACAACGTCGCGTTAAGAAGTCCGCAGTAAAAGGTTTCACGCTTCGTGGTGGAAAATTAGTTAGAATGAGTGCTGGTGAAAGAATGCGTCGTAAACGCGCACAACGTCGTGCTGCCGTTAAACGTCGCGCAAAAATGGCTCGCGCAAAGATGAAGAGAATGCGCACAATGAGACGCAGAAAGGCGCTCGGAATCTAAAGGTATAACAAAATGAAATTAATCGTAGAAACAGTCGAAGCAGTCAAGTACCTTACTGAAGAAAAGAACGGTGTAAAGCAATATTACATCGAAGGAATTGGTCTTCAAGGTAATAAGGTAAACCGCAACTTGCGCGAATATAGCACAGATATTCTTGCGCGCGAAGTAAATCGTTATAATAAAGAATATGTTAACGAGAATCGCGCATTTGGCGAGTTGGGTCATCCAGACGGTCCTTCAATTAATCTTGATCGCGTATCACACATGATTAAAGAGATTCGTCAAGAGGGCGATAATTTCATTATCAAAGCAAAAATTTTAGACACTCCATTCGGAAAGATTGTGAAAAATCTTATCGACGAAGAATGCAAATTAGGCGTTTCTTCTCGAGGAATGGGTACGCTAAAGTCTGTAAATGGTGTTAACCAAGTACAGAACGATTATTATCTAGCCACAGCGGCAGATATAGTAGCTGATCCTTCAGCACCTGATGCGTTTGTTCGCGGCATTATGGAAGGCAAAGAATGGGTATGGAATAATGGCAAAATTGAAGAAGCCACCATAGACAAAATGCGCCAAAAAATTGAAAGAGCAAAACACAAACAGCTTGAAGAAATCAAACTACGTCAATTTGAGAGTTTCCTCTCAAAACTGTAATTTTATAAATAAATTCATAACTATAGGAGTTATTTCTCATGAAAACATTAGCAGAAGCTGCCGCTGAAATTTTGATGAAAACGAAATCAGATTCACCAGCAGAACCAATGAAGAAATTAGCAAGTGGCGCAGAGGTAGTAGACCTCGGCGGTTCAACGCTTGACAAGCCAGAAGGCGACGAGATCGGCAAGAAAGCCGCCGCCGTCCTAACTCAGGCTCCTGCCCCAGGTAAGGGTGCAGCAGTTGCTGGCGATAAGGCATCACAAGGTCTTGGTGGTGGCAAGTCAAATCCTACAGCAATGGCTGAAGAAGAAGAAGTTTCGGAAGAAGATGTTGTAACAGAAGTTGAAGCATCAGCCGATGAAACCGTCGAAATTGACGCATCTTCAGAAGAAGCCGTTGAAGAGATTGCTGAAGAAGAAGAATTGACTCCAGAAGAAATCGAAGAAGCCAAGCATGCTAAAGTCGCCATGATGCGCGATAAGATGAAGCAGCTCGGCGTCAAGGAAGATATCGACGCTATTTTCAGCGGCGAAGATCTTTCAGAAGAATTCAAGACAAAGGTAGGCACAGTATTTGAAGCAGCCGTTATTGCTCGCGCAGTAAACGTTGTTGAAGAAATGGAAAAAGAAATCCTTTCTGCAGCCGCTCAAACTATTGAAGAAGCCAAAGCACAGATCGAAGAGCAAGTCGACAGCTACCTCAACTATATGATTGAGCAGTGGATGGAAGAGAACAAGCTCGCCGTTACATCTGGCTTGAAGATGGAAATTGCTGAAGAATTCATGGCTGATATCAAGAATGTATTCGAAGCACACAACATCAACCTACCAGAAGAACAACTTGACGTTATGGAAGCAATGGTTTCCGAAAACGAAGAGTTGAAGAAGAAGTTAAATGACGTTCTTCATAGCAACATTGAACTTAAGAAAGAAGTCAATGAATCAAAGAAGAATGAAATCGTTACTAAAGTTTGCGAAGGGCTCACCGCAACGCAAGCTGAAAAAGTAAAGACACTCGCAGAGGGTGTAGAGTTCACCACAGAGCGTGAATACTCAGAGAAGTTAAAGATCATTCGTGAACAATACTTCTCAAGTAAGGTGAAAACAACAGCTCCTACGCCTGTCGTAGAAAGCGTTGATCCTGCTCCAGCATCGGACGAATCGGCAACGGTTAGCCCAT
>B570J14230_10001190_pt1 | contig 10477 bp, 7 predicted proteins | sample LakMenepilimnion_3_FD_14230 | JGI IMG/M metagenome (IMG submission 14230) | reverse complement strand
AGACATCAATCATCCTGGTTGGACGCCATTGCATTACGCGGCAACGGGTGGTCACACGTCAATTGTTCAGCTATTGTTGGATGAAAGTGCTTACATTGATGCTGAATCTCCCAACGGCACCACGCCATTGATGATGGCGGCACGTTATGGCAATGAAAAAGCGGTGCAATTGCTAATCAACGAAGGTGCAGATTTGACGTTGAAAAATCAATTGGGATTGACCGCATTGGATTTTGCAGTTGAAGGACGGCGACCCGAATCGATTAAGTTGCTGCAATCTGTATCCAAGTCTTCAGAAGAAGCCAACAGCAAGCCTAAGTGAGTTAGCTCTAGGGCATTCGACAGGCAAGGCTTCGCAGAGTGCAAACGGTTGATTGGGCCAAACCATCGTCTTTCTAACTGCATACGATGTATATTATGTTAAGTAAAGTACACGCCAATGAAAAAATGAGTCGAAGAACCGAGAGATGAATATTCCAAAAACACCCCTCTCAACCAAGATGGCCCCTTTTTGGGCCATCGCTACTTAAGGGTTCAATTTCAAAGTCTGGGTTGATCCAGACGTAGACATCCTTAGAGGCCGGTACTTTGTTTGACCCCATTCAGTCTTCATGTCTTGGTAACGCGAAGAAAAAGGATGGCCGCTTTGGCCTGTTTGGTAAATGAAGCCAGACTCATCGAGGTTGGCCAAGTCGTAAACAGCTCTCATAGAGGCCGCATGACGCGTTGCAAAAGGCACCGTTGCGCTACTGGTCCAGTATTGACCCACATTGACCGTGAAGTTATCACCACCGCTTGGCCCCGAAACGTCAAAAAATCGCGCCAAAGTTTTGACGTTACCAAAAGGCCTGTGTGCGCTAAGGGCTGGGTGAGCATGCCCCCAATTCCACTCGGCCACGTTCGAGCCCTGCATGGCCACTATTTTATCCAAAGCGGTGTCGAGTGCCTTGTTCATCAGCGTTTGGCATCCGGCCTCACCACACCAAGATTGATCTTGCGTGGCTAAAACACCTTCGATGGCAGGACGAAAAGCGCGTTTGCCAAACAAAGCCTTAAAACGTGCTTCACCCAATTTGGGAATGAGAATGGCGCGAGTCACTTCGTCAATCCAAACGGCATATATCAAAGCGCCGGCTGAATCACGGGTCATGTCGCCCTTGAAAGACTTCAAGAGTGGCAATGCCTCGCCTGCTTTTGAATGCTGAGACGAAAGTGTTTGAAGATAAGGCAACAAACGGACTGCAGCCAATGAATGCACATCGGCTTGAATGGTCTTCATGTTGTTGGCATCAAATTGAGAGCCGGCAGAAAGCAATTGTGAAATTCGGTCAAAGCGCTCAGGGCCAGTCCAGTCATGCGTTAAAAACTGTGCATAGGCCGGCGGCAAAATCTTTTGATTGGCCGTGGCATGCCAACCGCGCTTTTCAATGTCTGCTTGTGTCACCTCGGGCGTTTGCTCATAAGGAACCCAAGATTGCCAATCGTATTGGCTTAACCAACCCGGCGCAGGCACCATGCCTTGCAAATCGTGGGCCGCTGAACGCACCGGCACTTTACCAACAGCCTTGAAAAGAACATGGCCTGATGTATCGGCCATCACCGCACTTTGCATCGGCGAATGNTTTTTTGAAAATGCCTGACGCAACTCTGATACAGAATTTGCAAAATTGGCATCCATGCCCGCCACAATGGTTTGGTTGTCAACATCTAGGGCCGTCCAGCGCAGAGCAATGGCGTATTTGTCCATGTTCAAAAACTGGGCATACGCAGGCTGAACATCAGAAATAACAGGCCCATGGCGAGTGCTTCGCACCTTGATGCTGACATCGGCCTGCCCTTTCACTTTGATCACTTCATTGCGTGTTTCAAAAGCTTGTTGGCCCATCGGTGTGCGGTAATTGTCTTTGCCTTCTAAGGCTTCCAAATACAAGTCTTGAACATCAGGGCCTGTGTTGGTAAAGCCCCATGCAGCCTTGTTGGTACGACCCAAAACAACAAATGGCAAGCCAGGCAAAGTGGCACCGACCACATCCAAAGCAGCATGAGCCTTGCCATCCGCAAATTGACCTGCTGGTGCGTGCAAACCAGCAAAATACCAAACAGCAGGTGCACTTAAACCCAAATGCGGATCGTTGGCCAATAAGGGCAAACCGGATTGCGTGTTGCTTCCTGGCACCACCCAGTTGTTGCTGCCCTTGCCTTCCAACACGCCCACATCCAAAGTGGTGGAGGCCAACAGTTGTTGTGTGGCCAAAGCTTTGGCTTGAGGCGATGCTTCCTTGGCATACACCCCCAAATTTTGATAAAGGGCTGCAATGTCAACTTTGGAGCCACGTGACTCACCTGGATACGGTGGAAAAAGCTTCCACAAATCCTCTGTGTTCAATGCTTGAGCGGACATGAGGCGAGCAAATTCATTGCCCCAGTTGCCCCCCAGATCCAGTGCCATCATCAAGGCCCAGCCCACGCTGTCAACAGCAGTCCAAGGCTTCATGGTTTTAGAAGGATTGATCCCTAGAATGACAAACTCTGGCGCCCGCCATTGCGCACTGGCATACCCAGCTTGAACACCTTCTGCGTAAGCTTCAAGGGCTTTCTGTGTATTGAGCGGTAACTTGTCAAACTGTGCCTGTGCCGATTTCATGATGCCCAAGGTGCGCATCAATTTGTCTGTTTCTAAGGTCGTGGGACCAAGCCACTCAGACAATTCGCCGTGCATCACTTGACGATTGAACGCCAATTGCCAACCGCGCTCTTGCGCATGCACATAACCAATGGAACGCCATGCGTCCATCGGTGTTTTGGCATAGATGTGCGTCACATCTGAAGCATCGCGTTTAATCTCAACACCAGACGACAAGCCAGCCAATTGAGCTTCACCTGTCAGTGGCGCTATCGATTTAAGAATATAAATTTGGAAAACGCCAAACGCTGTTAAGGCCAGCAACAAAAGGGCCAAAACGGCACGCAAGAACCACAGGCTCCATCTGACTTTTTTCTTTGGCATCAGATGTGTCCCCAAACTAAAAATGCATCGCGGCCTTCTGTGGCCAAATCGACTTTGGCACCGATGGGCAAAAGTACTTTGGTTGAAACATGCCCAAATGGCAGCCCAGTCAAAACGGGAATTTTGAGCTCAGTCCGTAACCTGTCAATCACGGTTTTGAGTTTGAAACCCTTGTCGTGGGGAATCAACTTATACGATGTGAACTGCCCAAACACGATGGCTTTTTGATTTTGCAAAACACCCGCATTGAGCAATTGCGTCAGCATGCGTTCAATCTTATAGGGGTGCTCTCCTACATCCTCAAGAAATAAAACGCCCTTCTTGACCAATGGAAAATAAGGTGTGCCCAGCATTGAAGTAAGCACCGCCAAATTGCCACCCCACAAAACGGCGTTGTTCACCTTCACATTTTTTTGCAAAGACTCAACAGGCATGCGCCAACCCGTGCCCTCCCCTTGCTCTAAACACAAATCATCAAAGCACGCTTGCATGATGTCATCGGGTTCACTCTCGGGTCCAAAGTCTTCGCCAAGCGCAGGGCCTTGCCATGTGATGCGCTGTGTTTTTGCATAGACCGCCAATTGAAAAGCAGTGAAATCGCTTAAGCCCACATATTGGGTTCCACTGTCGATCGATTTTGCAATGGCTTTGTATGGCAATTGTGTCAGCAGACGCGTAAGTCCATAACCACCCCGTGAAATCATGGCGATGTTGGCGCCACTGGCTGCAGCACGAGCGATGGCTTTCAAACGAATTTCATCATCTCCCGCAAACCTCATGTGGCTTGTCAGTGCATCAGGGTCAACTTGAACTTCATGGCCCTGCGCTTCAAGTCGTTTGATGCCGCGCTTAAAGGCAGCCTTGTCACGTACTGCACTGGAGGGAGAAAAGATGTAAATGTGACTCATTAGGTACTTACTTTGAAATACTGTACGGCTGATTCAGCAATCGATTGGCCATGTTCTTGCACAAAATGTCCAGCCTGCGACAAAAGAATGGGTGGCGGGCAGCCTTTGATATTTTGCTGCAGCTCACGCATCACAGGCTCTCCCAGCACGGGGTCTTGAAGACCAATGGCCATCATGGTTTGGCCTTGCCACTGCTCGCGCCAAAAGTGAAGGGCTTGTCTTGAAATTTCTGCGCCCGGGCTGCTTTCAAACTCAGGCACCATGGGCGGAAAAGCATGAAGCGCTGCGCGATGGCCACGGTCTTTGAAGGGGCTGTTGTAGGCTTGCGTTTCTGCCTCCGACATGTGTTTGTTGCCCCGCGCAAAGAGCTTGGCCACATCAAAGTCTGGATTGGCTTGACACCATTCACGCCAACTTAAAAAACCTTTTGACAAAGGCTGAGTGCCTGTTGCCAATGCCGTGTTCATCACCAACAAACCTGCAAAGCGATGGGGCATGTCCATCGGCAAGGTCAACCCCAGTATGCCGCCCCAATCTTGAACAACCAAAACGATTCGTTTTAAATCCAAATGTTCAATGAAATCTAGCAAGACTTGGCGGTGGAATTCAAAGCTGTGCTGATTGGCTTTTTTAAACTTATCACTTTTCCCAAAACCAATGAGGTCTGGCGCCACAACACGGTGACCATGGGCTGTGAAAGTAGGAATCATCTTTCGGTACAAATAACTCCAGGCAGGATTGCCATGCAAACACAAATAAGTCAACTGATGACGGTTAGATGCGTCTTGAACTTCATTCGGAATTTCACGAAGACCTTCATCCAAATAGTGCAGGCGCAGACCATTCAGCGATGGCAAATTTGACACATAGTGGGCTGCCCATGGGTAATCAGGAACGTCCACAAACCAATCGTCTGGAGGTCTTAATGCATCATCGCGCAATGGATTCATATTGATTCGTTTGGGTTTGAAAAACTGCTGCAAGAGTTGTCTGCATTCATCGGCTAACACACCGCCTGCCACTTCTGTTTGGTGGTTGATGTCTTGATTGGCAAAGACATCCAACACCGAGCCCGCCGCGCCAGTTCTGGGCTCAGACGCACCAAACACCAGCCGAGAAATGCGTGAATTGAGAATGGCCCCAGAGCACATGGTGCAAGGCTCTAAAGTGACGTACAGCGTACAGTTTTCAAGGCGGTAGTTGCCAGTTGTTTTCGCAGCATCACGCAAAGCCATGATTTCTGCATGGGCAGTTGGATCTGAAGTGCCAACAGGTCCATTGCGACCTCTTCCAATAAGGATGCCATCTCGAACCACCACGGCACCCACTGGAACTTCACCAGCCTGCCCCGCTTCTTTGGCTAGCGAAATGGCTTCTTGCATCCACTGTGAATCAGAGTTCATGAAGCCAATCCGAGCCGTCGCATCCAGAGGGCCAAAGCTTTTTCAGATTCGTTGCCAGCAGCATAAGCAGCATGCATGGCGGCGTGAGCTTCTGGGCGATGCTGGTTAAGCTTAACCTTGGTTTGCACATCTAACAACTTCATCTCAAAGGCCACGATGGCATTCATCATGGGATGCGTATAAGTTTCTGGAAGGCCGCGCCATTGCTGCGCATAGGCCGGTTCGTGATCGGCGATCAATTGTTTCAAGAGCGCATCTTTCGCCTCTTCGCCTTCCAATATACGAACTTCGGCTTTGACATGAACGGCCACATAACTCCATGTCGGTACCCTGATCAAATCAGGGTAGACGGCAGGCGACATGTAAGCCTGAGGCCCCATGAATGTCAAAAGGACTTGAGGCCGTTTGTGCAAAAAGCCAGCATGTGGATTGCCCTTGGCAACATGACCCAGCAAAATGTCTTGTTGCGCATCTGTTGCATGGGGCATCAACTTGATGGGGATGTGGCTGATAAATGGAAAACCTTCATCATCGTTCGAAACCAAACTGGCAAATGGATTTTCCAAAATGATGCTTCTGGCATGCTCTGGATGATTGAACTGTTTAGGCAAATACATAAAGTTAAATTGACTTTCAAAGCTTAAATATAAGTACCGGCCAAAGTCAAAACCTTGCCACCTGTGCGCATCTTAAATCTAGCGACACCTGCGCTTCGAATCGTATTGACCCCGCCCAAATCCAATATTCTGACGCCTCTTTCGCGCAGCTCTTCAATCGCGCGCCACAAAATCAAATGGTGTGCATTCAATTCACGACCCTGATCTGAGGTCCAACCCACTTGATAGGTGGCCGCCTCGCCATGAATCAAAAACATCATGGCTGCAACGCGATCCCTGCCTAAATCGCTTCTGAGTGTCAAAATATTTTTGGCGGGTTGCTTGCGCGACTGCACATAGAGGTCAAAAAAAGGAAGCGGCAAACCTTCAAGCTGCTTGTCAACCCTTTGTTGCTTTTCATTGTCGAGCAACCACCTGTACTGACCTTCATTGGTGCCCACCCGGTGAACCGTCATGGCGCTTGACTCAGCGCTGACCAAGCTTGTTCGCCAGCGCCCTTCAAGTTGCGCTCTTATTTCTGAAATAGGTTGAGCTATATCGAGCATGACCGTCGACATACCCGACATGATTCTGCGCATGGGGTGCAAACCGTGTACTTGTCCTTCTGGAACTTCTGGCGTAACGGCCATGAAGCGAATACCCGTGAGTGGCAGTGTTTTTTTCAAAGCCTTGTAAATAGTGGCTTCGGATTCAGGTGCTAAGTACTTAGACCAAATGGGGCCGCGCGTACAAAGGGCGACAGCACCCAATTTGCCCCACTTCCTGACAATAAACTGCACTTGGGCAACTTGCAGACCTTCATCCAAGACGCGAGCTCTTAAAACGGGCACCCCCAACAATTTCAAACTAGAGCCATAGTCCCACCCTTGCTGCAAAGCTCCAGCCGCCGCTGTGTGAACCGCATCCCACTCTGCAAGGTCATGCCCATCCCAATGCACTATCATTGGCACACCTTTTTAAAGATTGAAATTAAGCGCCGTAGCATGCTGAAAAAATTCCTTGAAAAACGTCAGGCCCAAACAGTGATGGGCTACAAACTCAAAGAGCCGCGCCCAACTTGGTTGGCAGGATTTTGGGCTGCCGTGTATTTTGGGTTACCATTTTTTCTATTTACCGTACTGCTTGATATTGCCATCGAATGGTTTTCAGGCAAGTGTTATGGATTGTGGTGCTATTTTCAATAGGAATTATGCTCATTCACAGCCTCAAGGTTTGACCGGCTCCAACCTGAGCAAAGATCCTTGAGCTTCGTCTGTCAGCAAGTAGACCAAACCATCTGGCCCCATTCGAACATCGCGCAGGCGAGACCGTCCTTGAAGCAAGCGCTCTTCGCCCAAGACCTTCTCGCCATCTAGCGTCAGACGGACCAGCATCTGCCCGCGCAAAGCGCCCACCAGCAAATTACCTTGCCATTGAGGAAACTGTGAACCGCTCACGAATGCCATGCCAGATGGCGCAATCGAGGGCACCCACACGCGCAAGGGCTGCTCCAAGCCAGCTTTGGCCTGGCCCTCACCAATCTTGGTGCCTAAGCCGTAATTGACGCCGTAGGTGATAACGGGCCAGCCGTAATTCAAACCCGAACGCATCACGTTGACCTCATCACCACCCTGCGGTCCGTGTTCGTGTGTCCACAGTTCACCCGTTTGCGGATGCAGTGCCGCACCTTGCATATTGCGATTGCCCAAGGTCCATTTTTCTGGCAAGGCACCTGCACGGTTAACAAAGGGGTTGTTGGTTGGCACTCGACCATCGTCGTGAAGACGAATGACAGAGCCCGCGTGGTCATTCATTTTTTGGGCACGGTCTTTATCGCCACGGTCTCCCAAGGTCAGATATACAAAGCCAGCTTGATCGAACACAATGCGGCCTCCAAAATGAAAGCTCGAACGTGTTTTAGGCTGCATGCTGAACAGCACCTGCACCTCAGTCATGCGGTGATCTTGAAGCTTGCCTCTGGCCAAAGCAGTGCCCCAGCCGCCTGGTCCAGGCGCGTTGTAGGCCCAATAAATCCAGCCATTTTGTGCAAATTGAGGGTGCAGTACCACATCAAATAAACCACCTTGGCCTTGCGACACAACCTCTGGCAAACCGTCAATTGGTTTGGGACTCAGTTTGAAATCTTGACTGACTAGGCGTAATCGTCCGGCCTTTTCTGACACCAGCAAACGGCCGTCAGGTAGAAAAGCAACAGCCCAAGGATTTTCAAGTCCTGTCACCAAAGTGGTCACTCGGAACGCGTGTTTTTCTGATTTGAAGATCGGTGTCCCATCCTGAGCCCAAGTGGGAAGGCAGGCTGCCATGCACATCAGCAGGACTAGGATTGATCGAACAAGCTGGACTCTCATGAGACAACTACTCCCACTCAATGGTTGCAGGTGGTTTGCTACTCACGTCATAGGTTACGCGATTGATTCCACGCACTTCGTTAATGATACGACCCGAAACTTTCTTCAGCAAGGCATAAGGCAACTCGGCCCAATCGGCTGTCATGAAGTCAGATGTTTGGACAGCACGCAAAGCCACCACGTAATCGTAAGTGCGGCCATCGCCCATCACACCCACGCTCTTGACGGGCAAAAACACTGTGAAGGCTTGGCTGGTCAGGTCGTACCAAGACTTGCCTGTATCGTCTGTGAAATTGCGCAGCTCTTCAATGAAGATGGCATCGGCACGGCGCAGCAAATCTGCGTATTCTTTTTTAACCTCGCCCAAAATTCGCACGCCCAATCCAGGTCCGGGGAAAGGATGACGATAAACCATCTCGCGAGGCAAGCCAAGCGCCACACCCAGTTCACGCACTTCGTCTTTGAACAATTCGCGCAATGGCTCTAACAATTTCAAGCCCAATTGCTCTGGCAGTCCGCCCACATTGTGGTGGCTCTTGATGGTGACAGCCTTCTTGCTTTTGGCGCCGCCCGACTCAATCACGTCTGGGTAAATGGTGCCTTGCGCTAAAAAGCTAGCACCTTTGTGGCCACCGGTACCAGCTTTCAATTTGGCCGCTTCGTCTTTGAACACATCGACAAACAAGCCACCAATGATTTTGCGTTTTTGTTCTGGCTCACTCACACCGGCCAACTTGCCCAAGAACAAATCGCTGGCATTGACGCGTATCACGCGCGCATGCAATTTGCCTTCAAACATTTCCATGACCATGTCGCCTTCNTTCAGGCGCAACAGTCCATGGTCCACAAACACACAGGTGAGTTGATCGCCAATGGCGCGGTGAATGAGGGCTGCAGCCACAGATGAATCTACGCCACCCGACAAGCCCAAAATAACTTCTTCGTCGCCCACTTGCTCGCGAATCTTGGCAACTGCTTCTTCAATGTAGTCGCCCATGATCCAGTCTGGGCTAGCTTTGCATATGTCCAACACAAAGCGGTTGAGCAAGGCTTGACCTTGAATGGTATGTGTCACCTCTGGGTGAAACTGCACCGCGTAAAAACGACGCGCTTCATCGGCCATACCTGCGATCGGGCAAGCAGGCGTCGAGGCCATCACTTTGAAACCCTCGGGTAACTGCGTTACTTTGTCTCCGTGACTCATCCAAACTTTGAGCATGCCGTGGCCGTCTGCCGTGGCAAAATCTTCAATGCCCTTGAGCAAGTCGGTGTGGCCGTGGGCGCGAACTTCGGCATAACCAAATTCACGTGTGGTGCCCGCCTCGACTTTGCCACCCAATTGTTCTGCCATGGTTTGCATGCCGTAGCAGATCCCCAAAACAGGAAGGCCTAATTCAAACACAGCATCGGGTGCACGATCGTCGACTTCATAAACACTGGCGTGTGACCCCGACAAAATAATACCTTTNAGGCTGCCATCTTTGGCGTAGTCACGCACCCAGTCGCTGCTNACATCGCAAGGATGCACTTCACAAAACACATGGGCTTCACGAACTCGGCGCGCAATGAGTTGCGTCACTTGTGAGCCAAAGTCGAGGATCAGAATTTTGGAATGCTGCATGNAAAGTTCAGAATCAAAAAATAGTTTTAAACAAAGCGATGCACGGAATCAATCAGCGCGGTAGTTNGGTGCTTCTTTGGTGATTTGCACATCGTGCACGTGGCTTTCGCGAATACCGGCTGTCGTAATTTCAACAAACTCGGCTTTGTTGCGCATGTCCTCAATGGTGGNACAACCGCAATAACCCATGCTGGCCCGCAAACCACCCGCCATTTGGTACAAGATGGCTACCACCGAGCCTTTGTAAGGCACGCGGCCTTCAATGCCTTCGGGTACCAATTTGTCAGCATTAGGATTGCCAGTGCTTGATTCTTGAAAGTAACGATCGGCACTGCCCTGCTGCATAGCGCCAATGCTGCCCATACCGCGGTAGCTTTTGTAGCTGCGACCTTGGTACAAAATAACTTCGCCTGGCGCTTCTTCGGTGCCCGCAAACATGCCGCCCATCATGACGGTGTTGGCACCTGCCGCAATGGCTTTGGCAATGTCACCGCTGTAGCGAATGCCGCCGTCAGCAATCAGTGGCACGCCGGTGCCTTGCAGCGCTGTGGCCACATTGTCGATGGCCATCAC